>Ga0172382_10000237_pt1 | contig 101039 bp, 87 predicted proteins | sample Leawel138RmetaG_FD_122245 | JGI IMG/M metagenome (GOLD analysis project Ga0172382, IMG submission 122245) | Leachate microbial communities from a municipal landfill in Southern Ontario, Canada - Leachate well 138R metaG | ecosystem: Engineered > Solid waste > Landfill > Unclassified | place... | reverse complement strand
ATGCTCGTTCCTGAAGTCAAGAAGATTGGCATGCAGATTAACGGAACCACCGTTGACTTCGCCGTGTTGCTTGATCACCTCTACAAAGAGAACATCGAGAAGCCCGTATACGGTATGTTCAACCTTGGAACCGGTTTTGCAACCACTCAGGCCTACTGGTACTATTACAGCACCGATCCTGAGTACTTCGGAACCTACAACACCAACTTCATCGCTGACAAGGAACTCGAATCCATTGCATTGGATATGAAGAAAACCGATCCTACCGATCTTGCTGGTTGGGTGGAGAAATGGATTCGCTTTGAGAAGCGCTGGAACTACTTGTTGCCGGATATCCCATTGTACTCTGACATGTACCACGACTTCTTCAATCCTCGCATCGTCGGATACGAATCGTCATCCACTTGGGATTGGCGCTACGCGATCGTTCGCGCGAGTGTTACGAAGTAATTTCTTGATTCATTCATTCACACATGTGAAATTTCACAACACCATAGGGCAACGGTTTGACCGCTTGCCCTATGGGTTGCTTTAGACACATTCTCCTTGGAGGGATAGCGTCCGTGCTAAGATATGTTCTTAAACGCTTGGTGTACATCGTAGTGGTGTTTTTAGTCGCTTCGGTGCTCATCTTCGCCTTATATAAATCAGTTCCAGGCGATCCTGCCCGCCTCATGCTTGAGGGTAACAAACAGAGCATGAAGCCGGAGGAATATGAAGCTAGGTACCAAGAGGCTGTGAAGAAACTTGGTCTAGACAAACCAATTCCCATTCAGTATTTCACATGGTTATTCAACACCTTGCAAGGTGATTTTGGATATTCCATTACATATAAGATGCCCGTAAGAAATATGATTGGCGTACCGATGAAAAATACCATCATGTTAAATGTATGGTCATTGATACCGGTATTCTTGATCACGATTCCGCTCGGTATTTCGACTGCTGTACGAAGAGGCAGTCGTTATGACAGTATCGTTCAAGTGGTGACTATAATTGGTTATAGCCTGCCATTCTTTGTAATCGCATTGCTGTTCATATTCCTATTTGCCGTAAAGATACCGATATTCCCGATCAGCGGTGTCCAGACTCCAGGAATGGAAGGAACTGCGACACGGATGTTCTTGGATAAGTTATACCATATGGCATTACCGTTGATAGTTATGGTCTTCACATCTTTAGGCGGATTGACCCGTTATGTGAGGGCAACGATGATCGAGGCGTTGCGCATGGATTATATCAGAACAGCCAGAGCGAAAGGTTTGAGTGAAAAAGTAGTCATTTATTCCCATGCTTTCCGTAATGCATTGATACCTTTTATCACGATCATGACCGGTTGGTTCATAAGTATCTTCAGTGGATCCGTGGTAATCGAACGGACATTCTTATGGAACGGAATGGGTAAGGTCATCATCGATGCCCTGAACCAACAGGACTTCTCGGTTTCTCTTGCGATGGTAATGTTCTACCTCGTACTGGCTCTGGTTGGAAACCTGTTGATGGATCTGTCATATGGACTTGCTGATCCACGTGTGAAATTGGATTGAGGAGAGAACGATGAGCAACAAAAAGAACCATGGATCAACTTTTGGCGATGTGCTGCGCATGCTCTTCCTTGGACAAAAACACACAAAATTATCTTTACTTGAAGAAGAACAGATGCAGAGTCCTTACAGGACCATGCTGCGCAATTTCCGTGAAAAAAAGACTGCGATGCTTGGAGTATATGTCTTCGTGGCAATTTTCCTTGCATGTTTCATACTTCCGATTTTCTACCCCTTGGATTTGCAATATCAAGACCCCACCCAACAAAACACAAGACCTTCACAGTCATTCATGAGAGCTCCTAAAGAAATGAAAGGAAATACCGCCCAGATTGACGGTGGATCGGTGTTCGGAGTCGGAGTCGATAACGATGGGAACGTCTATCAATGGGGGACCTTATCTGCGAAACTCCAGGAAATGCCAAAAAATATGGGTCGCGTGGTCCAAGTTTCGGCTGGGCTGGATCATGTGCTCGCACTAAATGATAAAGGTCAGGTATTTACTTGGGGAAACAATCGGTTGATGCTGAGTCCGGTACCGATGGAAGTATCAATGGCAAGCATCAAACAAGTAATTGCCGGGCACCAAGTATCGATAGCCCTTGATAATAGTGGGAAAATGTATGTGTGGGGCAACCTGAACATCGTTAACATCACCGTGGGTGATGCCCAGGGTACATTGGATAAGGTTGTTCTCAATACGACCACCGCTTTAGGTATTACAAAAGATCGCAACGTCGTGGTGCTCAGCCAACGAGAAACTCCATTTTCCTATATCCCCAAGGAAGTCCAAGGCAGAGTCGTTGACATAGCGACGACTGACAAGGCCGCAGCTGCTCTGACAAACGATGGTGTGGTGCATGTATGGGGGAGTGACAACTTCAATATTTTGGAAATCCCCGAGCATATCCAGGGCAGGACAGTTCATATCACAGCCGGAAGAGGTCACTTTACCGTTCTGTTGGATGACGGGAGTGTCGAGTCGTGGGGATCGAATAATTTCAAGCAAGCTAATGCCCCGAAGTTGAACGATATAGTTGATGTGTCTTCTGACTATTTCCAGAACTATGCGATCGACAGTAAGGGCAATATCCATACCTGGGGCTTGAAAGGGTATATGATGGGAACCGATCAATATGGTCGGGATTTGTTCACGCGCCTGGTTTCCGGTGGCCGAATCACACTGACAATCGGTGCGATCGCGGTTGTTATTGCCGGAATAATCGGGATCATCATCGGTTCATTCTCCGGATACTACGGAGGAAGGATAGATATCCTTCTGATGCGACTTGCGGAAGTGGTGAATGCGATTCCATTCTTGCCATTGGCAATGATTCTTTCAGCTATTATCGGAAGCAAGATTTCAGAAACCGGAAGAATTGCCATGATCATGGTCATCTTGGGTTTGCTGTCATGGCCTAGCCTTGCACGTCTTGTGCGCGGCCAGATACTAGCTGCCCGTGAGCAAGAGTTTGTTACGGCGGCAAAGGCAATGGGAATCAAGGAAGTAAAAATTATTTTCAAGCATATATTACCTAATGTAATCACAGTTGTTCTCGTAAACCTTACTTTGAGTTTTGCTTTGTGCATGTTGTATGAATCATCGCTCAGCTATCTTGGATTTGGAGTTAACGAACCGAATGCTACATGGGGGAATATGCTATACGGGTGTAACGACTCTACGGTTATGTCGCAGTACTGGTGGAGATGGGTGTTCCCATCGATTGCCTTGAGTCTTTGTACCATCAGCATAAACATGGCAGGAGACGGAATGCGCGATGCCATAGACCCTAAATCGAATGACAGGTAGGAGGCCATCGGTGGCGCTTTTAGAAATAAAGAACCTTCATACATATTTTACCACTCGACGTGGTATTGTTAAGGCTGTTAACGGAGTATCGTATGCTGTAGATCCCGGGAAAACCCTCGGGGTCGTGGGCGAAAGCGGTTGCGGTAAATCTGTTTCAGCCATGAGTATTCTCAAATTGCTCGACGGTAACGGATACATTGCCGAAGGTAGCATCGAATTTAAAGGTCAAGAACTTACTTCTCTGACCACCAAAGAGCTTTATACGATACGTGGAAATGCCATCTCGGTTATTTTCCAAGAACCCATGACAAGTTTGAATCCGGTTTTCACGGTTGAGAAACAGATAAGCGAAGCATTCATGGTCCACCAGGACATGGATAAGAAACAAGCTGCTAAAGAATCCATCAGAATGTTAAGCGATGTGAAAATTCCTAATCCGGAACAAGTAGCGAAACAATATCCGCATCAACTCTCAGGAGGGATGCGACAACGTGTCATGATAGCCATGGCTCTGGCATGCAAGCCCGATTTATTGATTGCAGATGAACCGACCACCGCATTGGATGTGACGATACAAGCCCAGATCTTAAAATTAATGAATGATCTTAAAAAAGAGAAAGGTACTTCTATCTTATTCATCACCCATGATCTCGGAGTGATCAATCAAATGGCAGATGATGTGGCCGTTATGTATTGCGGGGAAGTGGTGGAGATGGCTCCTGTAGATACTATCTTTACCTACGGTCAATTCTCACACCCTTATACCGAAGGTTTGATGCTATCAATTCCAAGACTGGAAACAGAAACGGGTGACAAGTTGGAAGTCATACCGGGCGTGGTTCCTCATCCCTTGGATCTGCCGCCGGGATGTAAATTTGCTCCACGGTGTAAGTACGCAACAGATAAATGCAGAAAAGAACTTCCAGAATTATTGCCTGTCAATGAACACCATTTGATCAGGTGCCATTATCCGGACAAGGCGGTGCGCAATGCAAAGTGATAAGAACGTATTATTCAAGATTTCAAATCTGAAACAATATTTCCCTCTCAAGAACAAACGGTTATCTGTTAAGGCACTCGATGGCGTCGACGTTGAGATTTTTGATGGGGAGACCCTCGGATTGGTAGGTGAAAGCGGTTGTGGGAAGTCGACATTCGGTAGGGTTTTGTTACAGCTTTATCACCAAACTGACGGGAAGACAATGTATTATGGAAGGTTATTGGAAGACCTTGCCCCCTCCTATGTTAAAGAGACTCTTTTGACTCTTTCAAAACGAAAAGACAGCCTCAAGGAATTGCAACGGAAAAAAGATGAGTTGAAAGCCGTATTTGAGGATTTGGAAAAACGAATTGAATCAGGTGCGGAACAAGACACGCGTTACAAGCTTTATGATGCACAGAATGAATATACCGCAGCTGAAAAACGGTTAAAAGATGCGTATTTGGACATAGTGCAGATCATCGGTGGATTCATTGTCGCCGATGACATGGAAGAAATCTCCAAAGCTTATTTGAAGTGGTACGATCTGGCACTCGAACGCCATCAACTGGATGAGAAGATTAAAGATTTGGAGCTTGATGGCACGGATGTGGAAGGGAAAATTCGTCTTGCAAGCAAAAAAGGCAAGCCCATTGAATCTCAACAGAAAAAACTAGAGGAAATCAGGTCGACTCAGAAACAAGTAAAGAAAAAGATTGCGGAACTTGATAAAAAAATGACGCTCGTTCATACATCGTTGGATGAGATGAGAGCTCATTATAAAGGAAACGAAGAATTTGAACATTACGATGCCCAACGGGATACGGGAATCGATCTTTCCCGGTTGAAGTACGATGAGATGAGGTTGCTTCGCAAGGATCTTCAACTCATTTTCCAAGATCCGTATTCTTCATTGAATCCAAGGATGACAGTTGGCCAGATTATTGGTGAAGGTCTGTTAGCCCACCGATTCTTCAAGGAAGATGGCGAGTTGATGCAGGAATATGTGATGAAGGTCATGGAAGACTGCGGGTTGTCTTCGTATATGATTCACCGCTATCCCCACCAGTTCTCCGGAGGACAGAGGCAGCGAATCGGTATCGCTCGGTCTTTAGCCCTCAATCCCCAATTTATCGTGTGTGACGAGGCTGTTTCCGCTTTGGATGTTTCGATACAAGCCCAGATAATAAATCTATTGAGAGACTTAAAGGAAAAGGCAAAATTAACCTATTTGTTTATCTCTCATGACCTTGCGGTAGTTAAGTACATCAGCGACCGTATCGGAGTCATGTATTTGGGAAATCTTATGGAACTGGCTGATTCAAAGAGAATCTTCGAACGACCGTTGCACCCGTATACCGAAGCATTGTTGGCAGCGATTCCAACTACGGACGTAAACAAACGCGGAGAAGCGGTTTTGCTCGAAGGGGATATCCCCAGTCCGATCAAACCACCAAAAGGGTGCAAATTCCACACTCGGTGTCGATATTGCACTGAAATTTGTACACAGGTAGTCCCTGAATGGCGTGAATTGGAAAAGGACCACTTTGTGGCGTGCCACCACCCGTTGTTGGAAACTAAGGAGTGATAATTAGTGTTCTTCCGCAAGAAAATCGAACGAGTTCTTGACGTAAAGGCAATCGAAGAAAGACATGCCAAAGAAGAGAAAGTACCATTGGAGAAACACGATCTTCTGGCAATGCTGATCGCAGCCGGTATCGTGTTTTTACCGGTGTTGCTTATTCTTATCGGAATAGTTTACGGAATCATGTGGTTGTTCATCAGATGATAGTTCAATCTTGATTGTCAGAATCAAATACGCCCGCATACCAAAAGGCAAGATTGTATAAATAACAACTTGCCTTTATTTCTTCCAAGACAAACCGTTTGAAGGAAACTTTCTTCTTCAGACATGAGATGGTCTCAACAAGCTAGGTACGAAATTGAAATTCTGCTTGGATCATGTAATCCGACAACACCTGGCCAAAACCCTCATTATCTCAACAGATTATTTTAATTAATTAAAATGTCATTTTTAAATGACAAAAATGTTACTATTTTGGCAGTTTTGTGGTATATAATCACAGTAGATTTGATTTTTGAAATCGTTATCGAGGTGTACCATGAAAGGTTTTTCACTATTACTTTCGGTTGCTATCATTGTGGCTTTAATTGGATGTCAGATGGAAGATGGCCAGTCAATTACAAAAAAACCAAGTAATTTGATGTTTGCCGAACAAAGCGGACGCATGGCTTCTTCATCTTATACCAATATTTGGTTTGCACCACCAGAGGATCTCGGAGCGACGTCTTATACATTGCAAACCTCGCCCGATGGAAACACAAACTGGACGAATTTTTTATATTATTATGAAGATTTGACAACTGACGATTCACGACAGAATAATTTTAGTGTTGATCTTTCCACAGATACTTGGGTGAGACTTGCCATAACCGGCGGGCAATACGATGGCCACTATTCAAATAAGATGTATGCTGAGCACTGCTCAACCGATAGTTATATCCAGAACTACCATGTTGACGAATCGATGTCCAATACTGGTATAAAAGCCCCGGCAGCCGGATATGGATTGGTAACAGAATTCACCGTCGTACAAGAAGATGCTACTGTTTTGGAGAATATACTGACATATCAATGGTATAGAGTGAATCCGGATGATTGGGAAGATGTGGCACTGATTGATGGAGCCACAGCATTGACTTATATCACGACTGGCGATGACAAAGGGTACCACCTCATGATTAAGGCAACCGGCGATGACTCCAATTTCGATGGATTTATTTCTTTCATGTCAGAACATATCGTCAGGTGATATTCAATATTTCCACGTTGCTCCAAATGTCAGCATGAGCGGGTAGCCAAGGGAACATAGGTCGTGGGGTTCTCCTATGGCGGTTGTCCCTATGGCCATGAGTGTAAAATTCTGCAGCACATTCCAGGTGCCGTGTAGTGCTATCATCGCAGAAAGATCAATGGGAGAGACTACTGAACGCAGACCGATAGAAAAATCATTTCCGGGTGAATAAGAAATCTCAGAATACAGCAGCAATGCATACTGCTGAGCGGTCGATTGTTCTTTCCATGATAACCAAGGCCTTACCATGGTTTCAATTCGAATTGACAGGGTTCCATTGTATGGAACAGGTAAGAGCCAATATAATCCGCCACTGATTTGTAACGAGGTTTTACCATGATTGAGCACAGCGTTACTTTCAGGTAATTCGCATGAGGCCGCCAGATACCAATCTGCGCCGATATTCCCTTGCAATGCGATATAGGGTATATGCAATCGGAATTGTGCCGTATATCTATTCGCATAACCTGTTTCGAATTTGACTGAGTGTTCTCCCGAATAGAACCGAAGGCCAAAATCGGTCTGCTCCAATGGGAAGAGCGGAGCTTGTTGATTAAATAATGCTGCTGTTTCAATAAATGAAAAACTGCTTATCGGGATAAGCGAGGAGGCTTGCCACGCATTTGACTTAGCTTGTTGAAAACTCAAAGCATCAATTGAAACCGTACGAACGGGAAACAATACGTCCGCTGCGTTGAATAACACGCCATCTCCCCATGAAAGACGAGTTTTTCCCAAGGTGAATTGGAAATGGGGGAAACGTGCTTTGACGTAGACCTTGTCGAGAAGGTCATTCACGGTAATGGTAGGGGTAGAACCGGGATAATTAAAGCGTAAAGACATTTCGCCCCGTAGGTTTTCACGGACTGTTTCAGTGAGGTTGAGAGTGATAAGAGCACTCGGTACGAATAACCAGGTTCTAGGTGCGGATGCGTCGGGTTGCATAGAAAGAAACATGTTCATATCTACAGCTGATTCGGCAGGATGTATTTGTACAGAGAAACCTATAATCAATAATAGTGTGGCTAATAATTTCTTTTGCATAACGAACTCACCACATGAGAGATTGCAATGTGAATATGTTCGCATCGAGAGGGATGTCGATTTGTAACTCCTCGATGGCCATAACCGTATAGGAATCTTTTTTCAAGATATCGGATATCTTGGTTTTTACCGGAATCGTTCTGTTGTCGATGACTTTTGTTTCTAAGACTTCGAATTCTTTCAGCAACCTACCTGTCGCACTCGAATACTGTCCTTTATGGACGATATAGGTTTCTTTGTCGACCCAAATCTTCTGGACTGGGTAGGCTACGGTACGCGATTTTGCTGTTAAAGTTAATACATAACAAGCTTGATTATGGACTATATCTTCATTATCAAATGACACGGTGTACATATCAAGCGTGTTCTTCTCTCCGGTCATGTCCTCGTAAGATAAGTCTGAACCAAGGACTGATTGACGCAAAGCGGCACCTTGCAGACGAATTAATTCTTCAGCATCCGGATAGTATAGATATAGCTCACCTTTATTGCGTAATATTTTTTGGCCTCGTTCAGCTAAAGAGGTGAATTCAATCAACGAATCGTACGCACCTTGCGACCAAGCTTTGAATGTAGTGATTTTTTCACCAAAACGATCCGTGGTTGCAATAGATCCCGTCATGTAGCTGGTAGCATAGTTTTCATTTTGATCCATTGCCCTGATTATGTCTTCAGCCGTCATCGCATGGATGAGATTCGAAAAAAATAGGACTATCATAAAAACCATAATTACTTGTTTCTTGTTTGTTCTAGACATAACGCAACGCCTCCACTGGTTCAATTTTCGATGCACGTCTGGATGGGATGAGGGTAGCCAACGAAGCGGTAGCCACAGCATATACATAAATAATCAGGACTCTCCAATAATCCGTACGAGGATAGAGGACCGAAGACATTTCCATATCGATACCGCTGAGTGCATCGGTAAAGTCCAACCCGATTATTCCGAAATAGGAAGTAATCACAACACCGACAATTACTCCTATTGCTGCCCCGATAGCACCTATGATCGCTCCTTCCAAGAAGAACAGTCGTGTTAATTCTTTACCATGCATCCCCATGGCAGCTAGAGTCCCGATTTCCCGCATACGTTCAAAGATCACCATCATCGTGGTATTGATGATCACCGTACTTCCTAGGATGAAAAAGAAAAATGCGATGACATAATAGGCATAGGACGCAATATCCATCAAAGTCATGAGATCATTCAGTTGTTTCCATGTCTTGACTTCGGTCTGAACTCCCGTATGATCAAGTATCGATTGATCTATCAAGGAGGCTAACGTATTTTCCTTGACCGAATCATCTGCCATCACGAGAATTTCTTGCACTTCAGAATCCATGTGCAAGAAATATTGGGCCCTGTCCAAAGGAATCATGGTATAAGAAGCGTTCATTGCTCCTACCGGAAACACCGCTATGCCTACTATCGTAAGAGTAAATGCATTACTACCTCGAGTAGCAGTATTCGTAAGCAAGGTTACCTTGTCACCGATGGTGAGGTGTAATCGATTGGCAAGGCCGGCCCCCATGATCGTTTCATTCTTCCCCGGCTCGCAGAGCCTTCCTTCCCTGAGTATCTCTCGAACGTCGATAAACCCATCTTCGTAGTTGAAATCACTGCCCATTACCATGAGTCCATGATTACTTCCGTTCATGTAGGCGCTCGCAGCAAATTGAATTCTCGGGACAAAAGCACTCACGCCTGGGGTTTGTTCAAGGATCGGTAGTATTTCGGGCCAATCTACCGTGAGGTGCAAAGGAGAGTATCGCTCATATTCCGAATATGCTTCATTGCGAATCCTGATCTCGCCTGTACTGTATGATTTAATGTTCATTGCCATGTCATCGATCATTCCCTGCACGAAGGCAAATAATAATACGATGCTCATCGTTGAAACGGCTATGGCAATTCCCGACAACAGGGAACGGCGAAGATTCCGCATGATATTTCTCATCGCAATCGATGTCAATTTCATTTTGCAATCTCCTTTAGCGATACTGTAAACATTTGGGGATGTCCATTTTCAGGGCCCTTCTGGTGGGAATCCAGGCAGAAACCATTGAAAGGATAAATCCGGATAAAAATGCAACGAGTATGGAAATCGGATTCCAAGAGCCATGCATAATGCTCTGGATCCTATATCCGATATCCATGTCCCGGAGCATAAAACTGAAATTGAATCCATAGACAACCATGGGGATGTTGGCTAAAACTCCCAATAGAACTCCGATGATAGAACCGATAAGCCCGATACCGCCAGCTTCTAGTATGAATGTCAACCTAATTTGCGAATCACTCATTCCGAGTGCTCTCATCATTCCCAATTCACGGATACGCTCATAAATTGCCATGAGCATCGTATTGGATATCCCTACCGCTGCAATGATAAAAACCAGTAATAAGATGATTGATGTTCCACCTCGTTTCGCTTCTGCAATAGCCAAGAAATCTTGGGCAAGTTCTTCCCACCCGACGATTGTCATATTCTTTTCAATCGGATCGACCAACTGTTTGACCTTCTCAATCTCCTCGTTGATATCAGCCCTGTCAGAGAGCGCAATATTAATTTCTGTCACTGTTTTTTCCATTGCCAAATAGTCGTCGATAAGTTGTATGGGGACCATGAGTAATGAACGGTTTACATTCGGATTCGGGCAATTCACTATTCCTACGATTTTTACGTCTATGGCTTCAAAAAATCCCCCTTTCCCCCTTGCCAGCAACGTGATGTGATAACCGAGTTCTGCACCGATGTCCTCGGCAAACCACGAACCGATTACAGCTTCGTGTCTATCCGGATCCAAAAACGTTCCTTTAACCAGCGTGTGTTCGAATCGGAATACATCATTGTCGCTTTCGGTATCTATAGCTGTCACCAGAGCTGGAATATTACCGTCTTCACCAAAGTCTTCGCCGTATAGGATCATGTCGGCGAAGAATTGGATCCGGCTTGTCGCTGCATATCCATTTTTCTGAAGCACTTCAATTATTTTATCAGGATGTTGAATCCCCTCATCCAAAGGAAATGACAGTCTATCGTTCCAGTAGTCGGTATTCATGATACGAATCGATGCGGTTTCGTACCAGCGAAGATTCCTCATCGATTCTGCCTCCGCACCCATGAGCATGCTGTCGACGATGATATACATCATCAGTCCGATCGCTATCGCTATCGCAGTAATGATCGTTCGACGTTTATAGCGGGTGAGATTCTTAAAAGCGAGCGAAATGATAAATTTCATTGCGTGCTCCTTGAATCGTCAGAAACTATCTGTCCGTCGTGGAGCTGTACCAGTCTGCCGGCATAATCCATTACCATTTGATCGTGTGTGGAGAATACAAAGGTCGTGCCATAGCGCTGATTCATCTGTTTCATCAATGCGAGAATCTCTTTACCTGTTTTTGAATCGAGATTTGCAGTCGGTTCGTCAGCCAACACGATTTTCGGATGTTTGATTAATGCCCTGGCGATTGCGATACGTTGCTGTTGTCCGCCCGAAAGCTTGTCAGGACGTCGTTGTTCCATTCCTTTAAGGCCTACCTCTTCCAGGATACGCAACGTTCTCTCTTTTATTTCTTCCTCAGGGACAGAAAGTATCGAAAGGACGAATGCTACGTTTTCATAAGCTGTGAGAACGGGTATGAGGTTGTATGTTTGAAAAATGAAGCCGAGATGCGATCGCCTGAACTCAGTCTTACCGTGTTTTCCCAATGTTGATACGGCTTTATCATCGATCCATATTTCACCCTTATCAACTGAATCTATACATCCGATTAAGTTTAGAAGGGTGGTCTTTCCCGATCCCGATGGTCCGGCTATCGAAATGAATTGTCCGTCAGGTATGTGCATCGAGACATTCCTGAGAGCTCTTACCACACTATCCCCGGTGTGATAGGTTTTGTCCACCTGTTCAACTCTGATCATCGTTTTGTTCCTTTTTTCCTAGTTCGATCTTATGTAAGGCCGCAGTCCCCAAGGTAGCTCCTAAGTCCATCTTATCGAGAATCGAAGCTGGCATCAGCATCATCGAATTGTTTTGTCGAATCCCCTCATAGACCATGTTCATCCCGCGTAATTGGAGTGCTACCGGGTTGTGTTCATATTCTTTGGCGGCTTCTTCAAATTTCTTGGCAATTTCTACTTCTGCGGCTGCCAGAATTACCCGGGATTGTTTTTCACGTTCAGCTTGAGCTTGCTTGCTCAATGCATCCTCAAGCTCTTTGGGAATGATGATATCGGTGATTTCAATCGAAAGGATTGTCACTCCCCACGGGTTTGTCTTGGCGTCGAGTGCGATTTGAATTTCCTTACCCAATTCCTCACGCCGTGAAAGCAAAGCGGATAGATCGTGCTTTCCGATTGCATCCCGTAAAGCTGTCTGTGCTGACAACACTACCGCCTCAATATACTGTTCAACTTCAAGGATTGCTTGTTTTGCATCCCAGATCATCCAGAATGCGATGGCATCCACATGCACCGGAACAGTATCCCGAGTGAGCGTTTTTTCTGCACTGAAATCGGTAGCCCTGATGCGCATGTCAACAAATTCGGCAATCCTATCAATTATTGGAATGAGAAAAAGAAGCCCGGGCCCGTGTGCTTTCTTAAACTTACCCATCCGAAGGACTATTACTTTATCCCATTGCAATATGAGTTGGACCGATGCTCCGAAAAACAATCCCACCGTTCCGGCCAAGGCAATCGGATACATCATCAATCCGAAAGATCCTAGCAACGCCAGCCAGATGAGGACGACCGTAATTATAATCGTTGACCAAAGAGAAAGTAATGCTATGATCAGACCGGAGATGATGAACGCAAATGCTATGTATACAATGATTTGAGAAAACACCGCACTATACATAGTGTTGACGATCGTTATGCCTATGGCCAGACAGAGCGCAAGAACAAGAAAGGAGAGGGCCCCGAATGAAAAATCTTTTTTCAATGTAAATACTTTTTGATTCTTGATTCGTTCAAATTTTTTCATGAAGATATTCATATTATGGTCTCCTTAGGTTGTATTTCGGAACCTAGTTCGGTTAGATGGGTAATCAATTCTTCCAGGGTAAACCCGTAAGAAGATGCTTTAGAGATATATGAACGCGTGATCTCGGTAAGAATTTTTTCTCTTTCAATGGTATCGATAGAGATATCTTTGTCACTGATGAACGTACCCGAACCCTGTTGGGTGACGACAATATTTCTGATTTCCATTTCATTGTATGCTCTGGCTACGGTATTGGGATTGACACTCAGTTCAACTGCAAGAGCTCTTACGGTAGGCAGTTTAATCCCTTTTTTAAGTCGTCCATCCGCTATCGCTATTTCGACTTGAAGAATTATTTGTTTGTAATAAGGGACTCCGCTATGCATGTCTAATGAAAATTCAATCGGTGAAGCATCATCATTCTTCATGGACTACGACTCCTTTTGTATTAATGTACTAGTAGTATAGTACAATGTCAACAACTATCAGATACTACTGATGGTGAGACAATCTGAAAAGATTCCGATATACCTTGACCTTCCAAGTTCTGGTAACGATTATTAGAAGGTAAAGGAGTCAATACCGATGAATACAAAGATCACACTGCTCTTAGCCCTGATTTTATTGATTGTAATCGTCTTTGTTTCATGTGCGGCCAAGACGAATGATACGTCGACACAAGGTACATATAAAAAGATATCGGCTCAAGAAGCCAAAGAGATGATGGAAGCTCACCCAGATGCGATTATCTTGGATGTAAGAACTTCTTCAGAATATGCTGAAGGTCATATACAAAATGCAACACTATTACCCAACGAAACAATCTCCGCTACGCAACGTCCCGGTATGCTACCCGATCTGGATGCGATGATCCTTGTATACTGCCGGAGCGGCAACAGAAGTGCGCAGGCAGCAAAAAAACTTGTCGCACTCGGATATACTTCAGTGTATGATTTCGGTGGTATAGGTGGTTGGCCATATGGCATCGTGAAGTAGTCGGAGAAGGATGATATGAAAGATAAGATCCGTGAACAATTGAAGCGGCCTGTTGATTACGAACGGGATCCTGAATGGCGTGTGAAAACCTCACCGAAGCAGAAGAAAAAAGATCCTAAGAATCCCGGATTTGGTTTGAATCGTGAATACAGTTACCCTGAGGATGATGATTCAAATTCACGGTAATTAAAATTACCAGTCTTTCATTGTAAAGTGATTCAGCCTTTGATACAGTAATGGTGAGGGTGGTATCATGCAAAGAACATATCGATGGATTCTGTTAGCGGTTGTGCTTTTTATTACAGTTGGAGTAGGGTTCGCGGATGATGCAATTGCATCTGATCCACTGTATTACGAAGACGAAGAAGGCAAATATTGGGTAGACGGGGAAACCCTCTATCTTGAAGGCACCGATGGATACTCAGGCCAATTTTCAGAAGATTCGGGGTATCTTGAAACCGAAGAAGGCCTTTGGAAATTTGAAGGTGATTCGATGGTGTTCGAAGCTACCGATGGATCCGGTATGTACATGAGTACGAGCGGACCTCTTCGTTGGCCCGAAACACTATCAAACGTACCAAAACCTGAAGGTAATCTTGTTTTACAAATTGTCATGCCAGGTTATTATTCATATGCTTTTGATCCGGTCGATGATGCTGTTGCCCAGCGGTATGTCGGTATGTTACGTTCTGCAGGTTTTGAAGATGTCGATTACCCTGAGTTAGCCGAATTGATGCTCCAGGGTTCTTCCGAAGGAGTCGATATGGGTATTGTGTATATCGCGGTAAAGGGTGAGTATGCGGTAATGTTGCTTGCAAATGCCGAAGGATATACGATTTTCTTCCAACCAAGCTCTGATTTGACGTTATAAACGATTATGCCTTCAATCAATATCCTCGCGATGAATGGAGTCTCCAAGACATTGAAAGATGTTCCTCTTTTCGAATCAGTTTCATTTGGTATGGATGCCGGTGAGAAAGCGGGTGTGATAGGTACAAATGGAACAGGCAAAAGCACGCTGTTGAAACTCATAGGTGGCTTGATGCAAAGCGATACGGGGACGATTGCCAAATCCAGGGAGATACAGATAGGATATCTGCCGCAAGAGGTGCATTACAAACCGAATGATACGGTAATGGACTTTTTTCTAGCCGAAACGCATCCTTCGATCATGTTGTTATCTCGATATGTTGAAGCATTACGTACCGGAGATAACGACCTGCTGACTACGCTTTTACTCCACATTGAACATACAGGGGCATGGAATATGCAAAGTTCATTCATCTCTCTTTTGGATGAGTTGGACGGGCCCGACCAAGATGAGAAAATGGCTGTTCTTTCAGGTGGAATGCAAAAAAAGGCAGCATTGGCTCGTGTATTGGCTACCAATAGCAATTTGTTGCTTCTCGATGAACCTACGAATCATTTGGATATCCGGACGATAGAATGGTTGGAGAACTATCTCATTTCTATGCAAGCAGCTTGCATTTTTGTTAGTCATGACAGGTATCTGTTGGATACCGTCTGTACAACGATTTTAGAAATTGATAACAAAAGGTTGTATCATTATCCGGCAGGCTATCAACGCTACTTGGAAATGCGTCAGCAGCGTTTGGACGCACACCAACAATACCAACAAAAGTTGCAAGTAATTCTAAAAAAGGAATTGGAGTGGATGCAGCATCGTCCGAAAGCAAGAACTGGCAAAGATACTGGTCGGATCAAAAGGATCTCCCAGATGCAACTGCAAGTCACTAACGGTTCCAAAGGAGCGCAGACAGAGTTTTCTTCAGTCCATCGGAGATTGGGAAAGAAAATTCTTGAATTACAGGATATTACGAAATCATTCGATGGAAGGGTGGTCTTGCAACCATTTTCCCATACATTTTCCAAACATGATCGGATCGGTATCGTGGGGCCAAACGGCTCAGGTAAGACCACCTTCTTTGATGTTATCGCAGGAAGGTTGGAAAGTGACTCGGGAAGTGTTGATGTGGGAGTAAACACAGTCTTCGGTTATTATGATCAACTGGAGCGGGACATGAATCGGAACCAGATCGTAATTGAATATATTGAAGAAATCGCCCAACGATTCTTCATCGGTAGCCAACAGGAGTTAACAGCTTCTCAATTTTTGGAGCATTTTGGATTTGAACAATCTTTCCACCGAATACCGATTGGCATGTTGTCAGGTGGAGAACGGCGAAGATTGGCTCTGATAGGAATCCTTGCCCATGCTCCGAATTTCTTATTACTCGATGAACCGACCAATGACCTTGATCTTGATACATTGTCCCGTTTTGAAGAATATTTGAAAAACTTTAACGGATGCATGCTAGTGATTTCACATGACCGGGCGTTTTTGGATAAGGTTACGACCATGACGTTTGCTTTCGATGCCGATGGAGCCATTACGGCATTCGCGGGGTCCTATGGCGAATGCAGCGAAGAGATCAAAGAATATGCAAGTACATCAACAGTCCGGGATACCGGATCGAAGGAGCACAAGAGAACAGACGTGCCTAAGAGAATGAACGCGAGACCGACTTTTGCTCAAAAAAAGGAATATGCAGAAATCGAAACGAAAATAGCTGAGCTGGAGAGTGAGCGTGAAACTCTGGAGATGGAATTCGGTTCTGCTACTGTGGACGTGACGCAACTCGGAGAACTTTCAAAACGCTATCAATATGTGAATGATATGCTTGATGATCTTATGATTCGTTGGGAGGAGCTTGCAATATTGATTGATTAGTTGAAAAAGTAGGAACGGTGCGTTCGGTCCCCCGCGTCTAGCATCAAACTTGTAGCCATCCAGCCTGTCAGTCGACCGATCATGCGTACAATCGCCTTTCACCAAGTCCGAATCGTCACCATGCAGAACCACGGGTATTACATACCCACGGTTTAACTTCCGTTCTGAAAGTACAGTGAAATCAAATAAAAGGCAATATGATTTTGAAATTATTTTAAAATAATAATTTATCGATAGAGATGAAAATACATGACTTTTATTCACTAGTTATTGCAAGGAATGGTAAATGATGTTACCGTATTTCATCTTTCGGGTAATTCGGAGGTTCCTTTGGCAACATTGCTGGTTTCTTGTCCATTGAAAGAATATCACAAAGCTGCCATCGAAGCTGTCATTCCTGATTGGGAGATCGTCTTTTGTACTCCGAGTACGATTGATATGGATGTGCTTTCACGGGCGACTGTACTATTCGGGTACGTCAAACCAGAACTAGTACTAAAAGCTCCCAACCTCAAATGGCTACAACTATCTATTGCCGGTTTTGATAGATTTGTCGGTATCGATGCTTCTTTCAGGCTCACATCAGCGGTCGGTGCCTATGGGAAAGAAGTCGCGGAACATTTGCTTTCCATGACACTGAATATCATCAAATCACTCCATTTATACAGGGACTCACAACGTGAACACCATTGGAGCTCTTCTTTCCCCAAGAAAACACTTGAAAATTCAACGGTCATGATAGTGGGAACCGGTGATATTGGTTCACGTTATGCTCGATATGTAAAAATGCTTGGAGCTAGGACGATAGGAATAAACCGGTCAGCTGATTCAGATTCGGAATACTTTGATAGCCGATATACAAACTTTGAACTACCGAATGTCATACGAAAAGCCGATATTATCGCAATCACATTACCGCTTTCGCAACAGACGGAAAAGCTTTTCGATCTGGCTTTGCTCGAATGTACCAATCCCAATGCGATATTGCTCAATGTCGGCAGGGGGAAGGTAATCGATACGGGTGCTTTGCTCACCATGCTTGAACGTGGATGGTTTTTCGGTGTCGGTTTGGATGTTGTCGATCCGGAACCTCTTGCACCGGATCATCCGCTGTGGGATTATGAAAGGGTAATGATAACTGGACATGTTGCCGGGAACATCAATCTTCCCGAGACGCTAGACGCAGTGGTAGAAATATTGCTGGAAAATCTTGCAAGGTTTACACTTGGCAAGCCATTAAAAAATGAAGTGGATGTAGCCACTGGTAGCACATTGGAGCCAACATGAAGGTAATGGATCGCTTGAGGAACACTCCTCGTTATGATATGGACCGTCCCCCCAGAAGACAGATGAATATACTTAGGCCGCTCACCTGGCTGCTGAGTTACCCAGAGGTGTGGTTACATAAGTTAAAGATCAACAAAGTTGGAATGGACGGTATAAAACCGCCGTTTCTTTTACTCTGCACGCATCATGCATTCATCGATTTTAAAGTAACTACCGCAACATTGTTTCCTAACCGTGCTAATTATGTTGTTGCGATTGATGGGTTCATAGGACGCGAATGGTTATTACGCTCTGTCGGATGTATTTGCAAACGAAAGTTTACCAATGACCTCAACACCGTACGCCATATCAAGAAAGTGCTTCATGATCAGAAGGATGTGTTGGCGCTCTATCCTGAAGCCCGTTATTCGTTAGCAGGAACGACCGCGGTACTTCCCGCATCATTGGGAAAGATAGTTCGGATGCTGAAGGTTCCTGTCGTCGTGTTGAATATGCACGGTCATTATCTTAATTCACCATGTTGGAATTTGAAAAAACGTGGGAATCGCATCGAAGCCGACATGACATGTATCCTCACACCGGAGAAGATTGAGAAAATGCCGGTTTCAAACATCAACCATGTTATTCGTGAAGCCTTTGAATATGATGAGTTCCGTTGGCAAAAAGAACATAATATCGTGATTGATTACCCTAAGAGGGCAGAAGGGCTTCACAAGGTACTCTATCAGTGCCCTCATTGCCTTACTGAATATAAGATGGAAACCTCTGGGGCGCTCCTCAAGTGCGGTAATTGTCATAAAGAATGGGAGATGGGAGTTTTGGGAGATTTGAAAGCTGTCCGTCCTGCACATGATGAACAATCCCTACATACTGAATTTCCCCATATTCCCGATTGGTATGAGTTCGAGAGACTTCAGGTGCGTGATCAGGTTGAACGTGGAACTTATAGGTATGAAATACCCGTGTATGTTGAGGCGCTTCCCAATGCCCGTGGTTATATTCCGATGGGAAACGCTACGTTGACCCACGATGCGGGCGGCTTTGTTCTTGAAGGCGTGTTTGAAAATGAAGGTTTCAGATTGGAGAAACCCGTACTCTCAATGTATTCTTGCCATATCGAATACGAGTACTTTGGTAAAGGTGATTGTATCGACCTGTCTACGCTTGACGATACCTATTACATTTATCCGAAGACTCCCATGTGTTCTGTAACGAAAATTGCTCTTGCTACTGAAGAGCTGTTTGATAACTTGGCGAAGATGTCATTACGGGCTGAAGCTTAAGAACACTGTTGATCGCAAATCAGATCCGGATCTATTTCTTCTGCCAATTGAATCAAATCAGATGGACGCATTTGTAAACCCTTTGCAATCTTCTCAACCATCAAAATCGATGGAATATGGATTCCGTTGAGAATTTTATAGAGGTATGAACGACTAATACCAATACGGTTGCATAACCGGAGTTGCGTGATGTTACCACTTTGCATCTGGTGTTTTATTGCTGCGATCAAATCCATGTAAACATTGTATCACAATTCTAATGAAAATTCATTAAATATAATCATATAAAGGAATTATATACATTTTGTATATATAATTCCTATCTAAATACCGCTAATAAGGCAAACTTTGAACCTTCTGGATATATACTGCGTGTACTAACGCTTCAAAGCCACTTGAATGGCTCTGAAGCGTTACCCCGTTGGTTCTCAAGTGATACCGTACGCATGAAGTTGCTTCGGCAATATTTTGGCTCGTATCGGATCTGTCTTGGATCTGGGCATTATAACGATTCGGTGCACGATGACGGAACTGAAAAACACGGAAAACAGATCTGACTTAGTGCATGAAAAAGTGGTATGAATAAGGCTTCTATTTGTTTTTACATAAACTAGTTATTGACCATTTTCTAACAACTTAACTGCGGAAGCCAAGAACGAGTGAAACCCCAGGTTCAGTATGAGATGACAAAGTCTTTCATAGAAGGCAAAATAATGGTGTTATTACTGATAGCAGGATCTTATTCATCTTGGCCTAAGTGTCGCTTACCTCGTTCAAGCAACTGCAATACCGCCAATTCCCCTGTCACCCTGGGGCCCTCCACCACCAATTTTTTCATGTCACTCTCTATTTTTGCTCTCACAATCCATCAAGGCTTCAAGCAGTCATGATCGAGAAAAAACAAATCACCCACGACATTGAAATGCGCAATGAAAGCACCATTAAACATATTTCAGCTCTCTGCAAGTGACAATATTAAAGTGTAGCTTTCTATTAAAGTTGACATAAAAAGTTCATTGCTTCAATCAATAAGGACAAACGCGGTATTGAGTAGTATTTGTTTTTCTGCAATGAAAGCAACATATGAGCCATACATTCTCGGGTCCTCCTCGCAATATCGGAATATCCTTGATTCCATACAGTCCTTTTGGTGAACACATTGAAAATGGGGCAGCCAGACTTCCTTTTGAAGTGCTGTAAGGATTTATGTGGTGTTTCCATTATCGCATGGATTGAAGTATGGTGGGCAAAGAAAATATGCGGCTACTTACCTTTTCAGACGAAGGATGCGTGTGAATCAGAGATGATGGGCTGATGTAAAACTTATAATCGACAAAATATCATATACCGAATAAACTGGGTGTAGGAGTATGATTTGTGGAAATCGTTGCATTCTGGCTGAATATCGTGGGATTTTCTCTCCTGTTCGGGACCTTTTTTCTGACCCTTGTTTCCAGAAAGACAAATCGCCACATCATGTTCGACCAGTATCTTTGGTACATTGGTCTTTCGTGGATGTGGTTTCTCTTCCAATTCATCGGGTTTGTCTACCTGACGGTGTTGAAGCGGGAAGCCCGTTCCATATTGACGGTCAACACGCTGATTCGCTATGCGTTCACAATCATGGTGTTCCATCGGATTCCGTTGTTTCTCGATACCATCATCACTGGCGCGATTTCGAAGGATTCTAAAAAAATCTCCGTCATTGTAGGTTGCGGGACCCTTGGATTGCTGATCTTTTTGGGATTCCTCCGTTCGGTGGTGATCGGTCCCTATGTCACCGTGCTTTTCAACGCTTTGGTGGGCAGTTCGTTTCTCTATGCTTTTGCCCGCATCCGCCAGCAACAGTCCTACCGAGCAAAAAGAATGCGTTCGTTCTTGGTGATTTCGTCAGTTGCCTTCTTGTTTTTCAGCTGGTACGCAATCATTTTCAACGTGTTTCCAAACCTGCACAGGCCTGGGTTCGACCCCTTCGTTTCTGCGGTGTATATCATCGTATGGTGCCTGAACGATGCGATGATTTACCTACGTGAATTTTCCTCCATCGGCATCAGGGAAAGAAATCAGATGGATAATTTCCATGATCGGTACAAGCTCTCCGAGAGGGAACAGGAGATAGTGAGATTGCTCGTGGACGGCATGTCATACAAGGAAATCGCATTCCAACTGTCGCTCTCCCCAAGAACCGTCGAAACGCATATCTACCGAATATTCAAAAAGTGTTCGGTATCGACAAAACTCGAGTTGATCAACAAGATGTTCCCGTTACGTAATCCTACGTAATGATTGCATATTGCCATTTACGTAATAATTCGGACTATTAACCATTTCCACAGAATCGTAGTGTCTCGCTCAGGAGGCATACATGAAACGATTCAGATGTTTTGTAAGATTGGTTCTCAAATTTTTTGGTTGTAAAGGTCGACAGTATCCTGATTTCGAAGAAGGATATTGTGAGCGAGATGCGAGCCTTGATGGCGCTAGGTTCTTCATCAGCCTTGAATCCAGGGACAGCCGATTCCTTTCGAGTATCCCGGAGGTTCTGACCTGTCCTGGAAGAATGCGATAGGGTAGGTTCGGAATTCAACGGTCATCCATCCGGAATAGACCGGGGGTACGTCCCGCGTACGAACGGGCAATTCATCCATTCGTTGCAACAGTTTTACTTACCTTGCAATTTAACTGGATTCCGCTCCCGGGTTCTGTTCGGTACCTTAAAAAGGAGGAGAATCATGAATGGAGAAATGATACTGCTTTTAGCCCCGCTCGTGGTGATGGAACTGATTTTAAAGGCGGTGTGCCTGAAAGACTGGATGAAACGGGAATCCCTGAACGGTTTATCAAGAACAGCCTGGCTGTTGGTCTTCCTGTTCGTGAACCTGCTGGGTCCGGTGGCATACCTTGTATACGGGAGAAAGTATCATGGCAATGATTGAAGTTGATCACATTACAAAACGATATCGGGAGGTTGATGCTTTGAAAGGGATTTCCCTGTCGGTACGACAAGGGACTGTCTTCGGATTCCTCGGTCCAAATGGTGCTGGCAAAACAACGTTGATGAGAATCCTTGCCGGTCTCATCGAACCCACCTCGGGAAACTTCAGAATAAATGGCGTGGCAAATGAAGCTATGAAGAAGCATGTCGGGTATCTTGCCCAACAGCCTTCATTCTATCCGTGGATGACCGGAAGGGAGCTGCTGAGGTTCTCGGGCAAACTTTATGGGATGGCTTCCACCGAGATAGAACAAAGAATTTCTGAATTGCTCGAACTGTGCGGTATGCAGCACGCGGCGGATAGAAAAATCGGTGGTTATTCCGGAGGAATGCTTCAGCGGCTTGGCATCGCACAAGCAATTCTGCACCGGCCAAGGGTCACGTTGCTGGACGAACCTGCTTCCGCCCTTGATCCTGTGGGAAGGAAGGATGTCTTGGACTTGATCACTCGGTTGCGAGAAGAGACGACCATTTTCATGTCCAGCCATATTCTCGAGGACGTCCAGCGTGTGTGTGATGAAGTCGCGATCATATCGCAGGGATCGATCATACTCCACGAGAACATGAAATCGCTGCTGGAATCCCATGCGCGACCATACATGAGTTTGAGATTCGCCACTTCATCAGGCGCTTGTGCATTCCTTACCCTTTTGGAAAGCCAATCGGTTGTGGGTGTCGTCGAATCGGACTTTAAGGTGGCCATCGCAGAGGCAGATTACCATAAAAAGTATTCACAGATTATGAGGATGCTTGCTGAACACGATCTGCAATTGGACAGCATCAGCAGGCAAGCCGAAACGTTGGAGGATGTATTCATGCATCACATAAAGGAGGAGCGTAAGCATGCATAGCCATATAAACATTCTTCTGGCGAAAGAAGTGACCGAAAGCTTCCGTTCCCATCGGTTTTTAATATGGACCATCATTTGTGGATTCTTTGGTATCCTCTCGCCGCTCTCGGCGTTTTATATGCCGAACATTCTGGCATTGATCGGTTCAACCCAGAATATCGTGCTCACCATGACCGAGATCACTTATCGCGACGCTGTCGATCAGTACGTGAAAAACTTCACGCAGCTCGGTTCGATCCTCATGATATTCCTTGCAATGGGCAGCGTTGCCGGGGAAAAAGCCGACGGTTCGCTGCAATTCCTGGTGGTCAGACCGATAACATACCGTTTGATTCTCTGCTCGAAAATGCTTGCAATGGTGTTCATGGCAGGTTCAGGCATCGGTATCGCAGTAATCTTCAGCAGTCTCTATGCTTGTTACCTTTTTCCTGGATTCCCTTTGATCCAATTCATGCAATCGAACCTGTTGCTCATGCTGTATCTTGTGGTGATCGGAGTGATGACCATAAGCGTTTCCGCAATGGTCAAAAAACCCGTTGTTGCCGGTCTCTGCTCATTGGGTTTATGGTTGCTGTTCAGCATGTTCGGATCGCTTGGAGGATCTGGTGAATATTCGTTCACCCGGTTGGGGACAGAGATGATTCGTATCACGGAAGGGTTCTCCATGTCATTGAAACCGTTCGTATCTTCACTCGTGATACTGATCGGAGGTAGCGAGGGATCCCTACAAGTGTTCAAACGCTGGGAGCCCTATCAATAAATCCTTCATTGAAACGCCGCATGGGTTGACATGCATGCGACGCAGACTTTGTACGGAGAGAGTATAGGGATAAAAAGGAACACATTGAAGAATCTTGATTGGTGTTCAACTTCATGATCGAGCAAAGCTCGTAAAAAGGAGATTCATTTATGGAGCACGTGGTATATCTCGATGCAAAGGCGAAGGAATTGGGCAAGCTGAGAAACGGCGAGAAATGCATGATTATCAGGGGCGCAACCGGAAGAAAATTTCCCTATGGACGGGTTTTTGTCAGCGAAACCTTGTGGTTCATCGAAAACAGTGGTGATGGAATGGTCCGTGGCAAAGCTGTTGTGAAGAATGTTCTCAATTCGGATAAATTGGATGATTCGGAGGCCTTGGGGCTTATTTCGGACTATCAATCAAAACTCTGTCTTGCACCCGACCAGATCAAGCGATGGGGCGGCAAACGATATCTCGTGTTGATCGAGGTGGAAAAGTATCTGGAAGTTACGCCCTTTCGAATCGATCGGAGCTCCTTTGGCAATATGGACGACTGGTTGCCCGTCGAAGCAATCGGGGACATCGTGAAACCGGTTCATTGATGCTCCTAGGGGCGAGTGGTGGAACAATCGGATCCCCAACAACCCTCATCACAATCAGTGGTGTGCGGTTCTATCGGAACGGTATCTTTCAAATCAAAAAAACACTTCGGCTGAGAGGTGCGTCAGAGGTTTAGACAAGTCTTTGGCAAGGAGTCGGTAATGTTACCTATTCCCGAAGAATTGGAAGTTTTGGATTGAATGGGGTAATTCAGAGATTTTGAACGAGGTATCATCAAAATGGAACAAAAAACAAAATCGAAAGGTCAACGTATGTGGTGGCTTATCATAATCTTCTTCTTGCTGTTAGGCGTGTTGATCGCATTGCTTTCTGGCAGTTTGCAGGTCAAGCCAAAACTCAGCCCGAAGGTTACGCTTGATCAATTCAAGGCACATATGGATGAGATGATACCAAACCTGATGGGGATGCATGAAATCCCGGGTTGCAGCATCGCCCTTGTGGTAGGTTCAGAAATAGCATGGACTAAGGCCTATGGATATGCGGATAAGGAGGATCGGAGGATATTGACAACGGATACTCCCATGAGCGTCCAGTCCATCACGAAGTCCTTGACCGCATGGGCTGTGATGAATCTCGTGGAGCATGATGCTTTCGATTTAGATGCCCCTGTGCTGCAGTATCTGGATGATTGGCAATTCCCCGCGACTGATTATCAGGTGGAGAAAGTTACGGTACGGAATTTGTTAAACCACGGATCCGGCATGCCGTTGGGCGATTTCACGGATATGTATGCTCCGGGAGAACAGATGCCGACTCTTAAGGAGAAGCTCTCGAAGGAAGCGGTCTTGACACACGAACCGGGATTGAAATTCTCCTATTCGAATGTCGGCTATCATGTGCTGGAGCTTCTGATAGAACAAGTCAGCGGGAAGCGTTTTTCAGAGTACATGCTCTCAGAGGTGTTTGTTCCCATGGGTCTGAAAGCGTCATTTTTTGATTTCGGTGATGCCCTGCGACCATACCCTCCGACCGGGTATGACCTTAACGGTAATCCGGTCCCAGTTTACCTCTATCCAGAAAAGTCTTCCGGGGGCTTGTTCTCGACAGCCGAGGATATCGCCCAGTTCGCGGTAGCGGGGATGAAGGAACACCAGGTATTGGGTGACGAACACATTCGGATGATGTATGCACCGGAACGCGATGATATCGGGATGTATGGCATGGTATTCGATGCGTATGGGTTCGGTCATTATATTGAGACGCTTCCTAACGGAATGCTATCCGTCTCTCACGGGGGGCAGGGATACGGGATCATGACGCACTTTCAGGTGGTGCCCAAAACGGGGGATGCCATCGTTGTGCTCACGAACAGCCAACGAAGTTGGCCTCTTATAGCCTTCATACTCTCCGAATGGGCGCGTTGGAGGGATTTCCCATCTGTGGGCATGGGTAACATCATCCGGGCTCACATTGCGATGAGCACACTCATAGCCCTCATGGTCTCTGTAAGCATATTGATTGCAGTACGGCTTATTCTCACTTGGAGTGTGCGAAAACCAATGGGGGTAAGGCTATTCAAGTGTTCCACCGCGATAATGCTCATTGGCATACTTGCATGGAGTGTCAATCAACCGTATTTGTTTGTTGTTTCGGTGTTTCCTGTTTTATCACCGTGGCTTGGATTGGCAGCGTTGTTGCTTTCTGCCTCACTGTTATTGTCAGGACTCTTACCTGAAATCAGAAGGATGAGAAAGCAGCAAGCATGAAATTCTCAGTTTCGGCTGTCAATCTTCTCGATGTTGTTTAACACACATTGCGGATTGTCATGCATAAAAAATACGACTGATTCTGATAAACAGAATCGTATTAGGAGGAATATTTTGAGAAAAACGATTAGATTGCATCCAATGGTCTCTTTTTCGCTACGGTTTATTGTGGTACACGGGCTGACGTATCTTGGTTTCGGCATATTCTTCATGTTGGTCAGTAAATATTTTGAGTATTTTTCACATGATCCGGTGTTCAGTGAGGTGATGAAGCCATCAGATGCATTATCAGTCCGGATGGCACCTGTTGTGCAGGTCGTCCGTGGTGCATTTCTGGCATTGGCGATTTATCCGTTCAGGGAAATCATCATCAGACGTGCAACGGGTTGGATCCATTTGTTCGTGTTGCTGTTTGTATTTTCCAGTATCGGATCGGTGATCACAGGACCCGGCTCGATAGAAGGATTCCTCTATACTCGTTTCCCATTCAACCCTGTAATCGGGTACCCGGAGATCGCTCTTCAGATGTTTGTCTTTTCTTGGTTGTTCTGTCGTTGGCAAGGTAAAAAAACTGCTGAGATTACTGCCTGAAAGCTAAGTAATTTGGTATCGAGAGAAAGAGATAGGGTACTACTGTTGAATTGGTTGAAGTAATAACGGTATTAAAGCTAACAAACAACACATGAAGTGTGTCTCAAAGACATCAGAGGTCAATTATGTGAGTGTTTTATTATTTGAAATCCACCAATGCAACGCTTCAAAGCCTTCCCGAACAAATCTTCAGTGTAAGCCTCGGGAGCTTTTTATAAACCATACCAAAGATTTGGAATTATTCTTTTAGGAGCCACGAAAATTTACAAATGTTGTTCACTTCGTCTGATAAGTTTCTTCTACTTCCAAACACCACAGGACCTGCCAAACGAATGTTCATTGGAATACTACCCGTACGAATTGTTGTCAAACATGCTCATGAGTGAATCTGTTTGAAGTTTTCTACTATGTTATAACTTTATGGAGATGCAAGGGATGTTAGCGGCTCTCGTGTAAAAAGACTGCAAATGTGTTCTCTTCGCTTGCCGGTTCACCAGATATCAAAGATACACTCCTGATAGTGTAATAATTTTTTGGGAGGCAAAAGATATTCTCTATACAGTAGGGATCCAAAGTGGCTCAACTGTGTTTCAATACTTGGTCCGGGTAGCTTCCGAGCGTCAAAATACTCAGTGTGATTCTGACGGAATTTACCACGGATTCGAAAAATGGAACATCATTTCACTATGGATTGACCTTTCATATCCTTATGATATAATCAGACGGACTAGAACATAAGGAAGGAACGTATATGGATAAAATAGTTACATTTGGTGAAATCATGCTTCGTTTGAAGTCATTCGAACACGAACGATTCTTTCAAAGACCTGCACTTGAAGCGACCTTCGGTGGTGGCGAAGCCAATGTAGCGGTATCATTGAGCATATTAGGTGAGCAGACTCGTTTCGTTACCGCATTACCTGATAATGCGATTGCTGACGGGGCGATTTCAGAATTACGTAAACACGGTGTCGATACGTCTGCTATCGTAAAGACCAAAGATGGCAGGGTAGGAATATATTTTCTGGAGACCGGAGCCAATCAACGAGCTTCAAAAGTCGTATATGACCGAAACATGTCATCGATCAGTCTGGCAAAACCATCCGATTTCGATTGGGCCCAGGTATTCGAAGGGGCGAAATGGTTCCATGTTACCGGTATCACCCCGGCTCTCTCACAAACCGCCGCAGACTGCGCGATAGCAGCTGTAAAGAAAGCAAAAGAGATGTCGCTTACTGTTTCCATGGACTTAAATTATCGGAAGAAGCTTTGGAATTATGGGAAAAAAGCTCCGGAAGTGATGCGAGCCTTGGTGCAGTATGCCGATGTCATAGTCGCCAATGAAGAAGACATCCAAAAATGTCTCGGAATTGAGGCTGATGTCGATGTTACCAAAGGAGAGCTTTCCGATGTCGTATACCGACAATTGGCTGAGAAGGTAAAATCGATGTTCCCCAACATCCAGCATGTGGCCATTACATTGCGTGAAAGTATCAGTGCCGATCGCAACGGATGGAGGGCTGTACTTCATGGTGTGAACGGATTCTATGAATCACAGCGTTATGCTATCGATGATATTATTGACCGTGTCGGCGGCGGTGATTCATTCTCTGCCGGATTGATTTATGGCTTAAGGCATCTGAATGAGAAACAAGCATTGGATTTTGCTGTCGCGGCGTCTTGCCTTAAGCATAGTGTCCCGGGAGATTTCAATCTCACTACCAAAGCTGAAATTGAAACGCTTCTCAAGGGTGATGCCTCTGGAAGGGTCCAACGGTAAATCGCAGCTAATGTAGATGCCCCAGACGTGCCGATATTCCATCACCGGCTTGTTTCAAGTGAATGAGGTAGTGTTCCTTTTCTTTTTCATCAAACCGGAAAACTGGCCATGAGACGGATAATCCTGCAACGGTGTTCCCCTCATGGTCTTTGACCGGTACTGCGATACAGCGAATTCCTTTTTCATGTTCTTCCCGGTCCTCGGCAAATCCCGACTCAATGATGGCATCCAATTCTGTCTCAAGAGAAACACGTTCGCTGATAGTACTGGATGTAAATCTCACCAATTGCATGCAATCCAACATTGCCTTGCGTCGTGTTTGTGGCAAACCGGCGAGTAGGACTTTGCCGATTGCCGTGCAATACAGTGGGATACGTTTGCCTACCCTCGAATACATTCTGATAGTGTAAAGCGATTCAATCTTGATAATGTACATGGCATATTGCTCATCCAAGATTCCCATATGGACGGTTTCTCCGAGAGTATCTCTCAATTGTTCAGCGACAGGCTCTGCAATCTTTGATAGTTCCATGTGAGCCAAACCCCGAGACCCTACGCTGAACATCTTCAACGTCAATGAATATTGATCATTGAGATCTTTATACACATACCCGAGCTCGACCAGAGTTGAAAGAAATCGGTGAAGCGTTGGCTTGGGCAATTCTGTCTCTACCGCCAGACGTTCAAGATTGATTTGCTTGTGCCGAGCAAGTTGTTCCAAAATACCAAACGTTCTGGTAACAGAACTCAACTGTTTTGCCGAGCTCTTGCTCTGTGCGAGTCCGTTTTGCAATGCCATGTATCGATCCTTCGTTGTTTTTTAGCCAAAGTAAGCTTGCGCGTTCCTGTAAGAGATATCTTTTACTACCGATCCAAGCAAATCGATATCTGCAGGAACCTCTCCGTGTTCAGCCCACTTACCAAACAAATTACACAAGATCCGCCTGAAATATTCATGGCGCGGATAGGATAAGAAACTTCTGGAATCCGTAAGCATCCCGACAAATCTTGGTAATGAACCTAAATTACCCAAGGTTCTCATTTGTTCTTCCATTCCATCTTTATGATCGCAAAACCACCACCCTGAACCGAGTTGCATCTTACCTGGAATACCGCCGCCTTGATAACTGCCCATATGAGTGGCTAGCACATAGTAATCATTCGGATTGAGTGAATAGAGGATAGTCTTTGGCATACTGTGTTGCTTTTCCAATGCACCCAAAAAGAATGCCAAACGATCTGATAACGCTGCGTCATGAGTCGCATCGAACCCTGTATCGGGGCCGATTTGATCGAACATCGGGGGATTCAAATTACGAATCGAATTAAGATGAAGTTGCATCACGATGCCTTTTTGAGCATATAACTCACCTAAAGCAAGCATGACTTTTGTTTGATAGGCATCTGTTTCGAGCGTAGTAAGTGGTTTTCCTTCAAGAGCTTTCGCAAATATCTCGTCAATTTCCTTATCAGAGGCAACTGTGTACGGTACCATAGGTACCCCATGATCGCTGGCTTTGCACCCGTTTGAGATGAAGTACTGCAAGCGTTTCGCCAATGCCTCAATGACATCGTTGACATTCTTGATCGTGATGGCAGCAGCACTTCCCAGTGATTTGATATATTCTGGAAATGTCTTGGCCTGGATCATCAAAGCCTTGTCGGGCCTATACGAAGGAAGCACCTTCGTTTCGATCGTGCCGATAACCGCGGATCCTTGTGCGATTTGTTTGTGATATGCCAAATCATCTATCGGATCGTCAGTAGTCCCTACCGCCGCAACCTTGAAACGTGAAAAAATCGAGGGGATGGACATGCTGTCGCTAGCGAGAATCTCATTAGCCTGTTCCCAGATGGAAAAAGCTGATGAAGTATTCAGAACTTCATGGATACCAAAGTAGCGTTGAAGTTCCAGATGCGACCAATGATACAAAGGATTGCCCAATAGCTGAGGGATTGTTTGTGCCCAAGCCATGAACTTATCGAAAGGCGAGGCGTTTCCGGTGATCAACTTTTCGTCAATGCCGACGGTCCGCATCGCTCTCCATTTGTAATGGTCTCCTCCCAACCAAATTTCTGTTAGGTTTGAAAATCGCTTATCTTGCGCAATCTGTGAAGGACTCAAATGACAGTGATAGTCAAATATTGGTTCCTCCTTCGCATAATCATGATACAGCTTGACAGCAGTCGGATTTTGCAGCAAGAAATTCTCATCCATAAATGTTCTCATAATGTTACTCCATCTTTCAAAATTGCTATGTGTTCGAAACCGTTGTGTTCATTATTCGTCAAAATGCGTTTTGAAGCTACATCTTTTATCATTTCGATCAGATCCTGTAAGACAGGCTGCGGACCTTCATTCAGCACGGTTCCTGCGTCAAAGTCTATCCAGTTGGGTTTTTTATCAGCGAGTTGGCTGTTGCTTGAAATCTTGATACAAGGAATCACGGTGCCCAACGGAGTTCCCCGTCCGGTTGTAAAGAGAACCAGATGTGCATGGCTCGCTGCCATTGCGGTGATGGATATCATGTCGTTTCCTGGACCTTCTAGGATCCCGAGCCCTTTTTTCGTGACACATTTACCGTAATCGATAATATCAATGATCGTACTGGTTCCTCCCTTACGGATACACCCCAACGATTTTTCTTCAAGTGTCGTGATTCCGCCTTCCTTGTTGCCCGGAGAAGGGTTTTCATGAATCGGTTGCCCATGAGAAATAAAATGTCGCTTCTGTTTGTTGATCACGGCTTTTAGACGACGGTATACTTCTACATTTGCACATCGATCAAACAGTATGGTTTCCGTGCCGAACATTTCCGGAATTTCTGAAAGTATCGCACTGCCTCCATGTGCAACAAGCCAATCGCTGAACAAGCCGACCAATACATTGGCAGTGATTCCTGAAAATCCATCGGAGCCTCCGCATTTAGTTGCTACGACAAGTTGGCCGATATCAATCGATTCGCGTTCGCATGTTTGGGCATGTGCGGCCAGTTGAGCGAGAAGGATTCTCCCTTCGGTCAATTCATCTTCAACCGATTGACAGTTCAAGGTTTTCATATGATCGAAAACCGAAGGATCGATCCGGGATACAAAGGATTCCAACGAATTGTTTTCACATCCGAGCCCTATTACCAAAACTCCGGCGGCATTGGGATGACTAGCCAATGAAGCGAGCAATCGGACGGTTGCTTCATGATCATCACCCAGCTGTGAACAACCATGGACATGGGAGAGTGCTTTACACGAATCAATGCCCTCAAACCTACCATCGCGCACCATCTCGTTACCCCAATCGGCCAAAGACGATGCTACATGAGCAATACATCCAACAGTTGGAATAATCCAAATATCGTTACGAATTCCCACAGATCCGTTATTCCGCCGATACCCTTGAAAAGTTTGGGATTCGGATGACCTCAGGTGTGAACTGCGCGGGCTATGATAGTAGTAGGATTGATCTTCTAAGTTACTTGTAAGGTTGTGAGTGTGTACCAATTCACCTCTTTGAATCGTTTTGACGGCAATACCGATTGAGTGCCCGTATTTAATGACGGTTTCACCTTCCTGTATATCTTTCAAGGCAAATTTATGTCCTGGAAGAATCGTATCGAGTAGCGTTACAGAACCTTGTGGAACTTCAATCCGGTACGATGGATCCAGTTGGCGTAGTGCAACGGCTACCGAATCATCCGGATCGATTATCAAAACATCCGGATGGCAAAGGAACGCCGTTGGATCATCATGACAGCTCACTGTTTGCTCCTAGACAGGCAGCACCTGTAAATAAAAGTGACATGCAGGTGCTGCCAATTCTTCGTTAATATCATTGCTCGATGCGAATTGCTTTTTCTTCTGCTTCAATAGCCAACTCGATTGCTCTGAACACGCGTTCTTGGGATGCGGATGTTTCGGTCCTGTCAAGGCAATCACGTACGAATTGTCCGAAGAATGGAAATCCGGCGACACCGGCGACACATTCGTGTTGTTCACCTTCATGATTGACCCAATAGACATGGTCTCCTTCCTTTTCACGGGCAATATCGATGTATTTGCGTAATTCAATATAGCCGTCAGTGCCGAGAATAATGGTTCTTCCATCACCCCAGGTTCCCAAACCGTCAGGAGTGAACCAATCTACTCTGAAATATCCCGCACACCCGGTTTCGGTAATGATGTTCGCATCACCGAAATCTGAAAATCCCGGATAGTGTTTATGGTTGAAATTCGCAGTTCGACTAGCGGTGATACGACCGTCGATCGCATCGCTCCATTTTAAAATCTGTTCGATTTGGTGACAACCGATATCCACCAAAATACCCCCGTTTCTTTTCTTATCAAAAAACCATTGCGGTCTGGTATCGATCGAAGCTCTGTGTGGTCCCCATCCCATTACTTGCACGACACGACCGATTGCCTGTTGCTCAATCAATTCGGTTGCCCGTGTCGCTGCTTCGACATGGAGTCGTTCACTGTAATATACTCCATAAATCCGACCGGTTTCTTTGACGATTCTTCGCGCTTCGGCAACTTGATCCAGTGTAGTGAAAGGTGGTTTGTCGGCAAAGTAATCCTTACCCCTTTTTAACACTTCGCAACCTAAAGGACCTCGTTCTGACGGTATGATCGCACTGGCGACTAACTGGATTGAAGGATCGTCCAAAATCTCATCGCGATGTTTTTTCACGACGGCAGTGGGATAAGCCTTGATAAAATTTTGTGCGGCATCTGCATTGGCGTCATACACCGCAACGATTGTTGCCCCTGCTTCTTTAAGCCCGTTGCACATCCCATAAATATGACCATGGTCGAGACCTATTACCCCGACTTTGAATTCACCGGGTGCACAAACTATATTTGCTTTTCCTTTGGGTGCATACGATTGTCCGCTGTTTTTTTCCTGCATGCAATTTCCTCCTCCTGGACATAGATAATTATACCTACTCGTAACAACAGTAAGAATCGTTAGTCAGTATGCCATGCTTGAGTAAGTGATACAAGATGATACAGGAATCCCGATAAAATTGAAATTAATCGAGTCATCAAGTATTATAAGAGTATGATAATTAACGGTTTTGCCCCTATAGCCGATGTCGATGCGAAAATACTCATTCTCGGGAGTATGCCTGGGGTGGCTTCATTAGAGGCTCATCAATATTACGCGCACAAGAGAAATGCGTTCTGGCCATTGATGGCTCGCTTGTTGGATGAAGACTTGTCTTTTGATTATCAGGCAAAGGTTGCCATGTTACTCAGGCACTCCATCGCTTTGTGGGATGTGATACGGTGTTGTGAACGCAGAGGTTCTTCAGACAGTACTATTCGTAATGCGCTGCCAAATGATTTCACCGCATTTTGGAATACCCATAAAGCGATCGCATTGATTTGTTGTAATGGTACTACTGCCTATCACATGGCAAAAAAATTCGATATCACGCAAGGAATGTCAACATACAACAATCGGCCATCGTTAGTAATGGCTCCGTCGACAAGTTGTGCGAACACCATACCGTTCGATGAAAAATTGGAGTGTTGGCAACGGATACTGGCAAATGTCAGCGGTTTTTTACCGCGATGAGTTCCAGCGCATCGGCAACATCCTCACATGTGTCGAGGACTAATTCCATGCCATCATAAATGGCTTTCCAGCGGACTACATCGATAGATTGGATATGTTCTTCCTTGAAAAGGTTCTTCACGCAAGCCCTGTAAAAACGGTCAGCAGCCTCCTCATCATGATTAACTCCTATGAGAAGGTTTGTCAGTTCTTTTGAGGTCTTAAAATCTCTGAACTCGATAAAAGCTTTGACCAGTTTTGTGCATGCATCGACCATAAGCGATGACATGGGAAGGATGTCCTGCCTGATTTTACGAATCGATAACATATCCATCGTAAGGGCAACGTCTTCAATCGCATCGGTCACGGTGTCAATATTTGATCCGAGGAGCATGAGGTCCTCCCGGTCGATAGGAGTGATGAACGCCATATTTAGTTCATGTGTTAGGCTATGCAGTAAATTATCCCCTTCATGTTCGATATCATGGATTCTGTCAGCTTTTTGTTCGACATTATTATAATCGCGGAAAAGTTCATCGAGAGCTTGTGCTGTTCGTAACGAACACTCCATCATGGAAATCAACATTGCGAAGTAATCGGTATCTCTGCTTCTTCCAAATTTCATCGGGGAATCCTCCAAAATGTACAGAACTAGAATAGGAATAAGAATAATTTTGCCATTGCGAACCCCAACAGCCCGCAACCAGGAAACGTAAGTACCCATGCCCATACCATCTCACGTGCTATCGCCCAGTCAACGCTAGAGACTCTTCTTGAGGCTGCGACACCCATCACGGCGGTAGTTTTCGTATGCGTGGTCGATACCGGCAATCCGGTCAACGATGCAATCAGCAAACAGGTACTGGCAGCGAGATCACTGGCAAAACCTTGGTAAGTACGCATTTTTACCATATCGATACCAACGGTCTTTATGATTCTTTTACCCCCTACCATCGTGCCCAATCCCATAACCAAAGAACATAGCACCATCACCCACAGAGGGATGACAAATGTACCATCGGCAGCTTTTGAAGCGGATCCGTTGAGGAACAATGCTAACATGAATACTCCCATGAATTTTTGCCCGTCCTGAGCTCCATGGAGAAATGCCATCAAAGCCGCGGCGGCAACTTGTAATTTATGGAAGACGCGTTCGGCTAAAAACCTATTGCTATAACGGACTATGCGTTCAATGATTCTGACCAACACGACACCGAGAAAGAATCCCAGGACGGAAGAGACCCCCAAGCCTATGCCCACCTTGATCCACGCTTGAGCATTGACTGCTTCGAATCCGCCAAGTGCAAGGGCTCCGCCGGTAAGACCGGCGATGAGCGAATGGCTTTCGCTTGTAGGAATCCCGAACCACCAGGCACCAGTTGCCCAGACGACGATGGCGAACATAGCTGCCGTAAGCACAATGATCGCATTATCGGGAATACTCATGGCATCACTTGTATTGCCCGTGAGGTCTACCATGCCTGAGATGGTGTCTGCTACCTCACTGCTGACGGCCGTCATCAAAAGGACACCCAAGAAGTTACATGCCACAGCCATTAAGATTGCGGTCCTCGGAGTCAACGCCCTGGTTCCGACTGCGCTACCGATGGCGTTGGGGGCGTCGGTCCAGCCATTGACAAACACAACACCCAACACGAGCGCGATACTGCTGATAAATGCGATATTCAAAAGTTTCCTCCACTCAACCTAGGTGCGACAAAAACCAATGATATGTGAAGACCAACCATCCGTCTATATAATTGTGTGGATCGAATGTATATGTGAGATTGTAGTATCGTAAGGTATATGAGTCAATTAATTCGAATCTTAACAATCAGATTTGATGGCTGGTTTTTTTGATGAATGTAATGGAATTGACTTTTTTTCGTTTTTTTTTGACAATCTCCATAATTATGTCTATTCTATTGCTTGATATTTTTACACCGAATCGCTGCTAATGTCGACTTGGAGGTTCCAATCATGAAAAATCCGAAAAATACACCGATTTTTGATAAATGCTATGCGTTTAATGAAGCTGAAGAAGCGAGAGCGAACGGATTGTACCCGTTTTTTAAACCAATAAGCCGAAGCGAAGGAACAAAAGTATACATCGATGGACGGGAAATGCTCATGTTCGGGTCCAATAACTATCTTGGCCTTGCCAATGACCCAAGGCTCATCGAAGCTGCCGAAATAGCATTGGAACGGTATGGTACAAGTTGTTCGGGATCGCGATTCATGAATGGAACGTTGGATATACATGAAGAGTTCGAGGCCCAACTGGCGCAATTTGTCGGTAAAGAAGCCGCTCTCTGTTTCACCACGGGATACCAGACAAACCTCGGATCCCTCTTTGCGATTCTTGGCCGCCAGGAGCATGTACTGGTTGACAAATACGATCATGCATCGATTATGGATGGTATCTTTTTAGCGGAAGGGTCAAAGAGAGATATCAAACTTCATCGTTTCAAACATAACAGCGTTAACGATTTAGAACGTGAATTGAGTAGGATTGGGCTTGACGAACCGAAGATTATCGTGTTGGACGGCGTATTCTCCATGGAGGGCGATATCGCACTGTTGCCAGAGATAAAAGAACTTGCCGATGCATATAAAGCTGCCATCTACCTTGACGAAGCACATGCGATCGGGGTCATCGGTTCGACCGGACGAGGAACCTGCGAACATTTCGGCAACCGAAGCGAGTTATGTGATTTGCTTATGTGCACATTCTCCAAATCATTTGGATCGATTGGTGGATTTGTCGCCGGGCATGCTAAGGTTATCGATTACATCAAACATTTTGCGCGCCCGCTCATTTTCAGTGCTTCCATGCCTCCTGCAAATTTGGCCGCAGCGATGCGAGCATTACAAATAATTCAAGAAGAACCCCAGCGTGTTGCAACATTACAACACAATGCCAAAAGGATGGCCAAAGGATTCGCAGCGGTAGGGTTCAACATTGGCGCGACAGAAACCCCCATTGTCCCACTGGTAATCGGAGATAATGAAAAGACATTCCTGCTCTGGAAGGATTGTTTTGAAAAAGGTGTTTATGTTAATCCGGTCATCAGCCCGGCAGTTCCCCCTCAGAGAGCCTTGTTAAGAACCTCCTGCATGGCGATCCACTCGGATGATGAAATCGATATGGCAATCGAAATTATCGGAACTTCCGCGAGAAAATTGGGGATCATCGACTGACAGAATAGTTGCTACTGTGCGGCTTGCTTTCTTTGGGGTATATTGAACCAATGAGAGAGATAGTCATATCACATGCCGACGAATTGCAGTCTTTGGTTCGCGATACCATCGGTCTGTTGTGTTCGAAACAACAAGCCGTACGTATTGCCGTTCCCGGAGGAAGGAGTGTCGCTTTTGTTATCAAAGGGCTTCTTGAGCTCTCTGACGATGATTTGAAGAAGGTGCAACTATATTTGGTTGATGAACGGCTTTCAGGACAACGAAATGTTGACACGTTGTTGGACGCCGGTCTTGGCGAAGCGTTTCAAAATGATCGGATGGCTCGGACGCAATTGTTTGTTCCCGATCCTACTAACGGGTTTGATGAAGGCGATCTGTTTGATCTTGTATACCTCGGTGTCGGTGAGGACGGACATGTCGCTTCGTTGTTTCCTGACTCGTACTCTGAGTTGTCCCAACCGGTCACAGGTGAAATCGCCTTGATAAGCAATAGTGTGAAACCTCCGCCCGAACGCCATACCGTAACATTTTGCGGATTTGAGAAAAGAGCTCGCAATGCAACGATTTATTTATTGTTCCTCGGAGAATCAAAAAGGTACGCTTTATCAAAATTGACAGATCAAAATGAATCGGCGATGACTTTTCCGTATCGTTTTTTCATAGATAACCAGTATGATGTATGTGTGGTGACTGATTTGAAGGAGCAGCGAAGATGAAGATGATTATTATCCAATTCGGTGGTACCGGTGATTTGGCATTAAAAAAGCTCTATCCCGCATACGATCATCTGATGGCCAAAGGATTTGATTTCCAAGTATTGGCGTTAGGGCGACGTTTTAAAGATCGCGATCAATTTGTCAGCACGATGATTGGCGATGACGCTTCGCAATATTTCCTTGACAGGCTCGATTACCTCCATTACGACATGGAGGATGATGCAGCCATGCAAGTGCTTGCCGGAACCTTACGGTCGATGGTTTCCGGTAGCGGACAGGTAGAACTGATTTATTACCTTGCACTGCAACCTTCGTTATACGAGGAGGCCATCCGTCAGATACAGGAGGTGGATGCGACACTGTCATGCGCATGTGAACTTTCGAAGAAGATCGTGGTTGAAAAACCATTTGGCTTCGATTTTGAAAGTGCGTATCGATATAATAAGATACTTGAGACAGCCTTCACCGATAAGGAGATTTTCAGGATCGATCATTATCTGGGCAAAGAGTTCATGCAAAACTTGCTCATCATGCGTTTTCACAATGACATCATGCGGAGTATCTGGGATAATAGGTCGATTGAGAGCATCCAGATAATATTTGACGAGACTCATGGAGTTGACCAACGTTTAGGATTTTATGAACAGATCGGAGTAGTTCGCGATACGATCCAAAACCATATCATGCAGATCATCACATATCTGACAATGAACGAACCGGCGACACTTTCACCTGAGGATATTGCGATTGAAAAGGTGAAAGTCCTCCGGGCGATTTCTCCGATTGAACAATTTGCCATGGGTCGTTATGAATCATTGGGTGCACATAGCGGTCATATAGTCGATACTCCCACCTATGCTGCGTTCACATTATTTGTCAATACGTATTACTTCGCCGGAATCCCGATTCATGTCCGGACAGGTAAAATGCAAAAAGAAGCAAAATCACTTATCTATGTCAAATTCAGAAATACTACTGCCCAGGTAATGCACGATACTTCTATTGCCGAGAACGGGGTGATCATCACTATTCATCCCGAATTGACGATCGATATCAGCATGAATCTGAAAGAACCTAATACTTCATGGAAATCCAAACCCGTGCGTTTCAGGTTCAATCAGGCTGAAACTTTTGGTGCCAACACGCCAGAAGCGTATGAACAGATTCTCCAAAAGATTTTACAAGGTGACAAAAGTCTTTTCCCGACGATGAAGGAAATCTCGGAATCCTGGCGGATTGTGGCACCAATGCTCTCCAACGATCATGCGATGGAAGTCTATCCAGTGCGAACATTGCCCAGATTTGCCCACCACATGGCAAAAGAGCACCATTTTAATTGGTTCACATAAAAAAGGGGAGTGTCAGTTCACGCACTCCCCCTAGCCATACATTTATTTGAATGTGCTATTCATCCAACAAACGCTTGTCTCCGCTGATCTTTTGTATCGGAGCGATATTCTGCGTCACTTCCAACGTTCCAAGGTATTCATCCGACGCATTGCGAACGGCGAAGTATCTGATATGGATGTACATGCCACGCAGGTGGATATAGAATTCGGCCACATCACGTTTACCTGCTTTGAAATCATCAAGGATTTGCTGTACCACGTGCATGCTTGCCGGCGGATGGCAATTGATTACTTCGCGGCCTATGATGGCAGTGGTTCTCGGGAAAATACGTTCGCTTCCCTGTGAGAAATAGAGCACCTTGTCATGTTTATCGACAAATGTGATGTCGAACGGCAAGGCATTGAGGACTGCTGTGAGGATTTCAGGAGAGAATGAACCGGTGGGCAGATGAATGTCCAGTTTTGAGAATGCCTCATACGGTACTGTGGATCTTCCCTCTTGTTCCTGGTTATCCAATTGTTTTTCCGTGTTTTCGTCGAGCAGACAATATCCGAGTTCGGGCGTTCCCGAACGTATCTGGCGCCAATCTGGAAGGAAGAAGACCTCGCTTACCATCGGAATGAGAATGCTCTCTTCCTTTACGATCATGTCATCGATTTTTGTTTTCAAAGCATGCAAGTCAGCCACTACCTTTTGTACAGCAGATAAGCGGGGTTTGCCCGATACTTCCAGGGCGGTAACATCATTGCGAAGCTGTTTCAACTGCGCTCTGATTTCATCATCCACGCCCCACATGACTTTCGGTGGGGCAGTGATCCCATACCGCTCCATGATAGGAAACCATAAGTTTTCTTTCTTTTGGTAATGACTGTCGATCTGTTGCAGCAATTCGAGGTCTTCGCCAAGAAGCCGAACCGCTGAGGGGTCCCCCGTTTCCAACAGGGTCGCATGCTTGTCGATCCGTTGAGAAAAGAGCCGTTCAATTGCTCTGTTCTCTTCTTTCAGCAGCCAGACCGGATGACCTGATTCGCGAGACTTGTCCTTATCGGCATGTATTTCTTCGATCGACCCTTTGAATACCGCTGCATGTACATCACAGAGGGTTTGGACTTCCTCAACCTTCACTCCGGATGCGATCAACGCTTGTTCAGCATCGGCTATTTCCTGTGCGCTGACTCCATCGAATTGTTCTGAAAAAATCTTCTTGACCTCTTCGACACTCTCTCCTGCATGGAGACGAGCAATCATATCCCGCAACGCTTCTTGTCGCTTGATGGCATTGTTATTGATTTCCGCACTCATCTATGTTCCTCCTCAAGAGTATAACCGTGTTCTACCAGTTTACGTTTGACTGTCTCCAGATCAATATTACGTAACGCACATCCTTTTGGGATTGTCATAACCCTCCCTACCGTTGACAACATCAACGGTTTGACGATTTCCACAAACCCGATATCAGCCAATATCGACTCAAGTTCCGGATCGGCAGTACACAACTGGTTGACTGTTTTTGACAAATCGATGCACTTCTTTGTAGCACATCGATCGTCGTTTTCATAAGAATAACATGTAGATGGTTTTTGTTTTTGTTGCATTTGCAACGAATATAGCAGAAAGATTGCAGAAGTGCAAGCTATCGGGGCTAAAACATCGATTGGATTTCTTTCTTGTACAGCTCCTGTATCTTATGGCGCATGACCTCCTGTTTGGCAGAAAGTTCTTGGCCAACCTTGAACGGGTGTTTCAAAATCGTGAACCTGTTAATCCTTTCATAGCTTTTAAATCCGTTTTTCGCACTTACCTGATCTGCGATTTCAGAATTGATGAGTTCTACCACTTCGGGCATCTCGATCACATCGAAACGAGCCATATAAGGAATTGCATTCTGCTTCAAATATAATTCGATCTGCTTGGTGTCCACGACGATCAAGGCTCCGAGGTATTTTTTGTCCTGGCCGACAACGACAGCATGTTCGATATATTCAGATTCGCGTAATCGTGCCTCTATCGGGACCGGTTCGATATTCTCTCCGCCTGAAAGGACAATGGTATCTTTTGCCCGGCCTTTGATTGCAAATTCTCCCTTATGGGTCCAGATACCAATATCGCCGGTATTCAACCACCCTTCCTTATCAATGATGGATTCGGTCAGATCAGGCCGTTTGTAGTATCCTTTCATCACTTGCTTTCCCCTAGCATGGATCACCCCTTTTTTTCCTGGTGCGACAGGATTTCCCGATTCGTCGACAATCTTGATCTCGGTACCTGGAAGGGGAGCGACCGTTTCAGGCACTTGTCTGTCCAAGCGTCGTAAACCGATTACAGGAGCGGTTTCAGTCAGCCCGTAGCCATCTAACAATGTAATGCCTATCGCCTTGAAAAAACGGTCGACACTGGCAGGCATCGATCCGCCACCCGAAACTCCCGCGCGGAAGCTGGTACCGAATTTCTTCTTGATCGTGTTGAACACCAATACGTTGCCCAGCAATTTGAAGGGCCATAAGACAATCAATGGTATGATTCCAAGCAGGAAATCAAATAAGCGGCTACGTTTTCCGAATTGGGGCATCTTATCGGTGACAAGGTTCATTGCATTAGCATGGTGAGATCCGACCCAGACAAAGAAATGAAACAATGCCCTTGCTACCGGACTTTTCAATTTTACATTCTGATAGATTCCGGTCTTGACAGCCTCCCAAATTCTTGGCACCGACCCCATCCACGAGGGATTCACTCGCTGAAGGTCTACAAGAAGGATTTTTCCTATTGGTTTCGAATATGCGATCGTCGACGCTTGCGAAAGTATCACATATTGCAAGATACGTTCGAACGAGTGCCATACAGGCAAGACGGATAACCAACGTTCTCCCTTTTTGAAATCGATTACCTTTGGCAATTGCTCCAACTGGAATAAAAAATTCTCATGGGTGAGCATGACACCTTTGGGTTCTCCCGTGGTACCGCTTGTGAAGATGATCGTTGCTATGTCATCGTTTGTTCCCTTGGCAACCTCACCCTCATAAAAATCGGGGTGCTCGTCATTGAATGCCTTCCCTCTTGCCATCACATCAGACAGCAGTAACAGTTCGACATCCTTAGCCAGCGAAGATTTTATTTCAGAAAGATCTGAAGCTGGATCCAGCAGTATGAGAATGTCCAATGCCGGAAGTTTTTCTTTCAATTCAAGAATCTTACTAGCTTGCTCGATATTTTCTGCGAAACAAACGCTACTTTCGGTGACACCGAGAATGAAAGCGAGCTCATAAGCCATCGCGTCCCTGCCTCGCGGAACATCTGAAGCTCCGATTGCTAGCGTGGCCAGATCAGCGACAAACCACTCCTTCCGGTTATCGGAAATCAATCCGACATGATCCCCTCGTTTAACACCTAACACATGTAGGCCTGCCGCGGCATCGCACACTTGCCGGTGTAGTTGCGCATACGACACGGGGTGGAATATTCCCTCTTCATCTTTTGCCAATTGAGCGTGAGTCTCGGGATTATTGCTTGCTATATGATGTAGCAGTTGGGCAATTGTTTTATACATGTCCAAACTCCTTGGTAACAAATATGCAGATACATCTATCTATAACAGAAAATATTGACAAAAATACAAAAAATGTCAAGTTGAATTAATAGGGAATATATTAATAAAATACACAAAATTAATAAAATGTCATAATTGACAGAAAAAGGCATAAGTGTAAATATAAATATATCGGGGATGGTTTCATACCTCAGAAATTAAAAACACTACATAAGTGCACTGAAGTAGTGTATGATGGATGGGGAACATCCATTCGACACCCATCCCCCACGGAGGTTTTTTATGAACCATGTGGAAATTCATCGGGACGAATGTAAAGGATGTGCCGTGTGTGTGGCAGCCTGCCCGCACGGATGTCTCGTTATAGGTGATACACTCAATCTCATGGGATACCAGTATGTTGAATTTGTCGGGAACGATAGATGTACGGCATGCGGTCTGTGCTTTACGGTATGCCCCGAACCCGGCGCCCTTGTCGTGTATGGCATGAAGAAGGTGTGAGGATGGGCATACGATTGATGAAAGGCAATGATGCTGTGGTATTCGGAGCCCTCATGGGCGGTTGTACCCATTTTTTCGGTTACCCGATCACACCGGCAAGTGAGATCGCGCAACAGGCAGCGTATTGGTTTCCTTTGGCAGGGAGACATTTTTTGCAAGCGGAATCGGAAGTGAGCGTAATCAATATGCTCTATGGCGCGTCAAGCGCGGGTGCGAGGGTGATGACAGCTTCTTCCGGACCCGGGATTGCGCTGATGGGAGAAGGATTATCATATATGGCCGGGGCTTGTTTGCCTGCTGTGGTAGTGGATATGCAACGTTCCGGTCCCGGATTGGGAAATATCTGGCCCGAGCAAAGTGATTACAACATGGTGGTCAAAGGCGGGGGACACGGTGATTACCGTACCATTGTTCTCGCACCCTATTCTGCACAAGAGATGTTTGAAATGACAATGAAATCGTTTGAAATTGCCGATAGGTACAGGATGACCGTGTTCATTCTCAGCGATGCGTATATCGGCCAGATGATGGAACAGGTGTCAATCGAAGGGATCCCTTCTGAATCCGGTAAAAAAGATTGGGCCGTATACGCTGATGCGCAAAGTCGTTCCAATCTGATCACATCCATCTATATGAACATTGAGAAGCAGAGCGAACATAATCGGAAACTCCAAAAAACATACGAAAAAGCATCTCGAGAATTACTTGAATTCGAACATGTAGCCACAGAAGATGCACAAGTTGTGTTTGTCGCATATGGCATCTGCGCTCGCATTTGCCTTTCGGCCGTGAGATCTCTGCGACGCCTAGGGCTCAAGGTGGGACTGTTCAGACCAAAGACCCTGTGGCCTTTACCGGAACAGGAAATCAAACAATTCGCTGCCGCAAAGAAAACCTTGGTCGTGGTGGAACTTTCAAGTGGCATGTTGGCTTCAGATATTTCGTTATATGCCAACGGTGCCACTGAAGTGCTCCATATCGGTTCCTTTGGGGGGGCGACGCCAACGGTCACATCATTGGTCGACCGTATCATAGAACATATCGGAGATCGACATGCCTGATGTACAGATACAATATTCCAAGAGTGCTTCGATGTACCAATTGTTTTTTAGAAAGGAAAATGATCAAAAAACAACCCACTATTGCCCCGGATGCGGCCATGGTACAGCTCAAAAATTAATTGCTTCGGTCATAGATGAACTGGCGATTCAAGACCGGACCGTGTTCCTCTCGCCGGTTGGGTGTTCGGTTTTTTCATATTATTATTTTGACACGGGAAACATCCAATGTTCACACGGAAGAGCTCCTGCGGTGGCCACCGGGATAAGGCGAACACTCTCGGATGCGATCATCATCGCGTATCAAGGAGACGGAGATTTGGCTGGCATTGGGATGACCGAAATAGTCCACGCTGCCAATAGAGGTGAAAACATTACCGTATTTTTCATAAACAATGCGATTTACGGAATGACAGGCGGCCAGATGGCCCCGACGACTCCAATAGGCGTGAAAACCCTTACGACTCCGGAGGGGCGGAGTAAAAGTCGGGATGGCAATCCGATAGGGATGTGTGAGTTGCTCGCCAGCCTGCAGGCTCCCGCCTATATAGAACGCTGTTCTCTATCGACTCCCAAACAAGTGTTGCGCACTCGTTTGGCAATTAAGAAAGCTCTCGATTACCAAGTCCGGAAGAAAGGCTTCTCTTTCGTCGAAATCCTTTCTCCCTGTCCGACAAATTGGCGGATGAGTCCGCTTGATGCCAGGGCATGGATCGCAGGAGAACTTGAGGGCGATATATTCCCATTGAAATGTTTCAGGGACGTACCTCAGGAAATCCAACCGGATTCTCTTTCGGTAATACGACCCGATATAGTAACGCTGTTGACGAAAGATAGTATCCTGAAAACCAGTTATGATGGACCTCCACGAGCTCCAAAGTACATAAAAATTGCGGGATTCGGGGGCCAAGGCGTACTTTCCGCTGGTGAATTAGTGGCTTTTAGCGCTCTTGAAGAGGGCTTCAACGTCTCGTGGCTACCGTCCTATGGCCCTGAAATGCGTGGGGGAAGCGCTAACGCATCAGTGATTTGTTCTGACGAACCGATCGGTTCACCGGTTGTGGATTGTCCCAACGTGTTGATAGCTATGAACAATCCTTCTTTGGAGTTGTTCGAGAATTCGGTGACTAACAACGGGATCATCGTACTTAATTCCTCTTTGGTAGAACGCAAACCAAGAAGGACCGATGTGAAAACCTATGCCATACCTGCGACAGATATTGCTAAGAAAGCAGGTTTGGTATCAGCGGCAAATGTGGTCATGATTACTGCATTGGCAGCCATTACGGGGTTTTTACATGTTTCTACGGTTAAACACAGTATCGGAAATGTGTTGAGGAAGAAGCTTTATACCGATAAAAATCTTGAAATCGTAGAGAATACGCTCTCTTACCTACGTGAAAAGGAAATGATGTGACAAGTGAACATGTGGTTCTTGCGATCAATCCGGGGTCTTCGACAACCAAACTGGCATTGTATCACCAACTTGAACAGCGAAGCGTACAAACATTCGACCATTCTGTTCAAGAATTATCCAGATTTGGCAGAATAAGTGAACAATTGGAATACCGATTGTCGTTCGTCAATGAATTTCTCACATCAAACAACAAACACCGCTATGTAATCGAAGCGGTAATGGGGCGCGGAGGCCTTTTACATCCACTGAAGGGCGGTGTGTATCGGATTTCAGACGATATGAAGCAAGATTTGATGGAAGCAAAGTACGGTGAGCATGCTTGTAACCTCGGAGCCCTCATGGCGGACAGCATTTCCCGGCAATACAATTGTCCGGCATATATCGCCGACCCGGTAGTGGTGGATGAGATGATCAATGAGGCAAGGATTTCAGGAATACCCGAAATCGAGCGTAAAAGCATCTTTCATGCGCTCAATCATAAATGCGCGGCCAGAACAGTCGCAGAGATGATGGGCAAGCCTTACGAACAGTTGAGAATGATAGTGGCTCATCTTGGCAGCGGTATTTCGATAGCAAGTCATCGGTATGGGTATGTCATTGACGTGAATAACGCCCTCGATGGAGAAGGACCGTTTACACCCGAACGTTCCGGGGGAGTTCCAGTTGGTGATTTCATGCGATTAGTGCTTAGCGGTAGATATTCGGAACAACAACTCAAAAAAAGAATTACGGGAGAAGGTGGACTATTTGCTTATTGGAATAGCCGGGATGTACGGTATTTGGAAGAAAAGATTTCCCAAGGAGATCCCACAGCAGAATTTTATCTCAGGGCGATGGTCTACCAGGTATCAAAGGAAATAGCATCTCACGGTGCGGTTCTTGAAGGTCGCATCGATGCGATTGTACTTACCGGTGGCATGGCGAATTATGATGAAATGGTGAAGATGATTGAAAAACGGATATCCTTTCTAGCTCCTGTGTATGTGATCGGTGGCGAACGTGAGATGTACTCGTTGGCAGAGAATGCCTATGCAATTCTTGAAGGCAAGAGAAAGGTGATGGATTATGTCAGAATTTCTTAAAAGAATCGCAATAGTTGGTTCTGATCATGTCGAGAGCATACTGAGCATGGGCGAAATGTGTTCGCAACGCCAAGATGTTGCATTCGTGCTCTACGGAGATTCTCACCGGACACAAGACATCCTGGACACCCATGACATCGATGCTGCATACTGGACCATCGTTCACACGAATGATGATATTTGTTCATGTGATTTGGCAAGTACCGACGCGAGTAATGGCTACATTGACGTGCTCATGAAAGGATCGGTTCGGACAAGCGATTTCATCAAAGCGATTTTAGATAAAAAAAAGGAGTTGATTCCAGCTGGAGCGTTACTCAGCCATGTAGCGAAAATCGAGCTCCCTTGGTATCACAAACCGCTGTATCTTACCGATGCGGCCATCTCGATCAAACCCGATTTGGATAAAAAAGTCAGTATTCTCGAAAATGCGTTGAACCTTGCCCGATCATCTGGAATCCCAATTCCGAAAGTTGCTTTGATATGCCCAGTGGAAATGGTGAATCCCGGCATCGTCAGCACGACCGATGCCGCCCAAATCGTTTTCTTGCATAATTCAACAGGGAGATTGGGAAAGGCAATTGTCGAAGGACCGTTCGCCCTTGATGTTGCATTGTCAAAAAAGGCAGCGTTGGTGAAACACATTCAGGGTGATGTCCCAGGGGATGCCGATATTCTGTTGCTTCCCGACCTTGACAGTGCGAACGCTACGTTGAAAGCATTCATTCTCACTCCCGGTGTTCATTACGGAGGTGTGGTGGTGGGCTCGAAGGTGCCTGCGGTGCTCACATCACGTTCGGATTCTGCAGATAATCGACTTCGGTCTATGATGTTAGCGTTATCATAACTGACATAAAAACTCATTAAAACTCATTACATTAATTTAATTGAGAATTTATGCTGTACGGTGTTATAATAACTTTCAATTATATAAATAATTGATGCATTGATGCAGGCACCGGAGGAACATATTTTGGAAAGGAAGGGACAAGATCCGTTATTGTCAAGTCTGCTCGATATGATTCCTGATCCATTCATCGTAATCAGCGAAGACGGGACATATCTCGAAGTGATCGGAGCGGCTGAACGAACGTTGTACGATGAACCGGCTCTGCTGAAAGGACAAAATATCTATGATTTCATGGAGAAGGAGTTTGCACAATTCTTCATGGATCAGGTCCGCTTCGTCCTATCAAACAAACAGTTGCATTCATTTGAATATCAATTGGAAACCAATACGGTACAGGGAATTCCAAAAAACGGTCCTGGTGGGAAACAATGGTTTGAAGCCCGGCTTTATCCTCTGCAGGAACCCATTCAGGGCAAGCGTGCGGTTATCGCTCTCATCATCAACATCACTGAACGGAAAAGTTTCCAAAGCCAGCTGCACAAATTGTCCTACCAAGATCCTTTAACCAAGGTGGCCAATCGTCGTTACTTTTTCGAACAGCTAGAAGACAGGCTGAAAAAGTGCAAGAACACAGAAAGACACATGTCTGTCATCATCATGGATGTGGATCATTTTAAACGAATCAACGATCAGTACGGTCACCTTGCCGGTGATCATATGTTGAAAATGTTGGCTCAATTGGCTACCGAACATTTCACTTCCGACGAATTGATTGCTCGCTTCGGGGGAGATGAATTCGTGATATTGCTCTGTAGCGCTCTCAATGAAACGGTTGAGAAGGCTGAATCCTTTAGGCTTGCGGTGAAGTCCCAACGCATCAAATTTGATAATTATGAGTTGACAATGACAGTGAGTATCGGAATCTCAGAATTGACAACGCTTGATAATGACGGGACCAATATCATTACTAGGGCGGATAAAGCGTTGTATCGAGCAAAACAACAAGGTCGAAATCGCGTACAATGGGGGTAATATGTACCATATATGGCATTGTTCATGACATAGGTTCTTGGGTCCGTTCTGATAAGGGAAAATGTTTGTTAAAAGTTATAGTTCCATGATATTATCGTTGTTAGTTATGTTCTAGCATCACAAACGTTGGGATATTCCATGCTAATTGAGATCGTATATAATATTAGTTTGCTCCTTGCATTGGGTGTCGTATTTGCCGTACTACCGTTCCGTGAAATTGGTAAGACTCAAAAAGATCAGATAACCGCCGGTCTTGTCATAGGTCTGGTCGGTTTGTTGATCATGACCAGGCCCTTTACCTACGGAGATGGGATTGTCTACGATTCCCGTTCAATATTACTTAGCATTTCCGGGATGTTTTTTGGTATCGTACCGACTTCGATCGCTGCTTTGATTATCATTGCCAACAGAATTCTTCTGGGCGGTCCGGGATTATATGCAGGGATAGCGACGGCCATATGCTCATTTGCGATAGGGGTGTTGTGGAATCGCTTCAGGTTTGAAAAGGTGCAAGATGTATCATTGTGGAAAGCCGGAATCGAATTTTACCTGATCGGAGTGCTTGTCCACTCGGTCATGTTGCTGTGCATGTTGTTGTTGCCTTCGCAGATGATAATCACCGTAATCGAAACGATCGCCCCGTCTGTTCTGATTATCAATCCATTCGGGAATCTGCTTTTGGCAATGGTCTTGCTCAAACAGCGCATCAGTGACGTCACTGTCAAACGCCTTAAGGCGAATGAAATGCAGTTTGAAACAATGTTTCAGCAGGCTCCGATAGGAATGTCATTGACTGATTTGGAAAGCGGTCGAATCATTGACATCAACCAAAAATATCTCGACTTATTGGCGACGACCAAAGACGATATTATCACTGCGGGATGGAACAAGGTACTGCAATCTGCCGATAAAGAAGGTGATAAAGAATTATTGAAGAAACTGACAAGCGGCGAACATGGTCCTTTGGTGATCGAGAAACAGCTGGTCAGGGATGATGGGAATCTCATATGGGTTGAAATGTCACTGGCTATCGTGCATACCCAACAAGATGATAAGCAGCATATTCTTTGCATGACCACCGACATATCACAAAGAAAAGTAGTGGAAGAGCGTGTCCTGTATGCCCACACTCATGATTCGCTGACCCAATTATACAACAGAAGCCATTTTGAGCAGTTCGCAAGGAGGGTGGGAAGCACGCGGAATCTTCCTCTCACGGTGGCTTTCGGTGATATCAATGGACTAAGTTTGATCAATGATGCATTCGGCAGACGAGAAGGGGACCGGCTTTTACGGCTCTCGGCACGACTGATACAAGCCTCTTTGCGCGAAGGTGATTACGCTGCGAGGGTGGGTGGAGACGAATTTGCCATCATCCTGCCGAACACCTCAGCCGAAGAAGCTGAGGAACTTTTAAAGGGAATCAGAAAGTCCATCGCGAAAGAAAAGGTGGCTGATTCGATCCATACATCGATAACATTCGGATTTGAAACCGTTGATGAGAACGTCGGTGATGTGAATGAGGCCATACGAAGAGCCGAGAATGATCTCGCCAGGAGGAAAATGTTTGACAGCCCGAATATCAGGGGGAAAGCCATCGGAGCGATTATCAATACGTTACATGAGAAAAATAAACGCGAGGAATTGCATTCGCATCGGGTAAGTTTGCTCTGCGAACGCCTTGCGGCTGCGTTGGATTTTGATGAATTGCAAGTTAAAGAGATGCGCACCTTAGGACTCATGCATGACATAGGAAAGATTGCGATTCCAGAATCGATTCTAAACAAAGAGGGTAAGTTGGACGAATCCGAATGGATGGAAATGCGCAGGCATCCTGAGATAGGGTATCGTATCCTGGGTTCGGTGAGCGAAATGGCAGAATTTGCCGATTATGTACTCGCGCATCACGAGCGTCCGGATGGCAAAGGGTATCCAAAGGGATTGAAAGGAACGCGGATTCCATTGCAATCAAAAATTATTGCCATTGCCGATGCATATGATGCGATGACCAGCGAACGTCCGTACCGCTCTACATTCAGTGAACAGCAGGCAATCGAGGAATTGCACCGTTGTGCCGGAACGCAATTCGACCCCTATTTAAGCCAGGTCTTCGTTGAAAAGGTGTTGAAGGGAACATGGCCATCGGAGGAGAAATCCCCGATAGCCTGACGGTTTTCTATCAAATACTTTTTTCCACCTGCAAAATTTCAACCAATTGATCCGGTTCGAGCCTGAACGGTGAACCGTACCCCTCATAAAAACCATGATCTTTTATGAAATGGATATGCAGATCGGTATAGACAACACTCTTTTGTAATTGTTTGTTTACCACGGTCGTATTGATTTTTCCATACATTCCCGGACCACCGAAAGGAGATGGCAACAATCCTCTTACAGATTCGACTTTTATTTCGAAGGTTTCATCCAGGGTGATGAACTGTCCCAGTCCTTCAAGTCCCTTGTCACGTAAGTATTCCATTCTCGATGCGATAGCTTCGTGAGTTCGACCGAGTTGACGTACGACAGCATCGTCGGCAGCGATGATATCGACTAGTTTTCTTTGGTCATCACCCAGAAAACCATCCAGGGTGATGACACCCCGTTTCATTTGGTCTTGGATGTGATCGTATTCAGGTGTCTGTTTCACGCTTGACTCCTTGCGATTAGAATTTGTCGTAATAGATCCGTTCTTGCGGAACACCCAACTCTTGAAGTACCTTGATACACGCATCGATCATGCCCGGGCTTCCGCACAGGTATGCATCGCTATTCGATCCGTCTAGGATGTTTCTCTTGACTACTTCAGTAATCAAACCGATTTGACCTTCCCAGTTGTCTTCCGGTGATGGTTCGCTCAACGCCGGAACAAATGTAAATCCGGCCAACTTTGATTCGAGTTGTTTCATCTCGTCGACTAAGAACAGGTCTCTCTTTGAACGGGCTCCGAAAAAGTAGGTTGCTTTGCGTTGTGATCCTTTTTCTGCGAGATCCAAGAGAATGCTCTTGATCGGCGCCATCCCCGAACCTCCTGCAATACAAATGATATCATGATCATTGTCACGCAAATAAAAGTCCCCGTAAGGGCCATTCACCGTTACCTTGTCGCCTACCTTCAAATAGTTGTGGACATATGTGGTGCAAATGCCATTCGGCACAAGCCTTATTTCGAGTTCGATGTGCTTGTTGTCACTAGGAGCCGATGCCATGGAATAGGCTCTGTAGACGCTTTCATCGACATCACCGTATTCAGGAACGACAAATTGGATGAACTGACCGGCTTTCGCATCGATTTGTGGAGGATCGATAAGCTTAAGCCGGACCTCCTTGATGTCATGGGTAAGGTCTTTGATACTCTCCACGATGGTATCGAATTGACGCACCAGGAATAATTCTTCCGGTACGAGAATCGCGATATCGCTCTTTACTTTGTACTGGCAGGAAAGACGAACATTGCTCTTGCGCTCTTCTTCCGATATCCAAGGAAGCTCGGTCGGAAGATAAGCTTGGCCCCCTTCGACAACTTGTACCTTGCATAGACCGCATGAGCCGCGCCCCCCGCATGCGCTAGGAATAAAGATACCTTCTTGATTGAGTGTTTTTAAAAGAGGTTGTCCTCCCTGTACCTGCAGTTGTTTTGCCCCGTCGTTTATAGAGATTTGTACCTGACCATAGTTTCCGATCGTTGCATCGGCTATGACCATCAACAAGGCTAAAAAGACAGCGATCAGGCTAATGATTCCGATGCTGATCAATAATGTTACTATCATCTATAATCTCCTTCAGGACACAGCGATCATGCCTGAGAATCCCATGAATGCCATGGCCATGAAACCGGCAATTACCAACGTAATGCCAGCCCCTTCAAGTCCTGGCGGGACTTTAGCCGTTCTTAATTTTTGTCGGATTCCGGCCATCGCCACGATAGCGATGAACCAACCCAGTCCGCTTCCCAAACCGAAGAAGATTGAACTGACGAAATTGTATTCTCTGATAACCATGAAAAGACTCGCACCAAGAATAGCGCAGTTTACCGTAATCAACGGTAAAAATATTCCCAATGCGTAATAAAGGCCTTCGCTGTAGCGTTCGATCGCCATTTCGATTAATTGTACGAATGCTGCGATCACGATGATGAACACGATGAAGCGAAGGTATTCCAATCCGAATGGAACCAGCAAGAATTTATATACCAGCCAATTCAACGGGGTAGTGACGGTCAAAACGAATGTCACTGCGATGCCGAGTCCGGCTGAAGTCTCCAATTCCTTCGAAACAGCCAAAAACGAACACATCCCAAGATAATTGGTCAGTAATATGTTTCCAGTGAAAATTGAGGCAAAGAATATTGCTATCGGGAACAGCGTGTCAGACATGCTTGGCCTCCTTCGTGATTACTTCCTTCACGATCCAGATGAATATTGCCAACATGAAGAATCCTCCCGGTGGCATGATCATGATTGCCCAGTTTGTCCACCACGAACCGAGAATTTGGTATCCCCATAAGCTTCCGGTTCCCAATAATTCCCTGACAAAGGCAATTGCCATCAAGACGTACGTATATCCAAGTCCCGAAGCCAATCCATCGATGAGTGAAAGGCTCGGTTTGTTCTGCAACGCAAAGGCTTCGACTCTTCCCATCACGATACAGTTCGTGATGATCAGTCCCACATAGGGTCCCAACTGCTTCCACATATCGGGGAAGAACGCTTTGAGCACGATATCGACCACAATGACAAACGTTGCGATCACCATCGTTTCCACCATCATGCGGATTCTCGAGGGAATATGATTTCTCAATAATGAGATGGTCCAGCTTGAAAGTGCGGTCGTGAACATGACTCCAAGTGTCATTACCATCGTGTTTTGCAGTTTGTTGGTAACAGCAAGGGTCGAACAGATTCCTAGAATTTGGACAAATACCGGGTTGTCTTTCCCAAGCGGGGCAAGGAAAGTTTTTTTCAATTGGTTCTTTGCCATCTCATTGCCTCCCTATGATCCGCGAAGCTTCGGTCGCTGCGCTGTTTGCAAGGTTCCTGAAATATTCGGATGTCCGGGTGGCTCCTGTGATAGCATCGATTTCATCGGCAGCATCGGCAGTCCCTTCCTCAACTAGAACAAACGGAGGAACCTTTCCTTTGAATTGTTCGGTAAACCACGGTTCTTCTATCCGTGCACCGAGACCCGGTGTCTCGTTCTGGCTGACGATGGCCAGTCCGCTGAACGTCTTCAGATCCTGTTCGAATCCTGCCATGATGGATATCTTCCCCCATAATCCCGGTCCTTCCAACAAAATGATATAACGAGTGTCGTTGGCAACCAAAGCTGTAAAATATCCTTGTTGTTCCTCAATATTTTGTAAATAGGCTGTTTCGATACCCGACTGAGTAGGTTGATAACTAATCCCGGCCGCATCCAAGATTGCTCTGCGGGTAAAGGAGAGTTCATTTGCCATAGCCCTGTCCTGTGTCGCGAGATACAGTCCTGAAGTTGCCAGTATGCAGACTACGGTTACGATGAGCATGAACAACAACGGATAGATCCTCTTGCTGAAGAAAGTCTCCTTAGCTTTCATGCCTTACCTCCTAGTACAGCCTTTTGCTTACGCTTCGCCTTTGCATTTTTCAAAAGCGTGTCAATAAGAGGTGCAAACATGTTTGCCAGAAGAATGGCGAATGTCACGCCTTCGATCCAAGTTGAGAAGGTCCGGATCAATACTGTGAGAAAGCCGAATAAAGCACCATAAATCCATCTTCCGACATCGGTTGATTGCGATGAAGAAACCGGATCGGTGATCATGTAGAAGGCCGCGAACAGAAAACTCCCGCTAAGTAAAGCCCGCAAAGGATCCTCTACGCTTTCAAATCCGCTTGCAGTCTGAACTTGGACACCGGTGATCCATAACAGTGTCTGGAGCACTACGAATGAAGCGAGCGATGCGACAATGATTTTCCAATTGGCGGCTTTTTTATAGACTATGAACAAACCGCCTAGAATGATCAAGATCGCACTTGTTTCTCCGAATGATCCGCTGGTGAATCCGAACAGCAAATTCACCAAAGAATCAGCTTGCGTGCTCAACGGTGTCGCCGCAGATACGCTATCAGCTTGGGAAATCCAAGCACCGAGTCCTGCCGGAAACCAGTTGACTTGGGTTGCACTGTTAATAAAATTGGCGGTCATCGGGACTCCGAAGCTGATGTATACGAAAGCCCTGGCAGTGATGGCCGGATTGAAAATATTCTTTCCGAATCCGCCGAATATCATTTTCCCGAAAATTATGCCGAAGGCTATGCCCACTGCAGCTATCCACAGAGGAATCGTCGGTGGCAACGACAGTGCGAACAGTGTGCAGGTGACAAACAATGATTCGGTTACTTTCAAATCATATCGTTTTGCCATGAACCATTCGCACAACAGCCCCGTCGCAGAAACGACTGCATAGACCGCAACGAAGCGCCAGCCGAAGAGATAGATTGCAGCAAGGCACAACGGCATCAATGCATACAACACATTTCTCATCGCTTGTTGTTTTTGGATTTTCACAGTTTCTCCCCTTTATTCCGTACATTGTAAATCAAGTTCGGAGGAATGTAAAAATGTTATATGGAACCTTTGTACGAATCAAACACTTTTTTTCTATCAGTATCAATACTGTAAGGTATACATAATGCTAAAAAGATTATTCCGGTAATCCAACAGGTCACAAAGGCGTCACCGAACGTACCTCGATGCTCAATGCTCCCTGTTCGTTTTGGACTGAACCTCTCACGATCAGAGGCTTTTGGCCGAAGAGAATGTTGCGGAAGCGTTGATATGTTTGAGGAAAAAGTACGGTTTCATACAAGGCCGTCTCATCCTCGAATGAGACGAAATTCATGGCAAGGCCGTCTTTCGTCCAGATTTCCTTTTGAGTTACCGGCCAACCGAGCAGAGTGACAAAACGACCTTCCCAAGCAGGGATGTCACATGCTCGGATCCGTTTCAGCTTTGCTATCTGGCTTGCCCAGAGAAGCAACGGATGGCTTCTACGGAGAAATCCGAGTGTTGCGAACTCTTCGCGCAATTCGTTTTGATTTGGTATGCTAAGGGCAATTGCTTGGGATTCTTTCTGTAACAGTCTGCTCACCGGCAAGGCTGGTTCGGCAAAAAGGGATTGCCTTTGCAAAGCCATTTTATGCATACCTGCTAGCAATGTCCTTGCCTGCAAGGTCCTGGGCATCTGTTTCACTATTGAATCAAATACTCCGGCAGCCACCAACGACACGACATCCTCGGTTGAAAAGGCTATCCTGGATATGACATCGTTCAAATCAATAAAATAACCATTGGTTTGTCTTTCGGAAATCAGTGTTGAAACGGCTGTTTTGGTGAGATTGCCAATCGCCATGAACCCGATCACAAGCGAAGAGCCTTGCGCGTAATAGCGTCGCATGCTGCGATTGATATCAGGCCCGTCGATTGAAAGACCCATTCTCCGGGCTTCGCTGATATATGCCTGAGCCCTATAATATCCTCCCTGATTTGAAAGGACGGCTGCCATGAACGCTGCGGGATAGTGAGTTCTCAAGTATGCGCTTTGGAATGATACCATCGCATAAGAAGCGGAATGAGGCTTACAGAATGAATAACCGTCGAAGGATAGCATCATGGACCAAATTTCCTCTGCCGTATGGCTTTCCACTTTATTGGCAGCACATCCGTTGAAAAACTGTTCCTTATAGTAATGAAGTTTGGTTCCTCCGGCTTTTTTCGAAATAATCTTACGTAGTGTATCGGCATCGGCTTCACTGAAGCCAGCCAAGGCAACGGCAGTTTTCGATACATCTTCCTGATAGCAGAGTATTCCGTATGTTTCAGCGAGGATTGTCGACAACCGTGGATGCAGCGGGTTCCAAGAGCCCCCCTTGAGACGACGCACGTATTCGGCAATATACTTGTTGGCTGCCGGCCTGATAATCGATGAGTGGATCACGATATGGTCAAAATCTCCTTTGCCCGTCTTTATCTGTAACTGGCGCATTGCCGGAGACTCTATGTAGAAGACCCCCATGCTATCACCCTGTGCCAAGGCTTCTTGGGTAATCTTGTCTTCGGCGGGACGCCATGTGTGTTCGTCGATGATTATCCCCTGTCGGTGTAGGTTTTGAAGTGTATCGCGAATGACAGCCAATGATCGATTTCCCAAAAGATCCAATTTTACAAGTCCCGCAGCTTCGGTCCCTTCTTTTTCCCATCCGAGCAAAGGGAACCCTTGTGCGCTGCGTTCCACAGGGGCAAAGTCGGCAATCGGCCCCGGTGTGATCACAAGACCGCCGCAATGCATTGAAATACCTCGGGGAAGCCCTTCAATGCGTTTTGCGATGGTCAAGACTTGTCTCCATAGCGGATCGTCGATCGCATCAATGTTCTGTTGTTCAAAAAGGGTTCGCTCAGCCTGGCTGATCGTCGCATCGGGAATACCGTATGCTTTTGCAGTCTCCCGTAATGCACAACGGGCTCTGAAACGATTATGGTTTCCCACGCGGGCGCATCGGTCTCTTCCGAATCGTTCGATTACTTTATTCAACAGTTCATCCCGTTCATCCCATGCAAAATCCACATCGATGTCGGGAGGGTCCGGCCTCGACACGGTAAGGAATCGTTCGAAGTAGAGATTGTGGGCGATCGGATCGACATTGGTTATTCCCAACGAGTATGAAACGATGGATGCCGCGGCAGAGCCCCTGCCACAGGTCCGTGATGCCATCGCGACGATATCGTCCATCACCAAGAAGTAGGGTGCGAACCCCTTTTGACCGATTATGTCAAGTTCGTAATCGATCCGGTCCATGATCGCATCAGAAATTTCCCCGTACCGTTTTTCTGCTCCGGTGAGTACACGTTTGCGTAGTTCTTGAAACGCTTGCTTGCCCATATAATCCGGGAAGATAAAACCATCGAATATCGTATCGAATGTGCAAAGCTCTGCAATCCGTTCGGTCCCCTCAAGTGCTTGCGGCCACGATGAGAACAGTTTGTCCATTTCTTCGGGGGACAGCAGCCGCGCATCTGTTGGGCAACGATCATTCATGTCCAGCGATCCTACGGTCTTGCCCAGTGCAATCGCCCTGAGAACCGAATGGATTGTCATATCTTCGGGTTCGATGAAAACAGAATCTTCCAAAGCTGCCAAAGGAAGGCCCAGACGTCGCGCGCAAGGGATGCTTCCCAGAGAACGGGGGGTGACTGCGGCAAAAAGGAAGGGAATCCGGTGTGCCATGGCTTCAAGCAATGTCACATCATCGGTTGCTACCACCAAACCTTGTGAATTTTCAATCAATGCATTGACGATGTCGAATTCATGTTCGGTACGTACCGTTGACACGAGTCTGCATACCCTGGAGAAACCCTTCCGGTCGCGTACAAAGACAAACAGCGAAGCTGATTGTCGGGTAACGAACTCAACCGAAACAATCGGTCTGATGCCGGAATCTTTGGCAACTTCCAAAAAATCGTGTACTCCGTAGAGGTTTTCCCGATCACTGATGGCAAGTGACGTAACTTTCCATTCTGAAGCCTTGCGCATGATCTCGGCTGGAGAGCAAACGCCATACAGCAGTGAATAAAAACTGCGGACTCCCAATAGGCTACGCATGGAACAATGAGCATGCCAAGGTAATGGCTTCGGGACCGAACTGTAACCGACTCCTGTCTACGGCAACCTGCAACCGGCCTATGCGTTCGAGTTTCTCTGGAGTAAATAAGTCTGCCTGGCGGGAAGGAGCGTCGAGATCGGCCAATGTTACCGCCAAGCCACGAATTCTAACCCGCCGGGTTGCCGCCCGGCAGAGGACGTTACACGCAGCCTCCACTAATTCGGTGTCGAACTGCAGCGGTCGAAAACACTTTTCTTGGCAAGCTGTCTGTACCCCGTCCGCATAGAGTATATTGATGCCTACACTCCCGGCTTCCAGTTTCGATTGGCGCATCTCAAGTCCGACATCCTCGATGGTAGTGGCTAGTGCGGCTTGTATTGCAGTTTGATCGAGTAACGGTTCGGAAAAATCGACCGTACGGCGAATCTTACGTTGTGACAGATTGCCGGCAGATACTTTGGAACAATCAATTCCCTTTGCCGAATCGCGCAGTACCAGTCCCTTTTTACCGAACAGCGCGAGTGCCTCATGATCTTGCAATGCTGCCAGCTCTCCGATTTCCCTTAGTCCGGTCACCGAAAGTATTTTGGCCATGGCGGGCCCGACTCCGGGAAGCAGCAATGCATCCTGAGGTGCTATGAAATCGGCTTCCTCACCCGAACGGATACCGACTATTCCGGCGGGTCGTACCGCCCTGGTCGCGATTTTTGCCACCAGTTTGTTTGCGGCTACCGCCACGGAGGGAGTCAGTCCGATACGTCTGTTGATTTCATTACGGATATGGATGGCACAGTCGATGTGGGGGCCAAAAAGAGAAGAAGTCCCCGCAAGATCAAGATACAAATGTCCTCCGCTATCGTTTTGGATTGTCGGTGTGTAAGTTGAGGCTATCTCTTCCATGGATCTGTGGGCAATGGTATACGCTCGGGGATCAGGAGATAACACTTTTAGGTTCTTTACCATCCTTTGTGCATGTGTAAGCGGTAGACCAGAATAGATACCCTCTTCACGGGCTTTGTTTGATACTGCCAAGACTATCGCTCTTGCGGCACCTGCCTTTGCCACGACAAAAGGCACGTCTGCCAGACTTCTGTCCTTGGCAATGGCGATTGCAGCGGCAAAGTCAGTTATGTTCAAGTGCACGATACTTGATTGTGGCATCATGAATCGCGGTCCTTTCCCAACAACTGCAAAAGAGTCTTTGCATTGGCGACTGCTTGCCCCCTGCGATGGTTGTTGAAGTATATGAAGATCATGGTCACCTGTTGTGCGATTGCCCTGATTCGTTCCACCCAAGTCTCTAGTTCATGCTTGCTGTACAGGTAATCGTAACGGGCGGCGGCATCCGATCCCCACCAGGTCTCTTCATTTCTTCCGTGTAAGCGTATGTAAGCGATATCGGCCGTCTTGGCATCGACAACCGGCGGTAATCCCTTCAATGCCGGCAAGTCAATCGAAGCCAATGCGACATTACGCTCTCTCAGGGCCTGGAATGTGCGGTTGTTGTACCACTGCGCGTTCCGGAACTCAATAGCCAGCGGAAGTGATCCCATATGACGGAGCACGGCGTCAAGGTATCGCCGCCGATCCGGATCGTAGTGGAACGAGTATGGGAATTGGAGCAATACCGCACCGAGCTTATCATGCCCGGCGAGGACTTCAACCGCAGACATGAATGCATTAGCCTGTTGTTTCCATGTGTCCGGATCAATCGTATGGGTGAGACTCTCATTGGCTTTGATGGAGAACATGACCTGTGTGCCCGACTGATCGAGCAATCGAGTCATTTGATCTGCGGTGGGCATGCGGTAATAGCTAAAATTCAGCTCCACGGTAGAAAACATCTGTGCATAAAGATTGAGATATTCGCCCTGACTCGTTCCCGGCGGATATACGGGACCGACCCATTCCGTGTAACTGTAGCCTGATGTTCCGATCAAGATGGTTGCCATGTGAGCATTATACTATACGTTTGTTTACTAATCAATACTATTAGCATATTCGGCAATAGGACTGAAGAGGGAAAAAACGAGGATTCGGATAGAACGTCACTTTTTGTATGCAAACCACTTTTCGTATAAAACGCATAATAATGTGAATAGTATAATATTAATTAGGGATAATATGGTAAAAATCAACTAATATATTACTATTAAGTTTATAAAATTGTTGAAAAATGGAAATTAGATGATATTATGGAACATAACGTTGAACTTCATCGATTTTTGCAATTCATTTCGCTAATGGCAAGTAATTCAGTGTTCACATACACATGCCCATATATTAGGAGGTGCTCTGTGGAAGCAACGAAATCGCCGTATTTCGACACTGTTGCATATGATGCCATCATCGATGCATGTAATGACAGCCCGGGACGGTTGTTGACCGTCCTGGAAGAGGCGCAAAAAATCACACCTCACCAGTACCTGCCTGAACCGGTATTGCGCCATATTGCCAAACGTCTGGACGTACCGCTGTCTCGAATCTATTCGATCGTCACTTTCTACTCATTCTTCAACTTGAAGCCGCAAGGTGATCACACCATCACGGTGTGCAGGGGGACAGCTTGTCATACGCGTGGCTCAAAGATGTTGCTCGATGATGTGCTGCTACGGTTGGGTATAAAGCCGAAAGAAGGAGAAACAGGGTCTTTCACGAGCGAAGACATGCGCTTCACGGTCAAGACAGTAGCTTGTTTCGGACAGTGTGCGCTTGCTCCCGTGATAGCAATCGATGAAGTAATTTATAGCAACGTAACAAGCGAAAAGTTGGAAACCCTGCTTAAGAAGCTTGCGTCAAGGAAGGTGAAATCATGAATGCAAGATTTGATGAGCTTAAAAACATAGGGCAACGTTTGATTCGTCCGCAAACTCCCGCTATTGCTGTTGGAATGGGAACTTGTGGGATCGGAAATGGTGCTGACCAGTTATTTGAGGCGTTCCGCACAACCATAGCGGAACGTAATTTGGATATACAGTTACGCCAAGTCGGTTGCCTTGGCTATTGTGCGGATGAACCCCTGGTAAACATTTATTTCCCCGGAAAACCACTGTTGGTGTTACATAAAGTTGTAAAAAGAGATGTAACTGCGATCTTCAAAGGAATAGAGAAGGGCACACTCCCCAAGCGATTGGTGTTATGCAAGATTTCGAAATGGGATCATTTAAGCACGGTCGTTGAATACGGTGAAGGGTATCCAGATATTCCCGAATGGAATGAAGTACCTTTTTTCAAGCGTCAGATGAAACTGATCATGCGCGATGCCGGATTGATCGATCCTTCTTCCATTTCCGAATATATCGCTGTCGGCGGGTACGCTGCATTGCTGAAAGCAGTGCGGACAATGACACCGGAGGCTGTGGTAGAAGAAGTGAAGGATGCGAAGTTGCGCGGCCGTGGAGGAGCGGGATTCTCGACCGGTATCAAGTGGGAACTTCTCCGGAAGGCTCCGGGAGAGAAGAAATATATCATCTGCAATGCCGATGAAGGAGATCCCGGTGCCTACATGAACCGAAATGAGATCGAAAGCGATCCTCATATGCTCATCGAAGGCATGATGATCGGTGCTTATGCGATGGGTGCACAAGAAGGGATCATCTATATACGGGCTGAATATCCTCTGGCGGTCGAACGACTGACCAATGCAGTTAAACAGGCAACCGAACTGGGATTGATCGGTTCTGTCATTCCCGGTTCAGATTTCAGTTTTACATTAAGCGTGGTCAAAGGAGCCGGCGCATTCGTTTGCGGTGAAGAAACCTCGTTAATGTCTTCGATAGAAGGATATGCGGGAAGAGCCAGGCCCAGACCTCCATTTCCTGCCCAGAAAGGATATCTCGGATGCCCGACCAATATCAACAACGTCGAAACATGGTGTAATGTTCCCGTGGTCATAGGGAAAGGAAGTGCTTGGTATAAGGCTACGGGAACTGAGAAGAGTCCCGGAACAAAAGTATTTTCGCTTGTTGGAAAAGTAAAGAACACAGGTCTTGTAGAACTACCCCTCGGAGAACCGTTATCGACACTGGTCTATGAAATAGGTGGCGGGGCAGCAGGTAAAGAAAAGCGGATAAAAGCTGTTCAATCTGGTGGACCTTCAGGGGGATGTATCCCGGCTGACAAATTCTCCACGCCGGTTGATTACGAATCGTTGGCAGAAATCGGGGCCATCATGGGTTCCGGCGGTATGGTCGTACTGGATCAAGACAACTGCATGGTAGACACGGCACGTTATTTTATTGAGTTCACCAAGAATGAATCATGTGGGAAATGCGTTCCTTGCAGGGAAGGGCTGGCACAGGAACTTGAGTTGCTCGACAAGGTGGTCAATGGCAAAGCAACCCAAGAGGAATTGACCCTCATGGAGAGTCTGGCAAATTCAATCGGGGATACCGCTTTGTGTGGATTCGGTCAGACAGCCCCCAATCCTGTTCTGACAACCTTGAAGTACTTCAGGAATGAGTACGAAGAGCATATTCTTCGCCAGCATTGCTCGGCGGGAGTGTGTGAAGCATTGTTTGATGCGCTCTGCGTAAACTCCTGTCCGATGCACATGAATATTCCCGCTTATTTGGAATTACTTAAAGAGAATCGGTTGGAAGAAGCTTTTGAGTCGACAATCAGGGACAATCCGTTGCCAGGAACGATCGGACGGATATGTCACTTCCATTGCCAGATGCGATGCCGGAGAGAAACGGTGGACACTCCTGTCCATCAGGGAGAAATTCATAGATATCTCGCCGATACCATATACAAGATGGGAAGCGAACAGAAAATCTATGAGACGCTGATGACAGAGAAAAAACCTGCCACAGGAAAAAAAGTAGCGATTGTTGGTGCCGGACCTGCGGGTCTTGCCGCAGCTTTCTATCTCGTTCGTTTAGGTCACGATGTTATTGTCTACGATGCCAATCCTAAAGCCGGAGGAGTGTTGCGATACGGTATTCCTGCTTATCGTTTGCCGAGAGAAGTGCTGGACAAGGAATTGGAATTGTACAAAGCTCTCGGTGTTAAGTTTAGGTTCAACAAACGATTGGGGACAGATATTCACCTCGAATATCTGGAAAAGGAATTCGATGCGGTATTCTTGGCAATTGGCGCGTACGAACACATGGACCTTCCTATTCCCGGAACAGAATATAAGGGCGTGATTCAGGGAACAGTCCTTTTGGATACGTTAGAGCGGAAAAGCAGGGTATCGGTCGGAAAGAAAGCGGTGATCATCGGAGGTGGAAATGTCGCGATCGACGCTGCCCGATCATTATGGAGAGTCGGCACCGACGTTACTGTCGTGTATCGGCGCTCTCGAGATGCGATGCCTGCAAATAAATTGGAAATCGAAGAAGCAGTGGCAGAAGGCATCAATTTTGAGTTCTTCACGGCTCCGTTATCGATAAAAGCAGATGCCAAAGGAAAGGTAATCGCGTTGGAAGTCATGGAAATGACAGGAGGAACATTTGATACCTCTGGACGACGAAAACCGATTGAGACGGGGAAAACCAGAGACATAGCGTGTGATAACGTCATCATAGCCACCGGAGAACGCGTTGATAGCGGATTGTTGGAGAGGGAAAAGATCGTAACGACAAAATGGGGTACCGTGTGTGTCGAGCCGTATCGATACAAAACAAATCGCGAACGCGTGTATGCCGCTGGCGATATGGTAAGCGGACCTTCAACAGCCGCAGAAGCGATGGGGCTGGCTCGTGAAGCAGCATCCTTCATCGATTTCGAACTAATGGGTGTGAAACGATTCGACCAATTATTCAAAACATTTGACTATAGCCACGAACCGCCGACCGAGATAGTGATGACTAAGCAGATTGAGCCAAGGCACTTGAGTGTTGCATCCCGACGGGGGAATTTCCAGGAGATCAACCGTGGATATATGGGAGACCAAGCGAGATTGGAAGCGACAAGATGCTTGCGATGCGATATTAGATTGTCGGCCAGGGGGTGACCAAATGGCAGAAGGATATGTTAATGTAACGATTGATTCCCGACAAATTTCAGTACAGAAAGGGACAACGATTCTCAATGCTTGCAGGGCTGCGGGAGTGAATGTTCCCACACTGTGCCATTTGGACGATGTATCAACAAATGCATCGTGTGGCATTTGTGTTGTCGAGGTGAAAGGGGCTAAACGGCTATTACGTTCATGCACCTATAGCGTATGGCCTGATATGGAGGTCTATACCAACACGGAAAGAGTGAGGAAAGCAAGAAAAACAAATTTGGAATTACTGCTGGCAAACCATCCGTTAGATTGTTTGAATTGCGATCGAAACCAAAATTGTGAATTGCAGAGTCTCGCATATGAACTGGGGGTAAGGCAGACACGTTTCCCGAGAACGAAGACAGCTGAAATTCCTTTGGATATTTCTTCACCTGCACTCATTCGCGATCCAAACAAATGTATTCTCTGTGGACGTTGTGTCGCTGTCTGCGCTGAAGTCCAGACCGTACATGCCATCGATTTCACGGGACGGGGACTTTCAAGTAAAGTCACCACATTTCTCGACAAAGGATTGGGAAACGTAGCTTGTACGAACTGTGGGCAGTGTGCGCTTGTCTGCCCAACAGGAGCTATCATTGAGAAATCAGACGTGGAAGCAGTTTGGAAAGACATCGCAAATCCGGATTTGATAACGATTGTCCAGACAGCTCCTGCAATTCGGGTTGGAATCGGCGAAGCCATGGGCATGGATTATGGTGCGCTGGTAACTGGCCAAATGGTAGCCGGACTCAGACGTTTGGGATTTTCAAAAGTGTTTGATACCCAATTCGCAGCTGATTTGACGATTATCGAGGAAGGCCATGAATTCATCAAACGTTTGTCAACCGGTGGAACATTACCGATGATAACCTCATGTTCCCCGGGATGGATAAAATTCATCGAACACTTCTATCCTGAACAACTTGATCATCTCTCAACCTGTAAATCTCCCCAACAGATGTTCGGAGCAGTGGCAAAGACATTCTACGCGGAGAAACTGAATATTGACCCTAGGAAACTCAGGGTTGTTTCGATCATGCCGTGTACCGCGAAGAAATATGAGGCGGGCCGCAGTGAGATGGATGGGGCTTTTAAGTACTGGAAAGAGAAGCTTGATCTTTGTGATGAAGAACGTTTCGCTGATGTTGATTATGCCTTGACGACTCGTGAGTTGGCCAGGATGTTCAAGGAAGTCGGAATCAATTTTGCACAATTACCCGAAGAACCATTCGATAATCCGCTAGGAACCTCAACCGGAGCCGCAGTAATATTCGGTGCAACCGGCGGAGTGATGGAAGCTGCTCTGAGAACAGTCTATGAAGTGCTCACCGGAACGAGTTTGGAACAAGTTGATTTTAAAGATGTAAGAGGAATGGAAGGTATAAAAGAAGCGGAAGTGACTATTAACGGTACACCGGTGAAAGTCGCAGTGGCTCACACTCTGTCCAACGCTCGCAAGGTATTGGAAGAAATAAAGAATGGGAAATCGCCGTATGCATTCATTGAAGTCATGACTTGTCCCGGCGGATGTCTTGGCGGAGGAGGGCAACCTATTCCGACAACATGGGAAATCAGAAAGAAACGCGCTGAATCAATCTATCAGGAAGATATCAACCTTGGAATCCGCAAATCCCATGAAAACCCCGAGATAAAGGCTTTGTATGATGAATTCCTCGGCCAGCCATTGGGATTGAAATCACATCATCTGCTGCATACCCGCTACACGCCTAGGGGCATCATCTAACATAGGATTGTCAATTTTACCAAGCGGCACTCAAGAGCAATCTTGAGTGCCGCATCAGTTATTTCCATGAATAATGATATGGAGGGCACATATACTACGAATGTCATCGATTATCTGCCGATTGAAAGAACCGCCTAATCTACAAGGGCTTTAATAGTATGATAGCAGATCGCTGCTTCAAGAAGACTTCTTTCGTATGCTACCTGAGCTGTCAGGACATCGATGATTGACGTGAGGACGTTTGTCTCTTCGCCATAACCCGAGTCAAAGATCTGTTGCTCAATTTGTTGTGCTTCTGTAAGCATCACAATCCTTGAAGCATGCCAATCAGCGGTGGTCAACGCAAGGCCGAGTGCTGAATACTGCTCTTCGATTGTCCGGACGATATGCTGCTTGGCTTTCGATGCTTCGATAGAAGCGGTAGATTGATTGGATTGACTACGTGCGATATCGTTCAAGATTTTTCCACCGTCCCATACTGTGCTCTTGATACCAATCGAGACATTGAATGAGTAATCATTTTGTCTGTACCAGTCTTTTTCAATAAAAGGGAAGCGAGATCCACCGTACCCAATTGACGTAACCAATGCGATATCGGGCTTCCAGTACAGTGAGGATTTTGATAATCGGACTCCCAGCTTTGCAGCTTGTTCCATGATCGACAAAGCTGCGATCGCCGGTCGGTATGCTGCGGTGGATTGCTGGGTCAGCGCTGCTATGTCTTGTTCTAATAATTGACGATAAGATTCTCGGTTTGCCCGGTGCTGAATTTCACTACCATCAAGGGTGTCAAGACCGGTCAGGGTCCTCAGCTGTATAAGAATCTTCTGACGCTCGTGCTCCACTTGTGCGAGGGCAACATCTAGTTCGGCAATTTCAACATTCGCCTTATATACGTCGATTTCCAAAACGAATCCATTTTCAAATGCCTGAGTGGTCAGCTCAATTAATCTTGTGGCTGCTACCCGCTGTTTGTTCAGATAGGTGCTCATGTTGGTCAGGTAATACCAACCATCCAAAGAAGCAGTCAACTCATGCGTCAATCGCTGTCTACGTTCACTGATTTCAAGTGTCTTGGCCTTGGCAAGATTGTTATAAAGATCGATAGACGTATTAATTTTTCCCCATGTGAATAATGGTTGGGTGATGGTCACATCGAACTGATACTGAGTCGATTCCATACCTTCGTAGAGACTCACATAATCACCTGTCATCGTAGGGCGCATACCTGATGGCCAATCAAACATACCCATCAATTCATCTGGATCAAGGACAATAGGCCCTACCGGAGGATTGGCCATGTACGTGGCAGATATTCCGACATCGATCGTCGGCCAACGATTCGCTTTGGCATCCTTCACATCGAGCAGGCTTCTGTTAAGTTCCTCCTGCAATCCTCTCAGTTCTGTATTGTTGGCAAACATCGCCTTCTCAAGATCATCAAAGGTATAGCTGCCATCGGCATGAAGTGGCAACACCATGAAACAGAATAAGATCATACTGATGAATAGACTGATTCTTTTCATAAATCTCCAGCCACAATCTGATGTACATTACCCGAATGTAATACTTCGGTCACCTGCGTCAAATTTGATGCGATATCTATAGCGAGATAACAGTCATTTACATCAATAACATTATTACCCTTGCCGCTGATAACCTTAGACGAATCAAAAGTCGCATCTATGATGATCAGTATTTGCTTCGTATCGTATGTTCCTGCGTACGTGTTATTGGTCCACGTCATTCCTTCTCCAAGGCCACTGAACAACCCATGGTTGATCACCGATCCATCGGTAGATACAGCTTGGAAGGTCGTGGTTGTCTCAGCTGACGGGTCGTCAAACTTCCTGATCTTTCCGTTGGTATCCCTATAAGCAAGCCAAATCTTTAGATAATCTTCTAGAGCATCCTGGGTAAAATCAAGTTTCCCGCCTATTGAAGGATATGACAATCGTGTCGATTTCATGTATACGGTGATAGTGGTTGTTTGCCCTGCGACGGTAAGCGTCGGCAGCGGATTCAAAGCGGTTCCAACAATGGTCCCGTCTTCATCACATTGGATCCAGTCCGATCCGTGCAATGATGCTTCGATAGTTACACTCGGCGATGTAAAGGTTTTCGGATATGTTACCTCTACATTGCCAGTTCCTGTGACGGTAGCCTGCTTCTCGTCAGGATCGGTGTCATCTTCTTGCTGCGGTATGGTGATATGCAAGTCCATCGGAGTGTTGATTACCTGGTCGCTACCCACATCCACAATACTGATAACCAAGGTGGTCGTCTGGTTGACCGTGGTGAATCGTTCGTTGACCATTGACTCGTTGGTACTGTCACTGGTAATCCAGATAGGTTTGCTGTTTTTATGCAAGCCATAGTCTTCATGGTAAAATAGCAGAAACACTTCCCGATAGTCACCGCTCTTCCCGAACTGGGGTGTCAAAGTTTCCCATGCTATTTTATTTATGGTAAATGAGCCGTCTTGCGCACTAGTTGCCCTTGCCACATATGATGAAGATGTGTTTGGGCTTCCGGTCCACGATGCATAATCAGCATCGCGTACTTTTTCATTGGTATAAGCATAGATTTCCATACCAGTGATCCCGTTGTCGGTTTGGCTATCCCAAACCGAACCACTCAATCCGGCTTTGAACACCGACGAGCAGCTTGAAAAAAGTAGAAGCCCTATTGCAAAAATAATGAGATTCACATGATATGTAAATGTTTTAACTTTCATTTTCATCCTCCAACTCCAGCTCGTTTGATCTTGAACGAAGTGAGGTTCTCATAATTTTTCTTCGTTCAGTGATGTAGTACAAAACCGGAACGATCAGCAATGTAATCATTGTTGATGTAATAAGTCCGCCTGCGATCGCTTGTCCCAACGGTGCATAGATTTCTGCCCCTTGACCGGTAGAAATAGCCAATGGGATGATACCGAAAATCGTTGTCAGCGTGGTCATCAATATCGGTCGGATTCTTGACGATGCACCTTCCACAACGCAATGGGCAAGTACATCGATTTCATTCCTCGCATTATAGATGATCGCTTTCTTGCCGTTTCGTTTTCTCAGTAAATTTATATAATCAATCAGAATGATGGCATTGTTCACTACGATGCCTCCTAGGGCGATCACTCCGGTAACAGCAAGAAGAGAAACAGTCGAACCGAACAGCAGCAATCCTAGAACGACTCCGATAAAACAGAAAGGAACCGAGACCATGACGATCAATGGTTGCCTGAAACGTTCAAACTGCATCACCATAACTGCATAGACTAAAAAAAGACTGATTGAAAGTGCGGATGCTAGCGGTTGAAGGGAATCACCTATCAGTTCAATAATGCCTCCTTTCTTTGATGAAATACCTTGCGGAAATTGATAGTCTTCAAGATAGGCATTCATCCGTGAATTGATGCCGGAGGCATCCTCACTGACCAATGTTGCAGAAATCGTGATTGTTTTAGCCCGTTGAGAATGGTTGATCTGAGAAACTGTGCGCTCGGTTCTTACATTTGAAATATCGGTTAACGCCACGTTGTCTCCTGTCAGTGTGGGTAAGGAAACTAACGCCAGACGCTGTAAAGTAAGGGGCTCGTCGTTGATATTTGATTCCAAGCGGATGTCATAACGTTTTTGGTCACTGTGCGTGAATTGTCCTACATCAGTACCATAAAAGAGCACGCTTGTGGTAAGTGCCGCTTCATAACTGGACACGCCGACCGATCCCATCAGATCATGGACAGCATCGACTACCAGTGTGTTCGAATCGAAAGAAGTGTCGATCTCAACTGAAATCACATCCGGATCATTTGCTAGAACCTGTTCGATCTTTTTTGCCTCTTCATACAAGAGCGGCAGATCTTCCCCGATAAGGGTAAGACCATACCCGCCACCGCCTGAGACAAAGCCGAGTAATTTATCGTATCCGCCGTTAGTCACCTTTACCTTGGTCCCGGGTAATGAAGCACTGAGAAGTCGCTGTACATCAAGGATGATTTCATGGACGCTTCTTGAACGTTCTTTTGGATCGATCAACAGGATTCTTGCATTGGCTTGTTCCGGTGTGCTGAATCCGAATCCCGAATTTTTCCCTGATGTGATCATCATCGTTTCAATTTCAGGAACGGCCTTTCTTATCAATCGCTCAGCTAACATTGCTTTTTCACGGCTTACCTCTAAAGTTGTCCCACGGGCAAATTGCATATCGACATAAAAATCACCGTTGTCGGTCGATGGGATGAAAGTAAATCCCAAAAAGCTGGCGATGAAAACAGTTAACAGTAATACGGTTACCGATGTGATGAGCACGAAACGAGGAGTGTTCAAACTCCATGCGATAACTCTTCGATATCCACGTTCCACCATAACCATGGGTTTTTCTGAAAAATTCTTTCTTTTTTTGCTAATTTTTAGGGGGTTTAGCAAAACTCGAAGCAAAAAAGGAATTACTATCAAGGCAACTATCAATGAAGCTGTCAAAGCCAAAATCAATGTGGCTGCAACATCTTTAATGATTAACCCCACTATGCCCGGTAAGAATGTTATCGGAATGAATACGACGATCGTGGTCAATGTTGATGCGAGGATTGAAGATCCGATTTCATCTGCACCTTTGATAATCGAACTCTCTACATCCATTTGACCACTTTTGTAGTGGCGGTAGACTTGCTCGAGCATGACAATCGATCCATCCACTACCATTCCCAAAGCTATTACGATACCTGAAAGACTCAACAGGTTGATGCTGATTCCCACAAGCTTCATCCCTATCAAAGCGAACAGGATACTCATAGGAATCGAAAATGAAATGATCAGTGTCGCACGGGTATCGGCAAGGAATAAGAAGATAACGATGATTGCCATCAGGACTCCAATGAGACCTGAGGTCACCACCGTGGTAAGCGATGAACCTACATTCCTGCTATCATCCGACAGAATGGTACATGTCAGTGCTCCGTTCGATTCTTCTTCAATCGAAGTCACGATGCTCTTGATTTGGCTAGCGATGTTAAGCGTATTACCATCAGAACGCTTTGTAACCGAGACTACCAAAAGTTGTTTGCCGTCTGAATCGACGTAATACTCCTCTTCTGCATACCCCAATGATATATCTGCCACATCCGAAAGGCGAATGATCGTTCCTTGATCGTCAGAGCCCACAGGTAAGAATTCCAAATCTTGTGCAGATTCGTATGAGCCATCGAATCGAACATCGGTGCGATTACCTCTGTAAATTGTTTCTCCAGCAGGCAGTCGGGTATTGGAAGCCATGATTGCTTGTTGGACCTGGAGCACAGGTATGGATTTGGATTGCAATTCTTCGATTTTCATTTTGACAATCATTTGTAACCGCTTGCCACCCTCGATTTCTACATTCGCTACCCCCGGAATTTGGGTTAATCGCGGAATCACCGATGTTTCCAAATAATCTGTGATACGGCCGGTATCGCTGCCCCCTTCAACCGAGAACATGAAAATCGGGAGCATCGTGGCACCTCCGACAATCGCTGTCGGTTCTCCTTGTAATCCTGAAGGAAGGCTAGTGGAGATCTGACGAATCCGGTCGCGGATTTCAGGTAATTTGGCATAAGGATCGATCCCGTCGCGAAACGTCACGGTAATCCAACTGAAAGAATCGCTGCTTACTGAATCGATTGACTTGAAGTCGGGTAATGTGACTAAATTTTCCTCTAGAATTGAAGTTACATCATCTTCTACATCAAGAGCTCCTGCACCGGGGTATATCGAGATTACTTCGACTGAGGGCAGCGAGAGATCTCCCATGAATTCAATATTCATTCCGATGAAACTGTAGATGCCAAATACTGTCAGAGAGATTACCAACATGCCGATTACCGCCGGATGACGAGCGGCAAAATGAGAAATCCGCATTCCTCACTCCCTCCGAACATCGACTACGGTAACCGATTGTCCGTCAAACACAGTATGGTGTCCATCTACAATGAATTGATAGGAAGCCAATTCTTCGGGGACAATGAAAAATTGATCGTTTTCTGCTATTGGTACCAAAGCTTGCCATTTTGCGGATTGAGTGTCCGGTTCATAAATGTACACGTTTTGGTCGATGGTCCTGTCCGATTGCCTGAGAAGCGGTACATCTAGATACGATTCATAGACGAGTTGTACGCTCACATGCATGCCAGGACTAAATAGACCGTACCCCTCGGTCAGACGGCAACGGATCGCAAATGTCTTGGATTGTGGCTGGATATATGAACTGATATGTACTATGGCCGCAAGGGCTTCTACGGATTCGCCGTATGCTGATGTACGTGATACTTTAACCTGCAAATTCTCCTTATTCGATCGTATGATATCATAATACCGCTCAGATATGTTGAGATCGATGATCAATGAATTCAAGTCCGCCATGATCGCGACAGGTTGCTGATTAGAAGCCACGTTGCCCTTTGCCAGTGGAATACTGATTACGGTGCCTGTGATAGGAGCTGCCACATCGGCATGCCCAAGTTGTAATTGTGCTAATTCAAGTTGCGATCTCGCTGCATCGCGTTGTGCTTTTGCCTGCTCAAAACTCTGTAGGGTTGCGGCTTTGGCCGCATACAGCCGATCGATTCGTTCGAAAGTGGCCTGGGAAACCACATATGCTGCTTGAGCTTGGGCAACCTGTTGACGATACGGTTCCGAATCGATAGTGGCAATAACCGTGTTTTCTTCTATCACATCACCTTCTGCAACATGGTAGGTTTCGATGGTGCCGGCAACGAAAGGAATGACTGCGATAAGGGATTCAGCTTGGATCGTACCAGATACCATCAGGCTTTTTTCCAGGTTCCCGCTTATTGGCGATGCGATAACAACCGGTGGCAAAGGAGCGTTATACACGGTCTTTTCCCTGGTTCCCAAGAGTAAGAACGCAGCAAATCCGATTAACCCTACCAGTATGATGAGAAAAATATAACGCAGTACTGTAAAAAGAGGGCGCCTTGACAACTTGAGTTACTCCTATCTTGGCATAAATGTATCCGATATAATTGAAAAATTAAACCTTCAGTTTCTAGTATCTTGAGTTAACCGATACTCTGTTTCTTCAAGGTCCAGCGCTAAAGTCCCTCCCGGATTGAGGATGTTGTTCGGGTCGAAAAATGTTTTGAGATGTTTGAAGATATCCAGCGATTCCTTCCCGATATTTGCCTGCAACCAAGGTGCGAACGATTTACCGATTCCGTGATGGTGACTTATCGCAGCACCTGAAAGATGGATATTGTCCAAGATTCCTTTCTGGAATTCCTTATACTCCTCGAGGGCTTCCATTTTTGCGATGAAAATAAAATAGAGATTGCATCCTTGCGGGTAAAAATGGGACATGTGGGTCATGACGATCGTCTCTGGTCGATTGTGGCAATACGTGCGTACTCGATCATATACGTGCTCAAGCTGTGACCATGTGGTCGCACACTCCAATGTATCGATCACTATATTATGATCTTGCAAGTCTTCCCTGAGGTAAGGATCGGTGAATCTGCCATGTTCCCATGCCTTTGCCACATAGCCTGAGGTCCACATCGCTTTGTTTCGCAAGCATATCGATCGAATATTGCGTGCAATCAACGATGCATACGATGATTTGCCTTCTGCGGTTCCAAGTAGCAAGCAGCGTTTTCCTCTTTTGAACCCTGCCATTTCGAGCAATGTATCCAAGAATGTCCCACCGACACCGTACAGGGTCAGTGCGATATCGGTTTCTTCCGGATCGGATAATCTGAAAACACTGGGCAGGCCGCACTCGTTCTGCATGATATCCTTGACCGCTTGTTTTGCGTGTTCCCAATCTTTGAAGATGTAGGAGAACCGTCGTGTGGTGGAAGGAGTAAAAACGTGAACTTTCAGTGTCGCGCTATAAAGGATCCCGTAAGAACCTTCGCTTCCGATCATGATCTGGTCGATATCGGGCCCGGTTGCTTTTCTTGGAAATCCTTTCGTCTTCAGATCCATAGTACGTGGGCAAACGTAATCTTGATCAAATACCATATCTTCGATCTTCCCGTAATAGGTCGAGTTTTGTCCCGCCCCACGGGTTACGATCCACCCCCCTACGACCGAATACTCAAAGCTTTGAGGAAAATGTCCTAAAGTATAACGTCTTTTCGCATTGAATTTGTCAGGAGCGTTTTGTAATAGATGCTCCAAAGTCGGGCCATCCATTCCTGCTTCGACGGTAATGGTCATGTCTTGTTCATTAAAAGCGATCACTTTATTCAGGTACACACGCATGTCGACGGTAACTCCATGCCTGATCGCTTCCACTCCGCGAGTTACCGTCGAACCTCCGCCATATACATACAGTGCGATAGAATTTGATTCACAATAATTAATAATGGCTCGCAATTGATCACGATTCTCAGGCCAAAGCACAATATCGGGAACATGTTCGATAATCTTTTTTCGAAGTCGGAGCAAGTCTCCCATCGTTTTGCCATAGGCAACCCTGAGCCTGTTATAACTATCTGTATGCGCATTGTGTGTCCCGACCACCTCTGTCAATGCATCGATGTGATGCTGCTCAAGTGTTGACGGAATGTATTCGGGGACTTCTTCAAGCCCCATCTCGCCCTTAGTCGTGAAGTATGAATCATCTAAACGGAATTTTTCCTTCATCAAACGGTACAACCGTTTGTTCGGATGTTTGTGTTTTGTCGGGTTACCCCATTTGAATATCGAACGGTACGAACGTTCGGGAAGAGCGTCTTCAAACCAATCGGGAACGAATTCGTCTTTTTTTCTTGCCATCGTATATTGTCTCCTACCTATCGGCTCCGGGTCGTTCGGGATATCCTGTAATTTTCCTTATTTCTTCATACAGGGGAGCTAATGATCGATACATTCGTTTGTATACGTTTTGATACAAACGTTCATACAAATCGGCATTGGATGGAATTGGAGTAAACGTATCCATCGAACCGCTCATGCCCCGAACTGCTTCGCCAATCGACGGATACCATCCTACTGCCGTCGCGGCGCACATAGCAGCTCCCAGCCCGCTCGCTTCAAACGTGCTGCCACGTTCGATCGGGATTCGCATGACATCCGCCGATATTTGGCAAATCATGTCGCTTTGACTTGCTCCGCCAGAAACCCTGAGGGTCTTCACGGGAACTTTCGTTGCTTTGATAATCATTTCAAGTCCTTCGCGAAGACCGTACGCCAATCCTTCTATGATCGACCGGTAGACGTGTGCCCGTTCATGGACATCCGCGAACCCTATGATCGCTCCTTTTGCCGAAGGCTGTTTCAATCCTGCCGTCCAATACGGTTGCATCATAAGCCCGAAAGATCCGCATGGAGTTTGTTCCAATAACGAATCAAGCATGCGTTCGGCTGAAATGCCTTTTTGTTCGGCTTCTGTTACTTCTTTGTAGGCGAACTGGTTTTTAAACCAAGAAATCATCCAATATCCCCTGAATATTTCAACTTCAGGATTAAAATGTCCTGAAAGGACCGCAGGATAGGCTGGCATGAATCTTAGTGGCTCTACATATCGTCTGGTGGTGGTTTGGACTGTTGCTGTCGTTCCGAATGACAACGATGCGACCGATTCGTCGATAACCCCGCTTCCTAAGGTTTCACAACCTTTGTCACTACCGGCAGCGACCACAGGAAGTCCTTCAGGCAGTCCGGTTTGTTTTGCAGCTTCTTTGGTAATTTTTCCCATAATTGTTCCTGGAGCTACCAAATGAGGAAGTTTTTCAGGTTCTACGGGGAACATCATCGTATTTAAATGCCCTTGATGAGCCCATTGTTGCTTTTTATAATCAAAAGGGATATGTCCGATCTGTGACGCAACCGAATCGACGTGATTATGTGTCAGTTTGTAGTTTAGATATCCCGATACTTGAGAAAATTGCGCAGTATCATGCCACGTTTCCGGTTGATACTTGCGAATCCAATTGCAGGCAGCTGCTTCCTGGGTGTGCAAGATTGCTTCTTCCATTCCGATCGCTTTGTAGGTAAGGTTCATCAGGGCTTTCGGGATATAAGGACATGGGGCCTTGCGTGCGTCCATCCAGAGGATTGCCGGACGTAACGGGTTCCCCCCAGCGTCAAGGCAAATCATTGAATCTCTTTGGGTGGTGACAGCAACCGCAGAAACCTGTTTCCACAGATCCGGGTGTTTTTCATGCAATCGATTGCATCCTTGTACCAAAGCACCCCACCATACTAAGGGATCCTGTTCGGCCCACCCGGGATATTCACTCACATACGGGATATATTCGATCTTTTCTTTGGCTTCCAAGGTTCCTTGTTTCGAAAATAAAAGGGCGCGGAGGCTTTGAGTGCCGCAATCAAGGGCAAGGACCAATTCGTTATCAGCTTTCATGATTCCTCCAATTATGTGGTGTGACTGAATCCGTAGCTATGACATCAACATCCAAGTCGAGTAGATTTTCAACAATGACCTCACCGATACGTACCGGGAGGGCAATGCGTACGGCCCGAATTTTACGCATTGCCTCCTTGATGGTGTTAACTGGGATTTCACGAGTGGTTTTCACTGGAATCCTTATGTGGTGATCGTGCGATGCCGAGACTGTCGTGGTGAGCATCTGTACGGGAAACTCGACAACTTGCCTAGCATAATCATTTCCCCTAGAGCATTGGTAGCCATCAATTGTTAGTTCTCCATCAATTTGAGAGATGCTGATACGGCATCCTTTGGGGCAGATTATACAGGTGATGCAACGCTCTTTAATCATGGCTTGCCTCCACCAGAACCAATTCGATCGAAATATCCGCAGATGGCTGTTTAATGCTTGAAAAAATTGTTTCATTGATTGCGAAGCGTTCCATTTGGGGTGGGTACAACTCGTCAAATGTAAGGCAATCCAACTGTTGCCCTTCACTGTTGATACGAAGTTGTGTTGTGCGTTCAATGGTGTGCCTGACTCTGAAATAACAGGAAGCACTGCGTTGTGGGGAACTTGTATCAATCATTTGTGGGACAACATAGGCCAGGTTTCCTGCTCGGGAAACCGGCACAAGTGTTCGGTCGGCACACCCGTCAAGAGCCCACGCCGCCGCATGCTTACCGGCGATGCTTCCCGATTCCGATACATAGTCGACAAGGTCACTGACATGCACACAATTGCCACATGCAAAGACCCCATCCACCATGGTGTGCATAACGTGGTCCACAACAGGTCCCTTGGTCACGGGATCTATCGGCACATCCAAACTGTGAGCCAGTTCGTTTTCAGGAATCAGGCCGACAGAAAGGATTAAGGTATCGCACGGAATGTATTGCTCCGTACTCATTATCGGCATGTTTTTAACATCGACAGCTGCCACATGCACTGCTTTTACCCGTTGTGATCCAACGACCGATGTTACGGTTGACTGTACATACAGGGGAATATCGAAGTCTTCAAGACATTGTTGGATATTTCGTTTCAGGCCGGAACTTTCATGCCGTATTTCATGTACACCCTCGACCTGTACTCCTTCTATGCTCAATCTTCTTGCCATGATCAGTCCTATATCCCCCGAGCCTAGAATGACCGCTCTGTTGCCTGGTATGAGACCATCGATGTTGATCAACCGCTGGGCAAGTCCGGCAGTGAAAATACCGGCGGGACGGTCACCGTGGATAAACACTTGGCGGTCTGTCCGTTCACGACATCCGGTTGCCAACACCAATGCCCGTGCGCTGATTCTTTCAATTCCAGACGGACTGATACAGTTGAGTAAAAAATGATGCTCACCGTGTTCAACGGAAGCGACAAAACAGTTGGTTCTTATCGGGACAAGAGCAGCAATGACTTGTTGTATTTCCCGATATGCATATTCGGGGCCGGTAAGGGTTTCGTTATAACGTAGATTACCGAACCCGTCGTGGATACATTGTTTGAGAATTCCGCCCGGACGTTCCTGACGCTCGAGTACGACAGTGTTCGCTCCTTGTTTGGCTGAGGCAAAAGCCGCTGCCAGGCCAGCAGGACCGGAACCGAGCACGACGACATCAACATATTCGATTGGTTTCATCATGGCTCATGTTTCCTTTGCAGATTTGAGAATCCGGTCCCTTTTTTACCACATCACAGGCATCTATGTGTAATTCTCGTGCAATTATGTCAATACAGCGTGCTGTGCAGAATCCACCATGGCATCTCCCCATTTGAACTCTCGTACGGCGTTTCACGGCATCTAGGCTCGTAGCCGGTAGGGTCGAGTGCAGCGCATTGACAACTTCTTTTTCAGATACTTGTTCGCATCGGCAAATAATCTTGCCATATGATGGATCGAGGCGTATCAATTCGTCACGAGCTTCCAATGAAAGCCTTCTGGTGATGATATCGGCAGTTCTTTTCGGTATCCAATTAGCTTTTGGTTGTATCTCCATGAACGTCTTTGCCTTTGCGATAACCATTTCAGCGACATCAGCGGCTATAGCCGGTGCTGATGCCAATCCCGGGGATTGGATACCGGCCACATGGATGAGGTTACTTATGTTGTCACTCGGACCGACGATAAAGTCTTCTTCGTAAGTACACGGACGGACACCACAAAAGTAAGTGATAATCTGATCCATTGAGAGTTTGCTGTTCAATGTAAAATGTTTTTTCAGCTTTATCATATCACTTGGTGATGTGGTGTATTGCTCTCGTCCGGGATGCTCTTCCGCTGTCGGACCTATCAGGACATTACCTTCTTCAGTGAGGACGATGCCTCCTCCTTTTGTTTTCTCCCGAACTTGGAGAATGCTAGGCATGCTCATGATATGCTGTTGCCAACGGGAACTTTCCATGTCGAGTATGCACTCGGTGCCTCTTCGGTGATGAAGGCTGAAAAACCGATCATGAGCCATTTCAGCTATTATGTCAGCCCAATTCCCGCTAGCATTGATGACAATCGAAGCAGTACAAATTCCCCTGTTGGTGTGAAGTCTGCGAATCGTGTTATGTTCAATTTCAAATCCGGTAAGGCAGGTTGAGGTCATCAACTTCGCTCCGTTGAGCATGGCACTTTCCGCAAGGGCTACCGTGGCTTTGTAGGGAGAAATCACCGCTGCACTCGGAAGAAAGAATCCTCCGTGTTGCTTGCTGGTTACATAAGGCTCTTCAGCAATCACACGTTCGCGGCTCCAGAATTCCCATCCGTCCACTTCGTTCCGTTTTGCTCTGTCAGCCATGAGCGGATAGAGAGCTTTCATCGCCGGATTTGAAAAAAGCAGCAATGATCCAGGTCGTTTAAAACCGATTCCCAAATCCGATGCGAGCGGCTCCCATAAACGATTTCCCCTTACATTATAGAGAGCTTTCAATGTACCTGGTTTTGCTGCGAATCCATCATGGATCATCCCGTCATTCCGGCTTGATGTGTGGACTCCCACATCTTCTTCCTTTTCAATCAGTATGATCTTCATGTTCCATTTTGATAGTTCCCGTGCGATTGATGTTCCGATGACTCCTCCACCAATGATAGCCACATCGAAATGCAATCGTTCCAATACGTTGTCAACATATGAAGAACAGGCTATTGTTTCTTCTTGGACATCGGGTACTGTGATATCGTTTATAACTGCTTTGTAACCAAAGCGTGCGGCAGTCCAGCCTGCTTCGACTTTCATCTGGTATGTGTCAAGAGATCCTTCAAGACGAATAGAAGATCCCGGAGTCGAAATTTCCAAAGCCGACCCGTACTTCTTGGTCATCACGGATTGTATTTTTTCAAGAGAAGTTGCCATACCATATTACCATCAGGATAAAGTGTAGGGTGGCAATCGTACCAAGTCAATCAAATTGCAAAATTGCACATACTTCACTTGCGTAAAAATTATTGGTTCATACCATCGGTATGTAACAGCTGGTTGGTGAAATGAAGCATTGGCAGGGGTATGTTCAACAGGTCATCGTCATGTTTAAGGTTCAACATTGAATAGCGCAAGGCGATCGGCGGATGGTATTGTTGACGGTATAGGGCTAACGAATGTGATTTGACGTTAGTAGATGTTTTTACTTCAATCGGGAGAAGCTTACCATGAAAATCGGCGATGAAATCGACTTCTGCGGTATTACCATCCTTCCAGTAGAATATCGGGACATTGAGGAACAATAGTTCTCGCAATACGTATGATTCTGTCACGGTCCCCCTGAATCGGCTGAGCTGGGGAACATCTTCCAGCACAGCTTCCGGACCGAGACGAGCCATTCTCCTGAACAATCCGGTATCGAGCGGATAGATCTTGAATTGGCTTTGCAGGATAAAGTTCTCGTAATGTTCGTTGGGGGAATCAAGCCGATGAACTTTCGTTGCGCTACCGGTGTGCACGAGATGATTGAGCAATTGTTCAACCAGCCATGCAGGAACCGGACGTCTCGGTCGCAATCGGCGGAATCTTGAATTCTCTCTTGCCAGTTGGCTCGCAGTTTCATTCCAGAGCGCCTTTGCATCGGGATACGACACATCGAGTTCGCCGTACATCGACTCCAGCGTCGCATCAAGAAACGCATCTACTTTTCGATAATCCTTAGTCTTAAGCCAGATGTTTACTGCTTCAGGCAATCCTCCGACTACAAGGTAATCCCGCAGCGCACACTGCAACTGAAGCAGCACATCTGATCGGAGACACTCGATGACATCATGGTTGCCCACATATTCGACAAGCCGGGACATGCCGCTTGCATCGAGAAATCCAATAAATCCGACAAGCTTCCGCACTAGCTTTGACTCAGCTTGCTGCGTAGTACGAAGGGAAGGATTCCACCATTGAGGTAGTAGGCGATTTCAGTTTCAGAATCCAATCTGGCGATTGCACTGAATTCAATCACCGACCGATCTTGTTTCACTGCCTGTATCACAAGCCGTTGTTGGATTGTCCACTGTTGTGGCAATGCTATGGTGAATTGTTCATGGCCGTCCAATTTCAGTGATTGGTAACTCTCTCCTTCGGCGAACACCAACGGAAGAATCCCCATGCCCACGAGATTGCTTCTATGAATTCGCTCGAACGATTGGGCGATCACCGCCCGTACCCCAAGCAGTTTCGGACCTTTCGCAGCCCAATCTCTCGAAGAACCGGTACCATATTCCTTCCCAGCCAGGATTATCGTGGCGGTGTTTTCCTTCATATAAGCCATTGCAGCATCATAGACGTGAAGTAATGTTCCTTCAGGAAGCTTTCGAGTGAATCCCCCCACCTGCGGCGCTGACAACTGTTGGCGTATACGGATATTCGCAAAGGTACCCCTTGCCATTACTTCGTGGTTTCCCCGTCGCGAACCGTAGGAATTAAAGTCTTCCTTCTTGATGCCCTTTGAAGCAAGATAGACACCGGCAGGATATGTGGCGTCGATCGATCCGGCAGGGCTAATGTGGTCTGTGGTAACCGAATCGGCCATGACCAGCAATGCCCTGGCCTTGCTTATCGGTGAAACATCCTCTAGTTTGGAGGTAATTCCTTCAACAAATGGTGGCCGTGCGATATAGGTGGAGTTCTTGTCCCATTGATAGGTGTTCCCTTGTGGTATTTCCAATGATTTCCACAATTCATCACCTGTAAAGATATCAGCATAGCGAGAACTAAAGGCCTTGGCTGACACGTGCTTGTTCATCAATTCTATTATTTCTCTGTCATCGGGCCAGATATCTGCAAGATACACCGGTTTCCCATCGGCATCCTCTCCCAGAGGGTCCGTTGAAAAATCGATATGCATGGTACCTGCCAAGGCATAGGCAACCACCAGTGGCGGGCTCATAAGAAATGAAGCTGCCACGCGTTGGTGGATGCGTCCTTCAAAGTTTCTGTTGCCTGAAAGGGCGGCTGACAAGAGGAGATTGTTTTGCGCATGTGCTTTTTCCACTTCAGGGTGCAAAGGCCCTGAATTCCCTATACAGGTGGTGCATCCGAAAGCGGCGATATTGAAACCGAGTTGTTCAAGTGATCCCAACAATTCGGATTCGCTGAGATAATCTTCGACGACTTTTGATCCGGGAGCAAAGGATGTCTTCACCCATGGAGCTACTTTCAAGGACTTATTACAGGCATTCCTGGCAAGTAATGCCGCACTGATGAGCACTGCGGGATTGGACGTATTGGTGCAACTGGTTATTGCCGCTATGGCAACCGCACCATCTTTGATGGTTTTTTTCACGCCGTTGATCTGGACGTCCGCACAGCGATTGGTATCGATCAAATGCCCTATCGTGGCTTTGGCAGCACTGAGCGTGATTCTGTCCTGGGGTCTCGAAGGACCTGCGATAGAAGGCTCTACTGTCGACAGATCCAGCGAAAGTACGTCGTTGTAATGAGGTTCGCACGTCGGATCGTAGAACAGCATGTTTGCTTTTGTGAAGGCTTCGGTCAGTTCTGCTTGACCCTTACGCCCCGTGAGCTCCAAGTATTCGATGGTTCGTTCGTCAATGGGGAAAAATCCCATTGTAGCACCGTACTCCGGACTCATGTTCGCCACGGTTGCCCTGTCGGCGACGGTAAGATTTGGCAGAGCCGGTCCAAAGAATTCAACAAAGCATCCCACCACTCCTTTCTTGCGAAGCATTTCAGTCACGGTAAGCACCACATCGGTTGCGGTGCAACCGGCAGCCAATGTACCAGAAAGCTTGAACCCGACGACCTTCGGAATAATCATCCAATATGGTTGTCCGAGCATCGCAGCTTCAGCTTCGATGCCACCGACTCCCCATCCCATCACACCGAGACCATTGATCATGGTGGTATGACTGTCGGTCCCTACGACGCTGTCACAATAGATCGTACCGTTATTTTCAACTGTTACCGGTGCGAGGTGCTCGAGATTTACCTGATGGCAAATACCTGAACTCGGCGGAACGATTCTCAGATTGTCGAACGCTCCCTGCGCCCACTTCAAGAGCTTGTAGCGTTCGGTATTGCGTTGGTATTCCAAACGTACATTTTCTTCGATTGCTTTTGAAGTACCGTACGCATCGATCTGTACCGAATGGTCGATGACCAAATCAACGGGAATGACGGGATTGATTGCATTGGGATCGGCTTTGGCTTCAACCATCGCATCACGCAACGCACAGAGATCGGCAACGGCAGGAACCCCTGTGAAATCCTGCATCAGCACTCGTGCGGGGTAGAATGGGATTTCAATCGCAGAGTCCGTATTTGCGTGCTCCATGAACGCTTCGACAGTACTCCATGGTGTTTTACCTTCACCGCATGAGCGCAGAATATTTTCCAGCATGACCCGTAGTGAATAGGGAAGGGCTTTCACTTTCTGTGGATCTATCGAAGTGATATCCCAATAGTTATAAGATCTGCGGTGGGTAACTACAGTTGCCAATCGTTTTGCAATGTCCATTTCAACCTCCGGTTAGGTAAAAGCATACATAAACCAAGGCCAATCAATCAAGATACCGCAATTCGTCATAGTCGCACTATGATCGCCAGTTGTTTTAGAAAGAAAGATTCAGTTGCCGACCAAGAACTTTTTTGCTGAGAGTTTACAAACCAATGCGTCGCTGGTCCGCGGAAAGTGGCGGTAGAGGAAACTAGCCGTCTTGCCCAATGCGGTCAGCGTCATTTCCTTTTTTCGCCTGCGAACGCATACTAGCACCTGTCGTGCCACTTCATTTCGTGTCTGGTGGTTCTTTGCCCGTTTTAACGGGATGAGTTTTCCGTTATTGTCGTAGATTACCTTACCGCTGTCAAAGTCAGTGAATCCAACATGGAGTATGCCGACATGAACATCATCTTGATACAATTCTGCCCTCAATGACTCGCTAAGGTTTTTCAGAGCCAGCTTCGCAGCCCCGTACGGACCGACTTCCGGCAATCCGTGCAGTGCTGTCAAACTTGAGATGAAGACGATGCTTCCACGACTTTTTTTCAAAGGGCCGATAGCATAATGGGTCAGAGCCACAGGGCCAAGGTAATTGACTTTCATCATCTCCTCGATGATGTTGCACGATGAGGCTTCGATTGAACCACGCATCGACATGCCCGCATTGTTCACCAATACGTCAAGACGGCCTTTCTGTGTGATAACAGTGGCAATGAGTTGTGAACACGATTGATAATCACGGATGTCGCATTCCAGGGCCTCAATCGAATAGTGATCTTTGAGAAATTCCTCTTTGGTGGCTTCAAGCGTTGTCTTGTCCCGTCCGCAAATATAGACAAAACACCCTAGTTTGCAAAATTCACGGGCGGTTTCTTTACCGATACCCTTATTTCCGCCTGTCACAAGCACCACCGAATCCTGACCCAAAGAGGTTCTTTTCATGCTCTGCCTCCATCAACCACACATTTCGTTTCTTTTCTTCTGTGCTTACGGTAATTCAACGAACACCGGACCGGATTCCCATTCGGGCAGGTCAACTCCCAGCTGGCCACTTCCATGGTAACCGGTGGTAATCACCTGATTGTCATTGGTGAGCACCATGTTGTGGTACCAACCGCAGCAGACGTTCTTGACATTCTCCATCACAGGGTATGGCCATACGTTTGGTTGATAGGCAAATCCATCCGCTTGTCCGAAACGGTTGTCTCCCATCACCCATAACCTGTCGGAGCCGTCAATATAAGCACTGTGGTTGCGTCCCGCACTTACGGTGACAACATCGTCAGCTACTTTGATGAAAGAATGTGAATCTGTCTGATTGCCGTTTCCCAATTGGCCTTCCTCATTGGCTCCTGTTGCCCATAACTGTCCGTCTTTGTCTATATACAGGCTATGAAAGGCTCCGGCAGCAATGGATACTACGTGTTCAGCTACTTTAACGAATGTAGTCTTCGCATCAAGGGTGTTGTCTCCCAATTGGCCGTATGCATTATTGCCCGTTGCCCACAGAACTCCGTCGGTATCCAGAGCAAGCGAATGATATCCACCGCAGGCAACCTCTTTCATATTGCTTGCCACAGGGACAAACCCGGCGTTGTCGGTGGCGGTTTTGTTTCCTAATTGGCCATTGCGATTGGCTCCTGTCGCCCACAGCCTTCCATCCTTAGTGATGGCCATTGAATGGTACCAGCCGGCTGACATCGTCATGACATCATCGAGTAAATTCACCGGGTAGGGGATGCTCGTGAAATCGCTGATGCCGAGTTGACCGTATTCGTTGGCACCCCATCCCCACAAAGATCCATCTGAGCGCATAGCTAATGAATAACGTGCGTTGGCATCGATTGCGGTAAAAGGTTGCGATATTTCCTTAAATATCGAAGTCTTCTCAGTATCGTACAAACCAAGTTGGCCATCTTCGTTGCTTCCCGCACCCATGATACGGTAATTATCCAACAGTACCAACGAGTGGTACCCACCCGTGGCGATATCTATTACCAGAGTTTGTTTTCTAGCTTTCGGCGGAATCGGGATCACCTTTGGCCACAATTCAGCATAGAATTCAGAAACCGGTTCTTCAATCGGTAAAGATACTACTTTTTTGCCACTGTCTAGGTCTGTCAATGCAATTTCATTGATGACGATATTGCCTTTGTTGCCATCAGCATCGAAATCGATTGACCATGACCCTGAAATATCAAACTCTCCTGAAGGCAAGACATTGCCTTTAAGCATCTCAATTGTACCGTCTTGAGCAAATATCCACGTGTTCAAACCATACAAAGGCCCGTCAACAGTGATCGAGTAGAAACCAGGGTACAGCACATCAGGATGGCTATCGTACGAATAGCTGAGGTAATTTGGTGGAATCTCACGGTTACGTTCAAGTCGGAGCACTGAAAATTCACGGATAATTGCCATGGTATAGTCGCCCTGACTTCCTTCTGATGGCAACCTTACGATATTGTCCATCAACTTGGCAGGTGAATCACCATACACTTGTGCGAGTGCCTGTGATAGATGGATAGTTTGTTGTGCCGATCTAAGCAGCGCAGCCTTTTCCGAAAGATAGAACGGCAATCCTTGAGCAGATGTTTTTTCAAGGATGGTACCAACGGAAGTCGTCGCATCGACAAGGCGTTCAAGAAAAGTCGTATCGGTCGTGATCACGTTTGAATCTTGTCCGATTGCATGGATGTTGAAGCTGCATGCTAGCAGCATCATCACTATAACTCCTGCGGTTCGCCTTGTTTTTCTCATACCTGAACATTCCCTGAAATGTGCGTGTGATGTGAAAATCATAAATCGTTAGAGAAGATGACACAAGTGATAAAGGCGGTAAAACGGTTTCGATCTCACTTGTGAGGCTTTTTTTATCGTGATACCATGCCTGAAAAGGAGTTTCCGGATGGATACAACAAGCCGAACCAAAACGATTCTCTGCTATGGTGATTCAAATACATGGGGGTTTAACCCGTATGACATACAAAATCGGTATCAATATGAACAACGCTGGACATCAATTCTTGCCAAAGGCCTTGGTCCTGGCTATCAGGTGATTCCAGAAGGCTTGAACGGAAGGACAACGGTTTTTGACGATCCGACGGTCCCGGGACGTAACGGCGCACAGTATTTGTATCCCTGTCTTCAATCGCACAAACCTTTGGATTTGGTTCTGGTCATGTTGGGTACGAACGATAGCAGTTATCGTTATGGCGTATTGGCTCCGGTGATTGCCTTGGGAATGAAACGATTGGTGAAAATCATATTACACAGTGAGGCGGGCGTAAACAACACATCTCCCATGGTAGGAATCATCGCGCCTGTTCCGGTGAATTCAGACTTTGACGAAGCTATGGTGAATCGATCAAGACATCTCATATCAAAAGAACTGTCGGTAACATATAAGGCGATCGCTGAAGAATTACAGGTTCAATTCTTTGATTCGAGTGCATATATCAGCGAATGCAAGATGCCCGATGGTATCCATTTACATCCAGATGACCACAAAATACTTGGCGAACAATTGACTGTTTGGGTGACTTCCATGTTTTCCAGTCCGAAGCGGTAGGTTACTTGCCCGTGTGGAAACTATTTTGATTGTCGTTTATAATCAACACCATGGTAGTACTCAATAACAATCAAATATCGGTTAAAGTGGATGAGTTGGGAGCTGAATTAGCATCAGTGGTATTGAATGAAACTGGAAACCAGTATCTGTGGCAAGGCGATGAACAGTATTGGGCAAATCGTTCTCCGTTGCTCTTTCCGATTGTCGGAAGGTTAAACGATCACCAATATCAATATGATGGGAAGCTCTATGGAATGGGTATTCACGGGTTTGCCCGTAACATGCATTTTTCTGTTGAGCAACAGCGTAATGAAGCAGCGACTTTTGTTCTTTCAAGTAATGGTCAGACGAAAGAAATTTATCCGTTTGATTTTGTCCTGCGAGTCAATTACCTCCTTGAGGGCAAGACTGTACGGATAGAGGCTGAAGTCGAGCACACAGGCACTTCAACCATGTATTTCTCAATCGGATTCCATCCGGGATTTGATTTTGGCCTGATGAATCCTGGTTCAGGCATTGATGATTATTATCTCAAGTTCGATGCGCGCAAGAGTATGGCGGACAGGGTCGGGATTGCCAAAGGCTATCGTTCAGGAACAGTTTCCAACGGTGCGTTTGAAGAGGGTTTACAGCCATTGAGTGCGGAAAATTTTTCCAATGATGCCATTGTGATCAAGAATTTTTCATCAAAACATGTAACGCTAGCATCAGATACCTATCCCCATGGGGTTACCATGTCTATCGATGGATTTCCATATCTCGGTATCTGGACAACCTATGTGCGACATCCTTTGTTTGTTTGTATCGAACCTTGGCATGGAGTAGGATCAAAACTCGGTGATAATCCTGACAGGCTTATCGAGAAGGAAGGGATAATCGCTCTAGGACCGAAGGGGAGTTTTTCCTGCAGTACCTCTATCACATTGTTCTGATGATGTGTCTTGAGAATACCTACAAAGATAAGGCATATACGGGAATGATGCCGAACTGACCGGTTTCATCACGAGAGCTGATAATCGAAGTATTCGGGAACCCCAAATTGAAATAGATTCTGGACGCCCGATCTGAAATACGAGTCATGAAGCCAATGTAGGGTCTGGCAATCGCATTTGATCCGAAAGCAAGCTTTACATGTAACTCTCCGCCGAGATAGACATCTTTTTCCCATGAAAACTCGCCTGGGTTGTAGTATGCGCTTGTTTGTGCGAACAACCGTGCCCCGATAGCAGTTAGACCTCCGTAAGGAATCGGAATGTCATACAGGCCTAGCGGGATGTGCCACCCTATGGTTCCCGTTGATTTAATTTTTCCTGAATCCCTTGGTTCGAACACATTGCCCTTCGGTGCCAGTGTGTATGTTTGTAATACTTGTCCGGTGGTTGCGATAGTTGCTATTTCTACGCTGATCGCATGACCTGAGTTCCCTAGGGCAAATTGCCTGGCAGCATACAGTGTCGGCCTGAATTCAAATAAATTGCCGCTTGAATTAAAGATAGCGTTCATGCCGATGGCGACACTTGTGCTCGATCTTCCGAAAAAAGCTCGTGAAGACCCATAATCACCCCGACTCAATTGCATCCCGTATGCCGCAATAAAACTGGAAGTAGTGCCGGTCGTTGTGAATTGGATCGCAGGAGTTGCCTTCAAAGTCGTGAATCGATCGGGACGGGGCCAATGAGCGAACACGAATGAAAGTGCGGATGTAGCGGTATGTGCACGGTACCAAGTCCGGGCCTCTTCAATAAAGAGTGAAGTGTTGACCTCGACATTCGTTTGCAGCACCCCCCATCCCGCATCATAGACATATTCAAGTTGCGTGATCGGCAGATTGTCCGTAAAGCTCCATCCACCGGTTGCCAATACAGTATGCTTGCCCAACGGAGAATGAAACAGGGCGGTAATACCTGCGGTGTACGTAGTTGTATCATCAATCGGAGTCGGCAACCAAAATCCAAATCGTAGCCAATCTCGATACGCGACAGGTTGAAATTTTGTGATTTCTGGTAAGTCTGGATTCTTGATATCCGATTTGAAACGTACCGGTTCACTCTTTATCGCCCCGAGTGATGTTTTTTTCAATGAAAACCCATCAGGTCCGTATGTGCCATAGATGATGGTATCATCATTGATTTCTGCTCCGATCGCTCCGACAGGATCTTCTATTATCAAAGATATCGTCTTGTCGATCAGATTGTAACTATAAACTGAAAGACTTCCTGATGTGTCGGCACTGAATGTTATATGGGAGCCATCGGTACATCTCAGTCGATGGATTGCTCCTTCGCCATGTGGCCAAAGATGTTGTGCCGACCCATCCATGGCGATGACTACCAGTGTCGCGAGCCCATCAGAAACTTCAATCGCGACAATATGGTTCCCGTCAGGCATAAACTGCGGTTCGTAAACAGACGCGTCAGTAGGTTCGTACAACACCCTTGGTACGTCTGGATTATCCACATCTACTATCACCAGCCGATATTGGGTCCCTAACGGTTCGATAGCTGCGATGTATGAAGCTGATTGGTCGATTGTCGGTTGTAGCAATTGCTGTTTCCAGGTGAGTCTGGTGAAGGTATCTGCATCATAGTCATAGAGAAACACATCACTGTATGTGACTGGGACTTTTCGGGTACCGTCTGTTTTGATCGTCTTTTCCCAAGGCGTTGCAATGGCCCAAAGCGATCCGTCCTGAATTGAATCGAACGAGAATTCATCGCTTAACACCATGCGTTTCAATACTTCGAATGTCGAACCGTCATCAGCATACCGGACTATCGCACTTCCCGTTTCCGGTGTGGTAGCATATCCGATCCAACCCATTTCGGTATGTAGGGGTAGATAAAAGTGTCCTGTCTTCACAGGTGAGAATGCTGTCACGCCGATCAGAGGCTCGACTTGTGGGAATGAAGCTTTGAGTCGGCTTTGAGCTGATGCGAAGATGTCTTTGGCTGTTAGTCCCGTCGTTTTCCTGATTGGAAAAGAAAGACCTAAAAATGGGAATCTGAGAAATTTGTGGTTGATTTCTTCGAAAACCGATGTTCCATACGTGTCCATCAGATATGCTACCATCACATATCCGGTACTATAAATCCGTCCCGATGGGGGGTAGCTCGATTGGTAACTTCCTTGCCACAACGACCACATGGAATTGTTTACTATCGGAGCTTTAAACTCAAGTTCGAAGAGTCGGTCCTCACCGCGCCCGCCTTCTACAAAAGCGGTCTCGGCATAGGTAGTGATTCCTTCAACCCACCATCCACTCATAAAACTACTCGGTATGACGGCGATATCGGGCCCGAATACATATGACAATGTACCGAAAAGGCCTTTCTTTGATGTGAGATGGAGGTAATGGGTCAATTCATGGACGAAAACTGAAGAAAGCCAATCTGAACTGCGTTGTCCTAGAAATCTTGTGGCAGGACTCGTAAGTGATAAAAAGACCGAAGAGGGAGCACTCGTGTAATATCCATACGCGTCAGCGCTTTGTGTGCCGATGATTACCGGGATAGATGTTTTCGGGTGATTGTCGAGTAGTTCGGAAAGGGTGGAATATAACGACTCCGCGGTACTGGCCAATTGTCGAACATAGTGCAGGTTCTCATCTTCGAAGATGAAGATAAAATGTTCTGTTGTTATCTTCTGCCAAGTAGCCGGGATGTTTCCTATGAGAACAATAACAAAGATGGTAATCGCCAAGACTCTTTTTAAAGACTGTCGCTTCTGCATGCCAAGAGTATAAATCGAAACATATGATAGTTCACCTAAATTTAACAAAGGTCGATTATTTGACAATATTACAAATTTTAGTTTTACAGAGGTGGAGTTGCCATGTTAGTGTTCATAAACAAGAGGAAAACAAATGCAACTAACCAGAGTTCAAAAAATCTCACTGTGCGTGCTGATTATCCTGTGCTGCTTTGTAAGCCCGGTGTTTTCAGATGAACCGATAGTCTATGTTCCTGATGCCGACGGTGCGGTATATCTGCCAGATATTGACAGCCCTTTTGATGTGCTTCTCAATTCTGATCCATTTATCGTGTTTGAGGCTCCCGATGACGGTCACTATGCCATAACCAACCATACCCCCGGGTTTTGGCTCTACATGGCGTTATATGGTCCGCAAAACAATTATGATGAACCGTTGTATGAGAATTATGATTATGTGGATGTTTTGAGTGAAATGGCGGTGTATCTGGATAAAGACAATCTCTATTTGCTTGGTATCGGTGTGTTGGACGATACCATCTATGATCAAATCGCTCGTTTTTCTATCATGCCTGAATCGAAATTGAGAGCCGATATGATTGCTACGGGTGAAGAATTTTCCTTGGTGGTGGCAAGTGACGGATCGTTATGGAGCACCGGCCGGAACAATGGAATTCAAGAAGCACGGAGTGCAAGGCAATTTGTCCAAGTCGGAAGCGATGTCCAAGCGGTTGCTGCTCATAATGATGCGTTGTTCTTCATCAAGAATGATAAAACGTTATGGGCGAGCGGCCAGAATCGTTATGGCCAGCTTGGCGATGGTACGAGCATGGCAAAAACTACTCCCGTATATATCACAGACAATGTGCGTTCTGTGGCATCGGGTCTTTCACATACCATGATATTGAAACATGACGGTACCCTATGGGTAAACGGATATGGAGTAAACGGTCAGCTTGGTTTGGAAAGTATGCGATCTACGGATGTCCCGATGAAAGTGATGACGGATGTGGTCTCGATTGCTTCGGCAAATCAAACTTCATATGCAATTAAGACAGACGGGACACTTTGGGCTTTCGGGGCAAATGATAAGGGACAGCTTGGCAATTCACAGTCATTTTTCAACAATGTTACCTCACCGATTCAAGTTGCGGATGAGGTGCAAGCGGTAGCCGCAGGAAGCTCCCACGTATTGATTTTGAAAAACGACGGGACACTCTATGCTGCGGGTAATAATGCAAAAGGACAATTTGGATTTGCAGAACCAACATCCCATGCAATGTTCGTAAAGATTGCTGACGGGGTTAAGGGCATACAGGCAAAAGAATCCTACTCACTAATCATAAAAGAAGACAACTCGTTGTGGTTTGCCGGTAGCAATAATACTGGAATTACAGGCCCCCACAGGTCCGAATGGGCTATCGATTCAACTTCATTTAAAAAACTGATGGACGATGTTGCTCATGTCAGTGCGGGTAGATTCCACATGCTTGCCCTGAAGACAGACGGCACCGTTTTTACCTGGGGCTACAACCAATATGGACAGCTCGGAGACGGAACTACCGCTCACCGGATGGAGGCGAATCAGGTGTTTGACGTGAACCGGTAGGGATTTCACCGGATTTCCTCTGTTTATTCTTGAAGTATGCATGTTCTTCACTGACGTCTTTGACGATGTCTTTGAGTTTCATCTCAAGAGAATGGTCCGTTGCCATCGCAAAGGCCACCTCGCTTTGCGCGGGCAACTGACTTTTCACTGCACGCATCACGGCAAAGACTTCTTCTTTAGTGAAATTTGCCATCAAAACTACTTTTGTCGGTTGTTGTTCTTCCATACCACCATAGTAAATAAAGAGCGAGCACTCGTACAGGGGTATGTCAACGATTGTTCTAACATGATATACCTAACTGCATGAATATCCAATTATCGTGTATCCCCTGTTTTTTTAATCAAGTACTGCAAGCAGGTAGGGTGGGTGCCCTTGATGAAGAGGCAATCAGACGAGTATATGTTCGCTTGGGCTCCGCATTGAAAGAGATGCCTTTCGATGTGTCTCCTGCGGAAGCGGGCATGTGCATGTTCTCGGCACTTGCCGAAGAGATGAAAGGCGTGGACCCATATGCGGCACTCAAGAAAAAAGCCAATGCATTGGCATTGAATGCGTATGGGAGGGCGAAGCAGACCGTAATGACGGCACCTGATCCCCTCGAGATGGCTATTGAATTCGCTTGTGCGGGCAATATCATCGATTATGGCGTCTATCCTCCAGATTTTGATGTTGAAGGTGAAATTGAACGAATTGTCAGCCGGTTAAACGAACAATCATCCGCCGAACGAGCTGAATTTTTCAAATATGAAGCTTTTAAAGATCAATTGCCACATGTAGATCGCATGATGGTCATAGGTGACAATGCCGGTGAAGTATTGTTCGATCGCATTCTTCTCGAAACGATGGTGGCAACCTATCCGGACATCACGATGTATTACGCCACCAGAGGATATCCTGTTTTGAATGATTGTGTAATAGAAGATGCTTTGGAATGTGGCATCGACGGCGTCGCAACCGTGGTTTCCAGCGGTGTGGCTTCTCCCGGGTTGGTACTGAATCAAGCTTCCGGTGAGTTTTTGGAGTTATTACATACCTGCGATTTCATCCTCAGTAAAGGGCAAGGGAACTACGAGTCGTTATCGAATGAGAATATTCCTGCTTTTTATGCATTGATGGCAAAATGTGAAGCTGTGGCCAATGATGCCCAATGTCCGATAGGCACTCTGATCTTACAACCGTCACGGATATGGAATTGGCATTGATTTGTTTTTTTTGCATTATTGACAGATGTTGGGCAAGACCGTTACTCTGCAAAGCAAGTATCGCGGTGATGAGTAACTGGAGAATCGGATGTTTTCACTTACGCAGTGGATAATACTGGTCTTGGTAGTGGTTTTATATGGATTCTCTGTGTTTATCGCTCGCAAAGAGCAACGAAGCGCATCGTCTTGGTATGCTGAACGATTACTCGCTTTCAGAATAAAGTATGGGCTTTTCACGATTCCCGACGATCCGGTAAAATTCTTATCGGAACAAGCTCTTGAAAATGAAATGCGCTATGAATTACCGATTGCATTACGATTGACCGGCAAGATGCAACGGGTAGAAATGGCCGGACTCGATTGTATCGTACTCGGGGGAGCAAGTGCTTCTCCATTGAGGATTCTCTATCTGCATGGCGGAGCATATGTACAGCAGCCGTTATTGCCCCATTGGACATTTCTCGATCGACTCGCCAAAAAAACCAAAGCTGAAATAATTGCACCATTGTATCCCAAAGCACCCTTGCATACCTACGCGGAGACTTTCGGCATGCTCGAGCGGTTGTATAGACTGCTGCTGGATATTTGCGGTGGATGCGCAACGATATTCATGGGAGATTCCGCAGGCGGGGGCTTGGCTCTGGCCTTTGCACAGGCTCTCAAGGAATATCAGTTGCCGCAACCCAAACGATTGATCTTATTGTCTCCCTGGTTGGATGTCTCGATGGAAAATGCTGACATGGATGAGTTGGAAGCCAAAGACCCGATGCTGCAGCGTTCCTATCTGATAACTGCAGGAAAGGCTTGGGCCGGTGCAACTGACGTACACGATTACAAAGTGAGTCCGATATACGGGTCATGTGCGCATGTGAGTCCGATCACGCTTTTTGTGGGTACTCATGAATTATTCTTGGCAGATGCAAAGAAATTTGCCCACATCGCAAAAAATCAAAACGCACAGATCGATGTACGGATTTATCCGAAAATGAATCATGTGTTTCCATTATTTCCAATACCCGAAGCCAAGATGGCAATGAGAGAAATTGTTGAATTGATTCATTCAGATCAACGGTAGTCAGTGCATCCATTGAATTAACCACATCCGGTAAAAGAATGTATCAAGTATTTACCCGTTTGTAATACCTGCAGAAGGAGATTGTTAAATTGCTAAAACTCTGCAATGTATGCTCGTCGGTACCCGTAACACGAACCATTTGGTTCTGATTGCGGATAGGTCTATCATCTTTTATAGGATTTTAAATATAAGAATTGTAACTATTCAAATATAATTCTTTATAATATATAAAAATAAAACTTAACAAATATTGTTTGTTAGTATACACTGATCATAGTTCGAATTGATCCGGATGCAGGTTTATCCGAGCAGCCGGCGATTTTTGAACAAAACAATCATGATCTCAGTCCGAATCGGGTAGTTAGTCATAATATGTTGTCAATATCGAACAGAGATGTTATGGCACGTTCACACATAGCTAAAATTATATAACTACTTATAATATAACAAATAAAAAAAATTTTATCATTTACTATAATACAATTTCATGCAATGATATGAGTACCAATCCAAAAAAAAGAGGAGGTCTCGCATGAAATTAAGGATGATATGGTTGTTGCTTGCAGCGGTATTCCTTATTTGCGGATGTACCGGATGCGAAAACAACCCATCAAGTGTCGATGTGACGCAAGAACGCGATATCATCGATTCTTCCCGATGGGTCGCTCAGGAAGCCTATAGCCTTGGCCAAAAAACATGGGGGCTGTTAAGCATTACCAGATTTGATGAATCGGGCAATTATTTTAAAGTGAGCGTGTATGCGCAAGTCGGATCGACACGAGTGATCCAGACAGCGACTTTAAAATATGAGGATGATGACGTGTTGCTTTATGCGACCATCGATAATAGAGCTGAAGTGATGAGAGTGAAGATAACACGATGCCATGATGAGCAATTAGTGTTATCTCTTACGCCGGACAGTTCGGATAAAATGTTTTTTTCATTCCAATCGCCTTCTTTCTGAAAAGTTAACCCCTCGCCGGCCAGTACGGATTATGTATATCGGAGACGGGCATTTTCCTGCTGGCCGGATTTTTCTCGAATCACACGAATTACAAATACCTGCCAGCAAAGATGTTCAACAGGTGAAATAATTCCTGTTGAACATCCGTATTCTTGCGTACTTGCTCTCTGGCGTTGGAATTGGACAGGCTCTAGAATAAACGGTAGTAGGACCGCTGCCAAGGAACTTGCCATGTGATACAGTATTCCGATTGATGTCAAAATGGCTGTACAAGGGTGGAATATTAAGGTTACATTGTATGTGGCGGATAACCGCAGATCATCAGAATGGGAGTGTTGCGATGAAATTGACCAAAGAAAACCTGAAACAGAGAAGTTTTTGGGAGGCAAAAGGTTATGTGCTTCCCGAATTCGATATCGATTCAGTAACCCGTAAGACAAAAGACCGCCCTACATGGCTCCACTTCGGAGCTGGAAACATCTTCCGGGTATTTCCGGCTGTGCTTCAACAACATCTGTTGAATAAGAAACTGGCAGATACCGGCATCATAGTGAGTGAAGCGTTTGACGAAGAGATTCTCGACAAAGCTTACCGAGATTATGATAACCTTTCGCTTGCGATTACATTGAAAGGCGATGGCTCCATAGAAAAAGAAGTCGTGGCGTCGGTAGTGGAAAGTGTAAAACCAAAGAGCGAATACGCTCGTATGGTTGAGATCTTCACAGCTCCTTCGTTACAGATCGTTTCCTTTACCATCACTGAAAAAGGATATGCCGTTAAAGACGGCTCCGGGAAACTGCTTCCTTGGATTCAAGCCGATTTGGATAAGACGCAGGGTGTGTTGGACACCACGATCGGGTTGGTCGCTTCCTTGTTGCGTGAACGGTTCAAGAGCGGGGCACTACCTGTAGCCTTGGTCAGTATGGACAATTGTAGCCATAACGGTACGTTACTCAAAGAAGCTGTAATGACTTTCGTCGATGTTTGGGTGCAACAAGGATTGTGTGAAAAAGCATTCAGACATTACGTGTCAGATGAGAAGAAGGTTTCATTCAATTGGAGCATGATCGATAAGATCACTCCAAGACCGGCAGATACCGTAATTGAATTGCTCAACAATGATGGTGTGGAAGGCATGGAACTGACCCAGACTAAAAAAAATACGTTTGTGGCTCCGTTTGTGAATGCTGAAGAAACCCAATATCTGGCGATAGAAGATATTTTCCCCAACGGCAGGCCTCAGTTGGAGAACGTAGGGGTGTTGTTCTCAGATAAGGAAACGATTGATAAGATTGAACGGATGAAAGTCGGCACATGTTTGAATCCCCTGCATACTGTTTTGGCGATCTATGGCTGTCTGCTCGGATATGAATCGATTTCTGCCGAGATGAAGAATCCTGATTTGAAGGCGTTTATCGAGCAGGTCGGATATATCGAAGGGATGCCGGTTGTTGTCAACCCGGGCATCATCGACGCAACGGATTTCATCAAAACAACGATTGAAGTACGTTTCCCGAATCCGTTTGTTCCCGACACTCCCCAACGGATAGCAACAGATACTTCAAAGAAACTTGTTGTTCGGTTTGGAGAAACGCTCAAAGCATATGTCGCCAGAGGCAAACAGGACTTGTCGTTCTTGACATTCATTCCCCTGGTGTTTGCCGGATACCTCAGATATCTGATGGCCGTCAACGACAACGGAGAACCGTTCGATCTTAGCCCGGATCCGAACCTTGAAGAAATGCGTTCGTATGTGGCTGATATCAAATTGGGTGATAGAAAACCGGTTCATAACCAGCTCAAGGATTTGCTCAGCAGGGCCGATATATTCGGCGTCGACCTGTACAAACATGGATTGGGTGAAAAAGTAGAACGCATGTTCACCCAATTGATCGAAGGACCTTTGGCAGTGGCAAACACCATCAAGGAGTACCTCGCATCAGACGCAAAAACCATTTGATTGTTTTTTCAATGGGCATGGCATCATCTGTAATCGATGATGCCATGGTGCGATAGGCCATCAGACAAGCGATTCATTTGGTAAGTAATGAAAATTCATACGTCCAAGTTTCACCGTCACGATCGTTTATGGTCATACTAAACGGCAGTACCGTTTTACTTGGCGTATCGGCATCGATGACAAACCTGAATGTGTTTGCTTGCCCGATGATATGCGTTTCTGTTTTCGACGGTGAACTTGAGTTGTTGGTTCCGTATGTACCGGCAGGTAGCGAACGAATCGATATGGTCTTGTCCAATATCGTGACATACGGGCTGTCTGAGGATAGGGTAGCGACCAATCCGATAAGATCGGTATTACCTCCGTTATGAAGGCTGAATCCCACGCTAATCTGGGTTTTCACCGGAAGGTGGTCAGCATCGTAAAACAGTGTGTTGACTTTCTCGACAGACAGTTGCTTCCATTTTGCTTCAAATAGCGCACCGTTTCCTTGAACAGCGTATGATTCTTCAGCAACTGATATACGATTGACCGGATCATACCAGTGAGCGAAACGATAGGTGTCATCAGGTGCCGTGAGTAACGGGACTTCGACAACAACACCGTTATCGACATCTTCATGCATCACCTCAGTGCCGGTGACGCTATCGCTGAAGACAACCCTGTTACGCCAGATCGCATAGAGTGTCTGGTCCGTATAAGGCATCTTGATCGTTGTTCCCGGTCCATAATCGATGGTGTGTGGTGTGAGGCCCCATCCAGCCAATATTCCTGTACGATTCGGCCCGATCCTGACCGAGCTTGTATCGGGCAGCTTGATATCGGATCCGGGCATGCTTCTGATCTGTTGTGTGTAGCTGTAACGCCAGGAATCACCGTTCTCCGAATACTCCATGCTGAGAGTCGGGCGATAATATGTGCTCGTCTCGTACAGCCATGTCGCATGATCTTTCTTCAAGGGCTCTTCTTCAGCAAGTATTCTTGCGAGAAGCATGTCGGTCTCGTCTTTGCTCAGCGCATACGATGAAAGGGTCAACAATCTTCCGTATGCATGCCGGTATCCTTCTAAATCTCCCGAGCGCCTTGCACTGAGCAGGTCTTCGTTGATTTTCTGCAATTCCAACGAAATTTTACCTTGCAGTTCGTTGTACGAGTCGATGATAACATCCATCTCGGCAGTGTTCAGATCAATGGCTCTGAATTGTTCATTACGAATTTCAACATTCCCAGAAGCAAAAATAGCCGCTGAACCAGCACAAAGAAGGATGCCGATAATAATGGGCAGAATGTGTTTTTGTCTCATCTCGTTTTCCTCCTTGATGATAATATAATTATTAAAATTCTTAACGCGAACGCTAAGCAATCAATGGACTTAACAAGATTTTCTACTGTACGGACCATGATGAAATATACTATTGAATTTGATAAATGGCCACTGCTTACAACAATTGTCTGCTTCCTGAAAACGCAGCGGTAACTTCAATGACAACCGCTGCATGGCCGGGATGTTCGACTGGATTCCAACTCTTCATCCAATCGAATAGCAATCCTTCGGTCACGTACCTGAACGAACCGGTCAACTGATATGCTTTTTTTTCGTCTGTCAGGAACAAGATGCATACTTTGCTGCTGTGTTTAAGGTTTTCTTTTGTTTTCTTGAAATAATTGTCGGCGATGACAATCCGTTCAGTTTCATACAAGCTAACGCATGTCACATAGATACTGTTTGGTACACCGGTATCTGATACGGTGGTGAAAACCACCGGTCCTTCCCTGTGTTTCCATGCATTGATGATCTCAGGAGGTAATTTAGCCATGATGTGTCCTTTATGTACAAGCTGGAAACACGATATCACAAAACAAACATTCCTCCAATGATTTTTTATGACCTTAATTGCATCGCGCTGGGCCAGCGGGCATCAAAGATAGACAGCAACAGCCAATACACCGTGAATTGTTGCGATGATTGCTGTTGAATAGGCGAGCCTGAAATGCACCTTTGGTTTAATCTTAACGATTTTTCTTCGGGTAAGGATCATTACCAAAGCGGTTGCCCACATCAGGAGGTAACTGATAATACCAAGATACCCGATTACCGGAAACCCAAAAAAGTAATGATATGCTATTTGTTGTAAGAATTCCATAATTCCTCCATTCGATGTGACAAATATAGAGTATAATGTTAGGTATGGCAAACAAAAATTGAAAAATCTATTTCCGCTCCCATATTCCTATGTATATATTCTGCATATGGAATTGGGAGATTTGATCCCGATTAAATTTCGTATTATTGATAGGGAGGTTGTATGAGACATACCAAACTTTTCATACTGATAGTAATAGCTATGTTTACGTTGCCCTTGTGGGCTTCGGGTAATGGCGAGGCAGGACCGGTTGTAAGCGAGAATTCCAATCATGTTCAATTTGGTGAAAATTGGTGGGTTGAGTGGCGCTTCGTCGGCGATGAAATAGAATTCACTATGGCTGCTCCCACAACCGGGTGGGTAGCGATCGGATTCAATCCCAGCCGGATGATGAGAGATGCAGACTTTGTGATCGCGTATGTGAAAGATACAATGGTCTATGCCAGGGACGATTACGGAACGAGCAATACCGGTCATGGTGCTGACGTCAGCTTGGGCGGTGTTGATAATGTGCGTATTATTTCAGGCAAGGAAGAAGGCCAGGTAACGACAATTACTTTTGCGGTTCCGACGAATTCCGGTGATACCTATGATGCGGTATTTGTTCCGGGACAAACGTATAAAATATTGGTAGCCCACGGAGCTGACGGACAAGATAATTTTACCAGTATGCACAGAGGAAGAAGTTCAGCTAATGTCGTATTGAAATGATTGCCTTTGGGTGATATCAAAGCCTTGGACAACCTGATGATCGATGCCAAAATACCAGCAGATATTATCGGTCTGTTCAAGGCTTTTTATATTGATTAACTTCTTACATTTTTTTCAATTTCATACATATATGTATCTTTATATTATATAGATAACTAAAATGAAAAGATAATAAATCCTTTTGATTCAAGTTCTTATTGATACAATTTAGCAAATGTGATATGTTTCAAAACATCTAACATTTGATAT
>Ga0172382_10000235_pt1 | contig 101307 bp, 73 predicted proteins | sample Leawel138RmetaG_FD_122245 | JGI IMG/M metagenome (GOLD analysis project Ga0172382, IMG submission 122245) | Leachate microbial communities from a municipal landfill in Southern Ontario, Canada - Leachate well 138R metaG | ecosystem: Engineered > Solid waste > Landfill > Unclassified | place... | reverse complement strand
TATTTCAATCCATCTGCTTCGTTGCGAAACCCTTGAAATAGATAACTATGCCTGCGGGTTCCGGCGCCTTGCATCTGCATCAAACTAAACGCATGAATTAAACAGGTTAGAGACTGTTTTAAACTTATCCATTAATTCTATTTTGCGTCTTTTTTCACTCATACTGCTGCAAAATTTCCTTAAATAGCTATGGCTATTCGCGTCAATTTTGCCTTGCCTGAGCAAAAAACAGATCAAAATATTTCTAAAAAACAAAATCAAAACAGTCTCTTAGGATTTAGTTTGTAAAAAATGAAGTAAACGTATCCTGTTGCGATTTTAATTATTTCTTTCTACATTTATCCTCCACATGTATTTGAGTTGTAACTAATTTTTCTAAATTAAATTTTTTGAATGATGAAATCTATACTTATCTATTTGTTCATTGCATGTTTTTTAATTCCTGTTTCTGTCCAATCACAAAATTCCACAACCGAAACATTTGATCCTGAGTACTTTCCGATTGCCGTTTGGTTACAGTCTCCTTCAAATGCTGCTAAATACAAAGCAAACGGAATCAATCTGTTTATTGGTGTACACCAGGGTCTTACGCTGGATAAACTGAATAATTTCAAGGCTGCCGGCATGAAGTTTATCTGTTCTCAGAATGAATTTGCACTGGACCATCTCGATGAATCGTTGATTTATGGCTGGATGCATGGCGATGAGCCCGATAATGCGCAGTGGAACAGTACCACCAACAAGTATGATCCCTGTATCAATCCTGGATTAATAATTGATGATTACGAAGAAATTATTGAAAATGACCCCTCGCGTCCGGTTTACCTGAATCTTGGGCGTGGAGTGGCTTATACCACTTGGGGCGGCCGTGGTGTATGTACAGGAGATACCAATATGTACAAGGTTTCATACGATGGTTATCTGAAAGGTTGCGATATAGCTTCCTTTGATATTTATCCGGTAAACAGCAAAGAAAAAGACGTACAAGACAACTTATGGTATGTTGCCCGGGGAATTGAAAATCTCAGGAGGTGGTCGGATTATGAGAAACCTGTCTGGTGTTGGATTGAAACCACAAGAATTAACGAAAACCCTGGCCGGAAACCTACTCCTGCCGAAGTGAAGTCAGAAGTCTGGATGGCAATAACCCACGGAGCTTCAGGCATAGGCTATTTCTGCCACTCCTTTTATCCCTCCTTTAAAGAAGCCGGCCTGCTACAGGATTTCGAAATGATCAATGCAGTAAAAAAAATAAATGCGCAGATCAAGTCTCTTGCAGCAGTATTAAACTCTCCCGATACAACAGGAATTGCAACCATATCAAGCAGTATTTCTTCTGTTCCTGTACATATTATGACTAAACATTATGACAATAACAATTATATTTTTGCTGTCGCCATGCGGCCGGGACAAACGGAAGCCACCTTTGATATCAACGTAGACAAAGAAGTTGAGGTTCTGGGTGAAAATAGAAAAATTCAGGCAGTAAACGGAAAATTTACGGATGATTTTGCTGATTACGGGGTGCATATCTATAAGTATAGTACAATCCCTTCACATGTTGAAGAATTGGAATCCAAATCCATGCTGGAACCAAAAATCTATCCCAATCCAACCTCCAGGATAGTCAACCTTGAATTTCCGGAAACTTTCAACGGCATCCTAACTGTCACTGATAATACAGGGAAAAGGATCCTGGAAAAATATATCTCATCGCAAACATGCAGTTTCGATTTGTCGGATACAAAAGGTGGAGTTTACTTCTTACAAATTAAAGGGGATAAAAATTCCTGGCATAAAATCGTAAAGTTCTGAAAATAACTAATTTGATTTTGGTGAATATAATAAAACATCGATGTCGGAAAAAATCAAATCATTCTTATTATTATTCCAAATGTAGGATTTAAAGAACAATGCTGTATCCTGATCAGAAATGGTATGCACAGGAATATGTGCCTGGGTTATTTTATGGTTATTTACACCTAAATTTTTCCATAACAGAAGACTGTCATTTGAATTGGTAATTTGATATACAATGGAAACCTCATCATTTTTATTGGACTCCATATACAGGCTGATGTCAAATATAAAATCTGAATGGGGAATTCTGATTTCATCAGTCAGAGTAAAGTACTCGGAGGAAGTATGCAGGGTGTCCGTTTTTTGCCATTCAAAAATTTTTTGGTGATTTAGTTCTCTGCAGAATAATTCGCTGGATATAATTTTGTTATTTCGGGAAACATAGAGGCTTGTATTTTTAAATGTATTTAGTTTTTTATCAAGCATGGCCTGGATGGAATCATTCTCCATTTTGGTAATATGTAATGAAGAGTCAACTTGGTAAAGGTCGCCTTGCGAAAGGAAGTAATTTTCATAAAGAAAATCGACAATATCTCTGTTATCATTCATAAATGCCAGGTTTTTGGGATACTTCTTTTTTGGGGTAATGAGTTGTTCACCAAGTGATGTGCTGATTGATGGGATAGTTGTTAAATAATCTTTCAACATCGATAAAATGGACTCAGGAACATCCAAGTGACTTACTGTTTGTGTAAATAAGTGATGATCCCTGAGTTTTTCAGAGAAAATCAATAGGGGTACATGATATCGTTTTAAGGAATTTGCAACCGGTACCTCTGTCATTGGATGATCACCAGTGATTACAAAGATAGTATTTGGATAATCTGGTCTTTTTTCATATTCGGCAAAGAAATTTTTCAGGGCATCATCCACAAACAACAACGACATCAGGTACTTGGAATAGGTTTGATGAAAATCTCGGTAAGACTCTGATGTAATCTCTTTTAACTTATTATTATAGTATTCTTCATTGCTGATTGCAAAAGGGGAGTGGCTTGTGCCAGTAAAATATATGTCAAGTCTTTTATCCTGTTTTAATGTGTCGATTACTTTTAATGATTGATTCAATAGATCTTTATCGTTATATCCCCAAAAGAAATTGTCGTTTCCCACAATTATTTTGTTGTATTCCTCCGAAAATTTGTTGTTATCAAAAATCAAATCCATGTCATTGTGTCGAAAAAATCTGTCTTTTTGATGAAACCATGCGCCTTGTCCATAAAAAAAAGTTGTATGATAACCATTTGAGTTTAAAATAGAAACAAGAGAAAGATGACGAGGAAGCCGTTCTTGTAAAGTAAATCCTTTATCGCCATATGGCAGTCCGCCTAAAATACTGGGCATTACCGCAAATGAACGCTCACCCAATGTAAAACATCTTTTCCAGTACAGACTTTTATCTTTGAGTTGATGAAGAAAAGGCATGAATAAGGAACCCTTGTATTCATGAAGGAAATCATCACTTAAACCCTCAATGATCAGTAGTACAATATGGGGAGCTTGATCAAAATCATAGAAATGATCTCCCAGGGTATTTTCCCTGTTTATTTTATGAACCAAAGGATATTCCTGGTTTATAAAATCTTTTCCAGGATAGATTTTGCTAAATTCAGTTGCTTCAGACTTTGAAATTTCTTTATTGTTGGAGAAAAAACTGATTGACTCGGATATAAAATAAAATGGTTTGTTCAATGAATACTTGTCCTTTCTAATATTTATGCAGGGATGAATTGCCAGAAACAGGGGTAGTGATATGATTGCAAATAAATAAACGCCTATAAAAACTCCGGACTTAAATTTTATTTTATTTATCAGCCAAACCATGAAAATGATTCCTGATAAAATGAGCATGAAAAGCATCCAGGCTGAAAAGAAATTTGTGCTGGATGTTTTTACTGTAAAAAGTATTTCCTGTATAGAATAGTTGTACAAAAAAACATCAAGAGGAATAAGCTGGTAAAGAAAATATTTTAGTATGACAAAAAATATTGTAGCCGTAATAAACAGTATAACTGCATTTACCATGCGGAAATATTGTGTCTTTATCTTAGAAAGCAAGTAAAAATAAATAATGAAATAACCATAAACAAAAACACTGACTGCAAGCAAATCATAGCAAAAACCAATGAATTCAGAGAACAGAATTTCTTTTTTGAACCCATAAGTATAAAATATCAGGATGGATTCTATTCCTCTAAACAGAAATAGAAATGAGTAGATGGAGAGAATTGCTTTTAAATAATTTTTTAAAAGTTGTTTTTTTTGGGAGAGTAGGGAGTGCCTAAACACCGTCTGATTTTTATCATTAATCATTTTCTTTATACTAATAAGAATAGTCAATCCCTTTCAAAAACATTTCGCGGTTGTTTCTTTTAGTGGTCAGCGCATTATTCAAAAGAGTTTATAGAATATCACTTTTTGTTGGACTGTGCATCATTGCTTCTATAAGTTTTAAGGTGTCGCCTAAAAAATGTGATACAGCAAATTGAAAATCCTTTCTTGAAAAATTTTATTCCTGAACGATGATCTTCGTGGTATAGTTCATCTCCTCTCCGGAAATTTTGATCAGGTACATGCCTTTCTGAAGTCTTACATCCAGTTTGTTAATCCCTCCATAGACGGGTCTTTGCATGATTACCTTCCCTCGGATGTCCATAATAGTGGCGCGGCTTTCTTTTAGGCTGCCGGGGACAGAGATGGTAAGCTGCTGATTTTCTGAAACCGGATTAGGCATGACCAGAATTTCACACTCCGGAACAATTTCAGTATGTGTCAGTGGTCCCTGAGTGATTTGAATCTCTCTGGTTTCGTTGCATCCATAGATATAGATTTGACCGGTACGTGTACCAGACGTTAGCGCAGGAACTGTTACGGTTATTGTATTTCCGCTTACACTATAGGTAAAGAATGATACTGATTTTTTGGTTATTTCATACCCCATTTCTGCATCTATCGTGAATGATTTTGTTCCTCCCTTAAGACCGAATTTGAGTGGATTTTCTGAAACCGTTAAATCGCAAAGTTTTCCGCCTTTTTCCAACGCACCAGCATCCCGTCTTCCAATGGGGGCGTTTCCTGCAAAATCGTATAGGAACGGACCATCGAACTGCCATTTGTAAAGTTCTTCAATCGTTGTTTTGGCATCAGACAGAGTACCTTTCGAGATCCGGATAAAGTCCATGGTTCCTGAAAAGAAATTCCCGTCTGCATTTTTCCCAATCAAAAGATTACTGGTGTTGGTCAGGGAGATTGCTGCACTGGCTATAGTTCCTGTTGCTCCTCCGTTGGCCGCCATTCCGTCAATGTATATAGAAACCTGATTTGACTCACGGTCCACTTCAACCAGAAAGTGATGCCAGTTTCCATCATTCAGGAGGGTTGAACTCAATTGACTGAATGTTCGGGTACCGTTATTCATCATACTAAAACGGGCATATCCTGAAGGATCAATATCGAGTTGATACCCGTAACCTGTTGAGCCGTATTTTGAGATTAAGCTTCCGTTGTGGTGTCCTTCTTCTGTTTTTACATAACCCTCCAGTATAAAACCATTGGTTGTCATATCCACATTATTGCATACGGTAAGGCTTGTTGCTGCGTCTTTCAGGTCGCAATACGTTTGTATCCCATCGAACTTCAGCGCTCCTGTTGCCCAGTCTTCCAGCTCACCCATCACAAAACTGTTGGTTGATAAACCATACGCTTTTAAATGATTCTTGGGGAAATCATTATAGGTATGACGATCGTTAAACTCGCTGGTGAAGTAAAAGTTTTCCCCTTTGATGAGTGTGGTGTCGGCATTGTGTTTATAGAAATGCCATTCACCAACCACTCTGCTCAGCGGGAATGGGGCAAAAAACTTCACTCCCTGGTCAATGAGTTCGCTACTTTCGTGAGGCATGAAATCTCCGGCATGAGGTTGAGTAAAAACCCTTTTGGAAGTCTCAAAGCCAACTTGTCCTAAATCCGGATTATAGGAGTTCAACCGGTCGACAAACTGACTGAATGTAAAGTTATACCGATTGTTGGGTTGATTGGTCAGGAACGTTCCCCTGAAAGCATTTCCGCTAAAAAAATTATTCCCATACGATTCAAATGGAATCCCTGAGTGGCGGGTAGTATGATTAAACTGCAGTTTCGTACTGTCACTTACATTGGCCAGGTAGTAGTTCTGGCCATCGGGAGCCAGGCCTCCATCACCCGAGAAGGTTAGCGATTCAACATTATAGGCAACATTATGGACATACATATTATAAAACCCCAGGACATGCATGTAAGCTGCCGAGTTCAGGTTCCACCCCCTGCCCTTAACAATATTGTTGAATACATAATTTTTAAAAGATCCATCCAGATAGATCGCGTAGCCTAGCGACTGGATACCTCCCCAGTTATAATGCCAGCCTTGTGCATCTTCTGATATGTTGTTGTAGTGAAACACAGGTCCACCCTGCCAGCTTTCTATACCACCGTAGTCATTGACACCCTGCAACGAATGTGATACCCTGTTGTGATGAACCAAACCCCGGATGAAAGGAATATTTGCATCGCTCGATCCACCTTTTCCCCAAGTGAAATTTATTCCACTTCCCCAGGTATGTTCAACGATATTTCCCGCCAGTTCTCCCACCGACAAGGTTCCGGCAATAGCGGGTATTGAACTGTACCACTGGCCCAGATGGCGTGTTCCGTTTTCAACTATCTTATTTCGCAATACAGATGCTTCATCCGGTCCGTTTAAAAAGATGGAGAAATCATCCATATAAATCATTTCATTATCTGAGATTACCAGGTTTTTTCCTGTTCCGTTGAACATGATTCCCCCGTTCAGGTATTGAAATTTGCAGTTTTTGATCACAATATCTGACCCGCCTTCAATCCGGATAGCAGGCATCCCGTCTGTAAGCCCATGACGAACATTGTCATAGGTGGTAAACCCGAAGGTTAGTCCACTGATCTCTATGTGGTCTTTGGTATTCATGGTAATGATATTGGATCTTGATGCAACTTCAATGCTGGTTGTATTCGGATCTTTATCATCTTCTAGCCGTAAAAATAATATTCCGGAAACCCGGTCATAATAATATTCCCCTGGTGCATCTAGCATAAAAGGTGTATTTTCTACATAGTATTTGCAGTCTTTCCCTCCAAAGTTGGTATTGGATACTGTAATCGTTCTGGTAGCAGGATTATAATCCGTTATTTTTTGTTTCCAAAGGGTACACATCACTATTTTATCTTCAATAGCCCAAACATCGCCTCCTTTGTAAAAATCCACCTCGCTCTGAGTCAGGTTTCGTGTATCAGTCAGGTTTAAACCTCCCGTTGCAGTTCCTTTATTGGTGAACGACCACCAGGTTTTCATGGGTTCTTCCGGTGTGTTTACAAAGTTGGGTGACCTTGCCACGTACACTCTTTTTATTACGCTGTCTGAAACTTCACAAACCATTTTTGTGTAATTCTCCAGCTTAGGAATTTTTTGATACCATACCATGGTTGGATTGGGAATATTGGGGGCAATCTCTTCATCGGCTTTTTTCCAGCCTCCTTCAATGCTGGCTGATGCGTAAATAGCTGCTTCCCCTGTTCCCCAGTCAGGGTCAGACGTCAAACGTACCGGGTTTCCAGGCATTCCAGATTCTTTCGCAACTAAACGTCCCCGGTATATTACTCCGCGTTTAAAAATATAGGTGTGTATACCTGTGCTATTCCTCGGCTTACCCATAGCCAGATGATCCCAGGGGTGCCGCTTCCATGCAGTGGCAGGTGTTAATCCGTCGTTGAAGTCATCGCCATTATCAAAATCAATGTACCTGACAGAATTCCCTGTTTCGAGCTGAAATTCGCGGGGTGCCCACTCCAAATCACCACTTGGTAAAACTTTTGCATGTTGAGTTTCCCAAGAATATCGCTCTGTTTGCGCCTGAACAACAAGGGATGCCAACAAAATAATAGCTGTAAAAATTTTCTTCATATTGATTTTTCTCCCGGGTTAACTTATGTTTATAATTATTCTGTTTTATTCCAATTCCAGCTTAACCCCTGAATCAGAACTGGATACTTCTTTGAAACCTTACGATAGCTCAATGCAAAAAAACAAATGTAAAATTTAAATCTTAAAATGAGAAGATTGATCTGAAATTTTCCTGGCAAAATCGATTTTTTATTTGCATGATGCTTACAACCAGAGGATATTGTCAGGGTACCTCCGTATTGCGCTGCCAGAAATTTTGTGTGAGTTATGAATTACAGTAGGTTCTTATATCGTTTAATGCTTTCAGCAGACCTAATTCAGCTGCTTTTTTTAAATCTTCGCAACCCTGATCGTTCTGGCCTAATCCAATATGGGCTAAACCTCTCAGGTAGTAGGCATCTGCAAATTTGGGTTTGGAAACAATCATTTTGTTGATATCATCAATTACACCGGAATAGTCCTCTAACATGAACCTGGCCAGGCTTCTGTTATAATAAGCATCAAGATATTCAGGATTGATATCCAGGGCTCTGTCAAAGTCTTCAACTGCCCGTTTATAATCCTTAATATTGTATTTACAAATTCCTCTGTTGTTATAAGCATTGTAATGGTATGAGTTGAACCGGATGGTTCTGTCAAAATCCTCAATTGCACCATAAAAATCTTTCAACGTGAGCTTCTCACAACCCCGGTCATAATACTCCCTGTCCGTTTGGGCTTCACTGTTCAGAAAGTAAAACAGTGTAAAAATCAGGAATAACCAGTTTAATCCTTTCATAAAATATTCTCTTTTTGCTTTTAAAATGTGTCCTTTAAAAATCTCCTAAAGATAAATGATTCCAATTATTTTAAGATAACTGTCCGTATAAAATTTTTTGGATACTCACTCCGGGACTGAATTTTGGGAATTGGATTTTAAACTGCTGTTGCTGTATCTTTTTTAAACTGATGTAAATCTATTGTTACCTGGGTTTTGCCAGGTGGTTAAATTTTGGTTAAAGCCATTTCCAGGCTATTCTTTATTCAAATCTTTTGTAATTTAGCTAGCCAAATATATGCCTGTCTGGAAATGTTGAACTGGTCAGGTTATGTTTTACCTAAGTTAAGCGATTTGATCCGGCTAAAATTGGGGTTCAGGTATTACCCCAACTTATGCATTGTAAGTATTACTTCACGGGTGACGCGAACCTTATACAATTTGTTAGTCGTGTGAGGGAATCGTTCAATTTGGGTTTTAGTGAATTCAAACGGATTAAGAATTTTTAAGCAAAATGTTATGAAGAAATTGGATACAGCTCTCATGCACCCTCGCGATCAGATCACCATGATCATTGATAAGATTTATCGTAGCGGGCTAACAACTACTTCTGGTGGAAATGTTTCCATTATAGATGAAAGTGGAGATATCTGGGTAACACCATCTGCTATTGATAAAGGCTCATTGCGGGCATCCGACATTGTTGTGGTAAGAAAAAACGGAGAGATTGAGGGTAGGCATAAACCTTCGTCAGAATATCCTTTTCATAAGGCAATTTATGAGAGTCGCCCGGATATTACCGCCATCGTTCATGCTCATCCCCCGGCATTGGTGTCTTTTAGTATTGTACGTCAGATTCCTGATACCAATATCATTCCTCAGGCTAAGTATATTTGTGGTGACATCGGTTATGCCCGTTACGAATTACCAGGCAGTAATGAACTGGGCGAAGTTATTGCCCGTGAGTTCGATAAAGGCTTCAATGCAGTGGTCATGGAAAACCATGGTACCGTTGTAGGTGGGGGAAATTTGAGGGATGCATTCCAACGATTCGAAACCCTGGAGTTTTGTGCCCGGACAATTATTTATGGAAATACTATCGGAACGCCTCACTACCTCACAGATGAACAAATTGAAGAGTTTGAAAATCAGATTCCCAGGTTATTGCCCGAAATGGATGAAGTAGAACACCCATCTGATGAAAGAGCTATCCGGGAAGAGATCAGGCGAATCGTTCACCGTGCCTGTAACCAGGGATTGATGATCAGTTCTTACGGAACCGTTTCAGTCCGTTGGTGCGGAAATGATTTTTTAATTACTCCTACAAATATCGCCCGTTGGAATATTCAAAATGAAGATATTGTCCAGATCAGATCAGGAAAACGGGAACCTGGGAAACTTCCAAGCAGAGCCACCTGGCTTCATCAGGAAATATACAAACGTAATCCTGGTATAAACTCTGTTATACTGACACAAACCCCTTATCTGATGGCGTACAGCGTTACCCATGAGAAACTTGATGTGCGCACCATTCCCGAAAGCTGGATTTTTCTGCAGGATGTGCCCAATGTTCCATTTGGATCCCATTTCGCCGGAGAGGAAACTATCCTGAAAATGATTTCCAAAGATATGCCGGCTGTGATCATTAATAACGATTCAGTACTGGTTACCGGAGATAAATTGCTGGGAACATTCGACCGGCTCGAAGTGGCAGAATTCAGTGCTAAATCTCTTACTATGGGGAACTCACTCGGAAAATTGGTGCCTATAAACGATGATCAGGTGGATGCATTACGAAAAAAATTTCTTGCCTGAGTTTTATCTGAAGGATTTCTGTTTTCCAAAATTTGAACTTTCGCAAGCCGGTCATTCCTTGAAGAACCAATCCATGCGCAGAAAAGATTCATGATTGGAAAATTTCGAGGAGTTTTAACCTCAATTTTTTTCAATCTGTTATCTTCTATTCATTGTTTTGTGCTAAATTGGAACGCATTTAAAAGTTCCTGTAAGCATGTTTAAACCACTCGTTTTTTTCTGTTTTTTCCTTGTCGTATTTCATTTCTCCAGAGCCGAAAATGAAAATTCGACCGCCGAAAAGAATATGGTTCTTTTTGAGAAAGTTTACCTTCATATCGACAGGGAGTTATACTCCCCGGGTGATATCATTTGGTTTAAATCGTATCTGGTCAGTGGAATAAATCATCAGCTGATTCCGGGTTACAAGAACATCTATGTGCAACTTATCGCTTCCAATGGCTCGGTTGCAGACCAGAAGCTTCTTTTGTCAGATTATGGAACAGCCAGGGGTGATTTTTTAATTCCCTCCTCCCTCCCTGATGGGGAATATTTGATCAGAGCATATACCCGATACCTGGAAAATTTTGGGGAAGAGAGTTTTTTTTACAAAAAAATTATGGTGTCACGTGCAAAAAGCTCTGTGGATTTGCAAAATTTCAATACCAAAGATGACTCTTCAGCTATTGACATTTCCTTTCTGCCTGAGGGGGGTACCCTTGTGCTGAATACCGTGAACCATATAGCGTTTAAAGCTGTCGACAAAAAAGGTAAAGGAATTCAGGTTAAAGGAAAAGTTGTGGATGATTCAGGAAATGAAGTCGTTCCTTTTCAATCCCGCTACAAGGGGATGGGAAAATTTGTTATGATGCCACAGGAAGGGAAAAATTATTTTGTCGTTGTCGACGATCATCCTAAATTCAATTTCAGTTTTGAACCGGGAAAGCCTGACGGAATCAGCATGAACTATAAACCTGATGGGAATTATTTGATCGTTACACTAAGCCGGAATATTAAAAGCAATTTTATTCAGGAGTTTAAGCTGGTTGCTACTCATAAAGGTATTGAACTGTTTCGGTCAACTATTGCTATGCAGGATTTTCAACATGCATTTCGATTGTTTAAAGGATTGTTCCCTCTTGGGATTTCAAAAATTACTTTATATGACTCCCATGACCGCATCGTTGCCGAACGGCTGGTTTTTATCAGAAATGCGGATGACCAAAAAATCCGGGTCAGCCTGGCTAAAAAGGAGTATCAGACAAGAGAAAATGTACATGTTCAGCTTTCTTCCCTGTTGCCACAAAATGACACTGTCCTGTCAACTGTCTCGGTTTCCGTGGTTCATGAGGATTATTTTAGTTCATCAGGAAACAATCAAACCATTGAAAGTTTTCTGTTACTTGACTCAGACCTGAAGGGTTCTGTTGAATCTCCAGCTTCCTTTTTTGTTGATGATGCTGACATTTCTTCGGAAGAAAAGCTCGATCTCGTGATGCTGGTTAATGGCTGGAGATGTTATTACTGGAATGATCTGGAGAAGTATGCCAGTATGGAATTGCCGGGATGGGCAGATATCGGATTGACCTTAAGTGGGACTGTTACCCGGCTATGGGGGGGTAAACCGGTCGATGGAGGGAAAGTGGTGTTGGGCCCTTTTTCCCGGAATTTTTTGTTTGAAGAAACAGTGACGAATGATAGTGGAAGCTATATTTTCGACAAACTGTACTTGAAAGATTCAGCCCTGGTGATGATCAACGCGGAAACAAAAACCGGACGAAAGGGCACAGAAATTACGATGAACCAGGACTTAAGCTTCCTGCCGGGAATCTCTCCTGAACAATTTCAAAATTTTCATCCTGAAATGGATGTTCCCATGATGTTTTATCGTGACATCTATTACAGAAAAATTGCTGAAGAAAAATATCAGGCCGAGTCGGGTTCAATTTTATTAGGAGAAATTACTATTGAAGGAGAACGGCAGAAATCGGACGGACATTTCCGCTTGTACAGCGAGGCTGATCATTCCTTTACTATTACTGATGACGACTGGACCTATTCGAGTGTTCTGGATTACCTGGAAGGCAGAGCTCCGGGAGTGATCGTGAATGGAGAGGAGGTCAGGATCAGAACATCAAGCAGAAATCCTTTGTTGCTGATTGACGGTCTGACCAGCGACTGGGACAGGATAAAGGACGTCTCTATGGGCGATATTGATAAAATTGAAATTCTTAAATCAGGATTTGCCTCAGCTGTTTATGGATCGGGAGGTGGTGATGGGGTGATCGCTATCTATACCCGGATGGGTAAGGGCGAATGGGAGTGGGAGTCAGCAAATGACCGGTATGTCCGTGGTCGTATTACCCCCCGGGTGAAGGGCTTCGAACAACACCGGGAATTTTATTCTCCGAAATATACACTGGAAAACCTGAATGATCCCAGACCGGATTCCCGACCCACCTTATACTGGAACCCTGAAGTTAAATTTACTGAAAACGAAGCTGGATTCGACTTTTTTACTGCCGACAAACTGGCCAGGTATAACATCATTGTGGAAGGAATCAGTAAAAATGGAAAAATACTTCTCGGAACCAGCCTCCTGACTGTTACCATACCCAGGTAATCAGGCTATATGCGGGAGGCTAACCTTTCATCCGCTGAATATGTCGGCTTTAGATTCCTGAAAAAGAAAAATGTCTCCCCTCCCAACCGCTCTGTATGTTCATAAATACCCGGTTTGCAGGATTTGTGCGCTCCTTATTTTGAGCGGAAATCGAACCAGAGTTTAATGGGATAAGACTCATCTCCACGATAACCCGCATATAGTCCTTTGCTGCTTTTCGGTCCAAGAGCCTCTGGTTGTTTAAACTTCGTTCCGATAGCAGGAATTTCATAGAGAAATGAGATATCACCTTCCGGAAACGGGGGATGGGTCCCGCCGGAAACGTGTTTTGGTTTTTCTGGTTTAAACAGCTGAAAGTAGAGATTGGGTGTTTCCGAAATGATGGTGAAATCTGTTTCTAAGGTTTCCAGTATGGCCCAATACAGATTGCCATGATACCCTTTAAATTCCGGATAAATCAGGTCATTGAAACTTTCTCCGGTAATCGTATTGTTGTAGGTTTTTTCCCACACATCAACCTGGCTGCCTTTTAACCTGTTTTTCCATACCCGGTAGGGGCCGCGGCCCATCCATTTTACTCCTGTACATTTTTCTTCGGGGTAGGTAAATGAAATTCCAATAAAACTGATGTTATGGAACGATTTGTTCAGGGGTCCGGCTTCAAGTAACAGAAGACCGCTTCTGCAGAGTTTCCAAGTCATTTTCCCGGGGTAATTATTGGTCGTTATTTCCAAAATGAAATTTCCTTCTGCATTCATTTCCCAACGGGTTCCGGTTACCTGTGATTCAGTACCTGTAGCCACCGGCCCGCCGTTTAATGAAACAATCCCTTTCTGATTTTTTACCGAAACCAGTGTGCCATCTGTTTTTGAAAATGATAGTTCCAGTTCGCCGACGGAAGCGATCCATGAATTATCATTTTCCACGACATCAATCTTTTCTTTATTGCCTGCTATATTTTTGGTCAGTTCTTCAGCTTTTTCCCAGGGTTGGAGCACAGGCCAACTCCAGGTAAACAACTCTTTTCCCTGGTGATCAATAGCTGTAAACCGGAACAGGTCAGCATTTTGCAGTGCATTCAGGCAGTCTGTATTTACCAGGACAGTTTCACCTGGCTGTGCATCAGGGCTTTCCAATGTGCCAGTCCCGGTAATTAATTTTTCCTGTTGATCAAAGGAGGTTTTTACAGTTTGCCATTTAAATGAACAATCGTTTAGGTTTGTATAGATGAATTTATTTTCCAGGTATAGTTTTCCGTTCCATTGCCGGTTAATGGTTACAGGTTTTATTTGTACAGGAGACCAGATCTCTTTGATTGCATAAAAGCTGCCTTCCTTTTCCCGGTGTGGCCCCAGAATTCCATCTGGAGCATGGTTCCCGTCGCCATCGTAAACGGTGCCTTCCTTGTCGGTCCTCAGAATTGCCTCGTCGGCCAGCACCCATAAGAAACCCCCGGCATGTAACGGGGACGACTGGTAGCTTTTCCAGTATTCATCCAGTCCGGCGCCATGCCCTCCATCGTAGAGTCCGTGCAAAAGCTCAGTTGCCATAAACGGATCATTCCCATATGTATATCTTCCAATGGCATAATCATATTGTGGATAGTGCCGGGTGTCCATGCCGTTTCGAAGAAGCCACGGATAGAACACCGGCCTTTGCTGGATATCCAGTTTGAAAGCCGGCTCATTCGAAAAATCCCAACCTCCTTCGTTTCCATGATTCCAGGCAACTACACACGGATGATTCTCATCTTTCAGGATGGTTTCCTGAATGAGCTTAGGACCAACAGTGGTGTCATAACCGTCCTGCCAGCCGGTAACTTCATTTAAAACAAATAGTCCCAATGAATCACAGAGTTCCAGGAAACGTTTGTCTGGTACATAGTGTGAGCAACGCACAGCATTCATGTTCATTTCCTTGATCAGCCGGATGTCGGTCAAAAGATGATCCTCGCTGAGGCAACGTCCGGTTTCGGGCCAGAAAGAATGCCGGTTTACCCCTTTAAAAACTACTTTCTCTCCATTTACATAAAAACCATCGTGCTTCCTTAATTCTACCGTGCGGAAACCGATCCTTTCTGAAATTTCATGTACCAGCAGATCACCTGTTTTCAACCTGATTTTCAGATCATAAAGTTTAGGCCATTCAGGATTCCAGCTTTTGATGTTTTCAAATGTTCCGGTCAACCATTTTTCTGTAGTCCCTTTTAATATTGAGGTTTCAATTGTTTTTCCTGTTTTGTTTCCGTTCAGTTCAAAAAGTTCGGCAGTAAGCGTGTAATCTGTTTTTGAATCATTCAGTACAATCAGGCTTGTAAATGAACCATCGGCCTGAGCATCAATGGCAACCCGGCTAATATGCGTTGCTGGAAGAACCTCCAGGAAAACCGGGCGGAAAATGCCTCCGAAAATCCAGAAATCAGCCTGACGTTCAGCGCGGTTGACCGATTCATTCGACGAGTGCTTTGCAACATCTACCTCCAATAGATTGGTTTGACCATATTTTAACAGATTACTGATATCGTACCGAAAGCGGTAAAACGCACCCTGATGCATCTCACCTGCCGGTTTCCCATTGATTTTTACATGAGTGTCGGTCATAGAACCATCAAAAACAATGTGGATAACCTTGTTTTTCCACTCCCGGGGAACATCAAATTTGTGCCGGTACAATCCATGTTCCTTTCCCAGTTTAATTTTCTCATTGCGCCAATCGTGACCGTAATTATATGTTCCGAAACCCTGGAGTTCCCAATTCGAAGGCACCGGGATGGTTGTCCACCTGCCACTGTTACGTCCTTCAGTGCAAAAAAAATCCCAATCAACAGCGTTTGCTGCATCGGTTCCGGAAAGGAATACGACTTCCGTTTTTTGAGAAAAGAGAAAATTTGAAGTGCAGAATGTAAGTACAATTAATACAAGTAATTTTATCTTCATCATGGTATTTTGTTTATTTCTTTCAAGGTTTTACTCATAATTTTTAAGAGAATGGATTCGGCATTTATACTTTTATTCCTTCTCTTCAAAACAGACAATATTAAAATTATTTCTCCAATTGTCTGTCGTTTTCTCTCACTTTTTAGTTATATTCTTGTTTTAAATCAAATACAGCGTCTTCAAAATCATCTGTTTCCGGAAGCAAAATAGAATAAATGGATAGATTTAAAACAGTCTCTTAAATTGTCAGCAGAAAATTCCAAAACATGACCGGCTTTTGTTTCATCTTTTGAAATGAAATGGAGGTGGAATCCCGGCACGTATACTTTGTCAGGGTATTCAGGAATCCAAAATCCGACCAGGGTTCCCGGAATATTTTCCCGGGTAAAAACCTGTCGGTCAACAAGAGCCTGACTGAGGGGATTTGAATATGGTTTTTCCTGTTTATTTGCACTGCCGCATTTTAAGTAGCTATGGGTTCCTTCTAACCGGAATGCGTAATCCCGGTTGGGGGGTGGAAAGGCTTTTTTCGATGAAAGTTTCATCTCATTAAAATTAATCGTTTTTTAAGGTATTTACCTCATTCTATCGTTTATTTTAAAGGTATTTACCTCATTATTAGTGTTTATTTAAGCGGTATTCGATAGAATGCTTACGCATTTCGAAAGAATTCGCAAGCTCATTTCGATGGAACCCCCATAATTTTAATCCTACTTGTTTGTGTCATGAATCGTCATGGTCGTTTCATCTGGTGATAATCAATGACCTTTAATTTTCAGCAGGGTGTCCGGCTCAAAGCAGGTGATCACGGCAAAAGGCACCAGCTCTGAATCAGATGTTTCATTTTATCATTTTTTAGTAGTTCTTACTTCCCCACCAGTTATTTCCCGGATCGAAGTCTTTTGAAAGAAAATTGAGTCGTTGTTTTTCCAATCGGGGCATCTGTTCTGTCCTCACCTGTTCCAGACGTTTTTTTTCGGCTTCTTCGTTGTATTCCGGATCTTTTTCGGGGAAGCGGGCTCCCGTTTCAGTGAGAAAGTCGAATAGTTGTTTACTTAACTGTTTGGTTACTTCGGGGTTTTTCTTTGAAACATCTGTGGTTTCTTCCGGATCATTTTTCAGGTTATAGAGTTCCTCGTGGTTGTCTTCATAGTAATGAATCAGTTTCCAGTTGCCCAGTCGTATGATCCCGGAGGGTTCTCCTCCCTGATTTCCGTAATGCGGGTAGTGCCAGATGAGTGGTCTTTGAGCAATTGTTTTTCCTTTGAGAACGGGCACCAGGCTTACTCCATCCATGTGTTCTTCCGGTTTTAATTTTTGTCCGGTAAGCTCAAGCAGGGTAGGATAGAAGTCGGTACCTGTAACAGGGACATCTGTTTTTTCTCCGGCAAGAGTAAGCCACGGTACTTTAATAAAATAAGGTTCGCGAATACCTCCTTCGAACTGGTATCCTTTTCCGGCGCGCAGCGGTTTGTTCGAGGTTGAAAAAGCGTCTCCAGCAGCCACCCCGCCGTTGTCGGAGGTAAAAATAACGATGGTGTTATCTGCCAGGCCCAGTTCATCGAGTGTATTCAAAACTATACCCACAGCATCGTCCATGGTTTCAACAAGCCCTGCATACACCGGGTTATCCTGTACTATACGGATAGGCAGAAAGTGCCCCATTTCAAAACCTTTTTCTGCAATGCCTGATTTTTCAGTTTTCTCTCTGTACTTGGCCCATTTTTCCTGTGTGGTTTGAATGGGGGAATGAACAGCATAGAATGAAAGGAAAGCGAAGAAAGAGGTATCTTTGTGTGCCCGAATAAAGCTGGCTGTTTCCTGTGCCAGCCTCATGGTGAGACTTTCGCCATCAGTTCCGTTTTCCAGGTTTGGATTATTCCAGGGGGCGTAATAACCACCCATGGGACTGCCTTTATCCCACCCCCCCCTGTTGATGTCAAAACCATGGTTTTCGGGCCAGGAACCTACGCTGCCAAGGTGCCACTTGCCGGCAAAAAACGTTTTATAACCGGCCTCTTTCATTGCCTCCGGTAAAACGGTGTATTCCAGTGGCAAATTTTGTTGATACGAGGCAGGTAAGAGCTTTGTATAGCGGTTCATTGTTCTCCACTCCTCACCCGAGCGGGCTCCTATGTAATCGGTTATTCCGTGTCGTGCCGGAACCCTGCCCGACATGATGCTGGCTCGCGAAGGACTGCATACCTGACAGTTAGCATATCCTTGGGTGAAAACCATTCCCTCTGCTGCAATCCTGTCAATGTGAGGCGTTTCGTAATAGGTACTGCCCGTGCAGCTTAAATCATAATACCCCAAATCATCGGCAAGAATGAACAAAACATTGGGCTTTACCTGGTCATCTCTCTCTTTTGGCTGACAACCAACCAACAGCATTATAAAAATGAAAAAAAAGATACTGCGTATGATTCTTAGTTCCATCTATGATTTTTTTCAAAGATATATCATTTTAATACTAATTTTGTTTGTATTAAATGAATTTAAAATTAATTTTACAGCGAAAATACAAAATAGAAATTTTTATCAGATGAATATTTTGTCTTTATTACATGGTAATTGGTGGTGGCGTAACTTTTTAAAAGCTGCGTAAACTTATTGCTATTATAAAGACCGAGAAAGGGATTTGTTGTTTACGCAGCAAATCCCTTTTTTTTATTGGAACATTAACTTTAAAGATTTTAATTATGACCAGACAAAAGAAAATTTTTCTTGAAGAGTCGGAAATGCCCAAGCAATGGTATAACCTGGCACCAGATTTAAGTATCCCCTTGAATCCTCCCCTTGGACCCAATGGCAAGCCGCTTACCCCGGAAATGTTAGCTCCTGTTTTTCCAATGAACCTGATTGAGCAGGAAGTAAGCCAGGAGCGTTGGATAGATATTCCGGAAGAAATTCGTGACGTTTTGGTTCAGTGGCGTCCCAGTCCTTTGGTACGTGCTTATGAGCTGGAAGCAGCATTGGGTACTCCGGCAAAAATTTTCTACAAAAATGAAAGTGTTTCTCCTGCCGGTAGTCATAAACCCAATACAGCCATTGCCCAGGCATGGTACAACAAAAAGTTTGGAATCAAAAAACTGACTACCGAAACTGGTGCCGGACAATGGGGAAGTGCTCTGGCTTTTGCTTGTGCACAGCTGGGAGGGATCGAATGTAAAGTGTACATGGTACGTGTAAGCTTCGAACAGAAACCTTTCAGGAAAATGATGATGAATACCTATGGAGCAACCTGCGTCTCCAGTCCAAGTTCCGAAACCCAGGCTGGCCGTAATATCCTTGAGAAATATCCGGATACTCCCGGAAGTTTGGGAATTGCTATCTCTGAAGCTATTGAAGAAGCAGTAAATGACCCCAGGGGAGAAACAAGATATTCTCTGGGATCGGTTCTTAATCATGTGATGCTTCATCAATCTATCATAGGTCTGGAAGCCAAAAAACAGCTGCATAAAGCAGGTATTCAAAATCCGGATGTCGTCATTGGATGTTGTGGAGGAGGCAGTAACTTTGCCGGAATATCATTTCCTTTTATGTATGAAAAAATTCATGGGGCTGACATACAAATCATAGGGGTAGAACCTTATAGCTGCCCAACCCTTACAAAAGCTCCATTTATTTACGATCATGGGGATGTGGCAAAAATGACTCCGCTTCTGCCTATGTATAGCCTGGGACATTCATTCGTTCCCGCACCTATTCATGCAGGTGGATTGCGATACCATGGCATGGCTCCTCTTGTGAGCGCTGCTTTAAGAGAAGGATTGATGGAGGCACAGGCTGTTCACCAGAGTGAATGTTTTGAAGCAGGCCTGCTGTTTGCCAAAACCGAGGGAATCATTCCTGCCCCGGAAACAACTCATGCTATCGCTTCTGCTATTCGTGAAGCTAAAAAAGCAACTGAGGAAGGAAAAGAAAAAGTGATTCTGTTTAATTTTACAGGACATGGTCTGCTGGACCTGATAGGATATGAGAAATATTTGAACGGGCAATTGACAGATTATGAATATCCTGATTCGGAAATTGCAAAAAATTTGAAAGAACTGGAGGGATATCCACTTCCAAAATAGGATCTTTCCTGTGAAGAGAAGAGGAATGAACCACAAAGACGCAGAGACACAAAGAATTTTCCATAGTGTCTTGGCGTCTTTGTGTGATTATAATCCTTCTCCGCATCTTTAAGGATATAGTTTAAAAAAACGCAAGAACCAACTCCTTCGGAACTTCGAAAAGTAGCTCTTCGAGTTTATCGCGGATTTCGTCATAGGAATGTCTTCCTCCGGTCAGGGCATGACTTATTAATTCTGCCTGATGCTGCGGGAAATAATCACCCGTTATTGTTACTGCCTTGATCTGTCCTTTATTCACCTCCAGTCCGATTCCTAACAAGGGTATTCCCAAATGCTGTTCATTCCGGAAAGAATACCTGGGTGAGTAACCGAAAATCCACTCCCAGGTATGGAATTTTTCTTCAGCTTGTTGCCTGATGTTGTGCAGATCGGCTTCACTCAACTCATAAAACGAATTTTCGTTATTTTTCAGCTGGCATGCGATTAAGTACTCCTTGAATTCATCTATAGTCTGAATTTCATTCTGAAACGGCCGGATGTTCACCACCTCACTTCGATTCGATTGTACAGCTTTCCCCTGATACTTCCCAGGTGCCACCTGAATAGCTTTTCCCAGTGCCTCCAAATCGGAGTTAAAAAGTAACGTTCCATGGTGCAAAACTCGGTTTTTGAAAACATGCTCGGCATTACCTGAAATTTTTTTGTCTCCCACCAGCAAATCGTTCCTGTCGGAAACAACAACAGGAATGTTCAAATTTTTCAACGCGTCTACAATGGGCCGGGTGAACAGTTTGAAGTTGATCTCTGCAGGACTGCTTACGTTTTTGATATAGGCAAAATTTACATTCCCCTCGTCGTGAAAAACAGTACCTCCTCCTGAAATACGCCGGGCTACCCTGACGTTGTTCTCGTGTACATAAGGATAGTTGATTTCAGCCAGTGCATTTTGATGCTTTCCTACTACAACAGTATTGCCGGATTGCCAGAGCATGAAGATGTCGTCGGAAAATTTTTTTAAGAGATACTCCTCAGCAGCCAGACAGAAGTAAGGATCGTTATTTTTTAAATGTAAGCACAGCATAGGTCATTTTTTGTAATCATTTGGATGCATCCATGTTGGATTTGCCCTAAGCAGTAAAAATAGTCTTTTTTGAGTGTATGGATCAGAACCATTTGGGATATTTTATCTCTAAGGGTTGCGAAACATAGTGATCTTGAGTTGGTAAAGTAGCAAGAGGGGAGTTAAAATTCAATAATAATCCCGAGGGTTGGCAGTACGGTTCCGGAGGTGTTCTTTACTCCTTCAAGCTGATATCTTGTTCCGTCCTGAGAAAGAATATATTTACCGTTTTCATCTTGTATACGAATAATATTTTCCTGTTGCTCGGCCTGGAAATTGTAGAGGTTTTGGATGTCGATATAAAATTTTGCAGTGACCCTGTCGAGGTAGTATGATTTATCTACCCGGATATCGAGTTGGTGAAAAGGTTTAAAGCGTTTTGCATTGAGCATTTGGTAATTGAAATAGGGACTTCCGGAAAGGTCCCAGGCTTCCACGAGGGAGCTACGTTCCAAATCGTAAGGAGTGTATGGCAGTCCGCCAACAAACCTCCACCTGCCACCGACACGCCAGTTCTTTCTTAGTTCTGTTGTGGAAGTCATGCTCAGAAGGTGCTTTGAGTCCCAGCCAGTAGGTATGTATTGATCTGAACTGTTCAAAAATTCACTTCTTACGAGCGTGTAGGATAGGTTAAGATTGAAGTTTTTCGTTGTTTGCACACGAGTCTGGAATTCCGCGCCATAAGCCCTGCCTTCCGATTCCGATCGAACTTCTTCATCCCCCAAAACACCAAAATCTGCTCCTTTATTGGATAAGCTGATTCCGTCTTTCACAGAAAACGGATAATTATTATATCCTTTCCAGAAGCCTTCCAAAGTAAAAAGAACCGACTGGCTTGGACGATATTCAAGTCCGCCGATGAGTTGATCTACCGAAATGTATTTCAGATGATTTTTCTTGTTTGCCAGTATTCCGTCTTGCTGAAACCCGAGCGATGTGTATGGAGGCAACTGGTAATATCTTCCCGTGTTGAAATTCAAACTCCAGCGGGTTGTCAGGTTGTAGGTGGCAGAAACCCTGGGTGAAAATTGATCCAGCGGGTTGCTCATACTGCTTGAATAGGTATTGGCATCGGTTCTGATACCCAGCGACAAACTGACACGTTCGTGAAAGATGTTTTTGCTGGCTTGTGCAAACAGTCCCCATTTCATGAGATTTAATGAGGTGTTATAGTCAACAAGAAGGGGTTCTCCTCCATAGAATCGTTTTTGTTGTGTGGAATTGGTGTACGTGACCAGATCGAGGCTTGTACCAAAATTGAGCTTGAATCCGTCCATCCGTGTAGTATTTTCCAGGCGAAGCTTGTTCTCGATCTCTTGTGATCTGTAATCCAGAATTTTATTCTCCTCAGAGCTGTCGTCATTGTCAAGATACTTATAGGAGACATTATTCAGATGACTTCTGCTCAATACTATGGTTTGAAAACTATGTTCCCTGAAATGTTTATAAACAGCACCCAGTGTGTAATTCCACTGTTCATTAACCGGTATCCTGCTTAAAATAAATTGCTGTTGAGCATCCGGATTTTTAATACCCATATTCAGATCAAAAACATCTATTGCACCTAGTCCAATAAAAGTGAGTTCATTTTTTTTGTCGAGCCGGGAACGTACTTTAAACTGCATGTCAGTAAAATTGGGAAGAAAAGGCAGTTCAAGAACAGAAAACAGGAATTGTAGGTACGACTGGCGTACGGATAAAACAAAAGTTGTTTTTTCCCCTGCTGGTCCATCCATTGTTGCAGCAATTTCTGAAGCCCCCAGTGTTCCCTGAAATTTTAGTTTTTCTGCATTCCCATCAACCTGATAGAATTCAAGCACCCCACTTAGCGCATTTCCTCGATTGGCAGGGAAAGCTCCGGAATAGAGATTTACTTCCCGTAAAAAGTCTGCATTTATAATACCTACCGGACCTCCTGAAGCCCCCTGAGTGGCAAAATGGTTGATGAAAGGTACTTCTACACCATCAAGATAAAATCGGCTTTCAGAAGGTCCGCCGCCACGAATGATGATGTCATTCCTGTATGCCGGAGTGGATTGTACCCCCGGAAAGGATTGAATAACTTTGGATATGTCACGGTTGGCTCCCGGACTTTTTTCTATCTCACCAATACCAATACTCCGGAGTGAAACCGGACTTTCTTCCGTCTTCCGAAAAGGAGAAGCCATAACAATTACTTCTTCAAGTTGTTCTCTCTGCTCTTCCAGCTTAATTTCTATATTTTTCCTGCGCGCTGAACTTACTTCAACCTCGGAAGATACAGCCCTTTTGTAACCTACAAATGAAGCTTCTACCCGCACAAATCCGGGCTCCAGACTGGTAAAAACAAAATTCCCGTCAATATCGGTTATGGTTCCCGAGGTAGTACCAGAAATAATCACATTGACAAAAGGAAGCGGCTCATTGCTTAACGCATCCAAAACACGTCCCTGCAAAGAGGCATTCTGTGCAAAAACCAACAAGGGGAAAATAAAGAACAACAGATTGATTTGAATGGTTTTTATGAATCTTTGGTTCATGAAAATTTAATTAATTTAATGTATTTAAGGCTAATAAATATTGTATTCCCGTATAATTTTTGAAGCCTGAAAAATTTTCAGTGATTGTATTCATTCATATTTGTTATATCAACAACATGAAAAAATAAACAAAGCAGGTGAAGTTTTGTTTTTAGAGATTGAATCAATTTTTTGGTGGCGAAGGAGTTCAGATACCCTGAATTTTTTTATCTTATTGAACCTGCTGGATTTTTGGGTATAGAATGGACGCTCCATCATTGAATTCTCAGCTGTTTTTCAGTATATACCTCCATGGTTTACTGATCCATGGTTCACCGGCATAATCGATGCCAATCCGGGGAGTAGTAGTATATTGGATTGGTTTATTTGTGTCTTCTATCCAGATTCGTTGGGAAGTAGCCAGATTTTCCCCATAGAATGTTTTGTTCAGTTTTAATACTTTACCCACCCTGCCGGGGCCTGATATACCTTCTATTCCCCGGATTAACACAGCGGAAGCATCTCCTTCGTGGCCGGTAACCAGATTAAGCAGCCAGTGCATGCCATAGATGAGGTAAACATATACCAATCCACCCTCCCGGAACATTACCTCGGTTCGGGGTGTGAATCCTTTACTTGCATGACAGGCGAGGTCGCCGTTACCACTGTATGCCTCCACCTCGGTAATGATCCAGGACTGAAGTTCACTTTTGTCAAATTTTCTGACTAGTGTTTTGCCTATTAATTCCGGGGATACTTCCAACACATGGCGACGGAAGAATTCTTCAGGTAAGCGGGAATGCATCAGGTTGTTTCCTTTTTCTGCTGTTTTCTGTTTCTCATTTGTGCAAATGCATATCCTGCAATAGCCAGGATCAACAGGATTGAACTGGCAAATGAAATTTTGTTGCCGGTATAGTAAGAATCGGGTTCGAATTTGAATTCAATGGTATGATTCCCTGCCGGGATGATCATTGCCCGGAGTACATAATTTACACGAAAATGGGAACTGAGCTTACCGTCGATATATGCATTCCATCCATTTTCGTAGAATATGTCGGAAAACACGGTAAACTGATCCCCCGCAGCGCTGAAGTCATATTTTAAGGTATTGGGATGATAATCTGTCAACAAAATTTTACCGTTTTGATCTTTCCGGAAGGTTTTTCCCTTGAAACATTCTTCAAATCGTTGATCAACAACAGCAATTTCTGCCGGATCAAATCGATTCATAGCCTGAATTTCTTCATCGGCATTGGTTACGATTTTATATTCTGGTACAAACCATGCATTTCCCAGTGGATGAGGATTCCGGATAGGTGCCTGATTGGTATCGAAAATCAGGTAACGTGTGTTCAGCATATTGACTACGGGAAGTTGGCTGAAAACAGAGTCGGTAGGTGATCCTGCCTGTAATCCGGCAACCATGCGCTGCATTTCAGGCTGAAGATGATGATCGATAAGTTCCTGATAACGACGTAATTTAGCAGCGTGGTATCCTCCTACATTTTTGTGGTAATACGATGTTCGGGCATCCTGAAACGGGTTTTGTAACGGCAGAACGCGGTAGTATAAGTCCTTATCTGCCAGTATGGCCTGGTCGGCCGGTGTTATCGGGAACGGGTTTTCTGTTTGTCTTTTGGATATAAAGTGTTCGTTGTTGAGGTAACGTTTGTCAACCGTCCATAAATCAATGATTATGAAAAGGCCGATGGCTGCAATCAGGGGTGTTGTTTTCAATTTTTTGATGTGCCACAGATATAACGTACCGGCAGCCAGTGCAATAAACAGAAACGAACGGAAGGCATCGGCCCGGAACAAGGATTTACGATCGGTAACTACGCTGTCTATGAGCCAGTCGGGGTAACGCATGGCATCGAAAGCATTGGTAAAACTACCCGATATGCCCGGGACAATCGCAAACAACAGGGATATACCACCAGTAATAATAACCGACCATTTAAAACCTTTCATCCAGGTCTTTCTGTCGATCTTCCCGTTTAATATATCGTTGAGCGCAAGAACTCCAAGCAAGGGGATAGTAAATTCAGCGATGACCAGTGTCATACTGGGGGCTCTGAATTTGTTGTACAACGGAAGGTAATCGAGCAGAAAGCTGGTAAGCCACATGATGTTCCCTCCCCAGGAAAGCACGATGGAAATAATGGTGGAAGAAACCAGCCACCACTTCATTCTGCCTTTCACAACAAATAAGCCGAGAACGAACAAAAGCATGACTACAGCACCAATGTAAACTGGTCCCGAAGTTCCAGGCTGGTCGCCATGATACATGCTTACTGCCTGGATGGTTTGCCGCGGATTTGGAACCCCCCGGCTCTGCAACGTGCGGTAGCTTTCTGAGTCAATCCCGGGATGGATCTGACTTCCTCCTCCTTTGAAGTTGGGAATGAGTAATGTAAGTGTTTCATCGATGCCGTAGCTCCATTGCACCACATAATCTTTGTCGAGACCGTTGGTTTTGTTTTCGTTGTTTGATGTCAGTTCCGACGGTCCGCGAATCGTATCTTTTGCATACTCCCAGGAGGTGTAAAGCCTGGAGAAGTTCATGCCAACCGCTAAAATTGCCCCGGCCAGCAAAAACAGAAAAGATTTGAAGAATGCAGGCAGCATTTTTTCGCGAATGGCAAAAATTAGTTCCACAAGACCAAGTATGGCTATCACCAAAAAACCATAGTAGGTAATTTGCAGGTGCCCCGAGAGCAACTCTATTGAAAAGGCTGCTGCAAACAGCAGCGTGCCGGCAATTGGTTTTCCCCTGAATGCAAGTAAGATGCCAGCAAAAACAGGAGCCAGCCAGGCAATGGCATTGGCTTTCGACATGTGTCCGGCACCAAGGATTATCAGAAAATAGGAGGAAAAGGCAAAAGCAACAGCACCGGCAACACTCAGCCAGCGGTTTACCTTCAAACTTATAAGTAACAGGTAAAATCCAATGAGGTATAGAATGAGAAAGGATGCAGTTGAGAATATTTTCCGAACAGGACTGGTTATGAAACGACCCAGATTGCCCGGATATATTACTGAAATCATGTACCCGGGCATACCGCTAAACATGCTGTTGGTCCAAACCGCTTCTTCTCCGGTCTTTTCCCTGTAATCTACCAACTCTTTCGACATGCCTTTATGATGCTCAATATCATCCATCCTGAGCTGTTTGCCTTCCAGAAGAGGAGACATATATACATACGACAACACAATAAAGAACAGGATTATTCCCAGGTTGGGTAAAATATTGCGGAAGCCGGTTATCTTTGTCATGATATTTTTTTCAAATAGTTTTATGATGAGCAAAAATAGGGATTAAAAAATTTTCTGGCAGCATAAATGGGAATAATCATCAAACAAAGTATCAAGGGAAGTATCTGGTCGTACCTGGGAGTAGGAATTGGTTTTATTACTACTGCATACCTCTACCCCAATTTTTTAACTACCGATACGGTTGGATTATTAGGATTGTTGTTGTCCTGGTCGCTCATTTTTGCACAGTTTTCATCGCTGGGATTTCATGGAATAACGGCCAGGTTATTTCCTTATTTTCGTAATAAGAGCCAGGGACATAATGGTTTTCTTTTTATAGCCCTGATTGTCATACTCACGGGATTTATACTGTTTTTGATATTTTTCTGGTTTTTTAAACCTTACCTGGTGGAAAGCAACCTGGAAAAATCGAAAATGTTTGCTGATTATATCGACCTCTTGTTGCCCCTGACCTTTTTTACCTTAATCTATGTTCAGCTCGATGTATACAATAAGGTGCTTTATAATGCGGTCTTCGGTATCTTTTTACAGGAATTTCTTCAACGATTGTTGATAATTGTTATCACTCTGCTTTTTGTTTTTCAGGTTTTAAATCTTCATCAGCTAGTTATTGCTTATGCTGCTGCAGTTTGTGCAAAAGGCGGGTTCCTTATTCTTTTTCTTGCCCTGAAAGGTGAGTTGAGTTTCAGACCCAATCTCCGGTTTATTGACAGAAAGTTGAGAAATGAAATGGTTAGTGTAGGCGTTTTTAGCATTCTGACCGGACTGGGAGGAAGCCTTATTTTCAATATCGATAAAATACTCATCAACCAAATGTTGGGGCTTAGTGCCACGGGTGTTTATAATATTGCATTCTTTTTTGGTGCATTGGTAATTATTCCGTCGCGACCATTATTACGAATTTCAGGAACCCTTATTGCTGAAGCCTTTAAACGGAACGACATGCATTATATCGCTGATCTTTATCACCGAAGCTGTTTAAATCAATTTATTATCGGTGCATTCCTGTTCGGAGGTATTTGGGTGAATATCGATAATATACTGATCATTCTCGGACCCGATTATGCCGAAGCTAAATGGGTTATATTTTTTATTGGCCTTGGGTATCTGGTTGATATGGTTACCGGTGCAAATGCTCAAATTATCGCCTACTCCAGGTATTACCGGGTAGCCCTTTACTTTTTGATTGTTTTGATTTCCCTGGCTGTTGCCGCTATATTCCTTCTGGTTCCCATTTGGGGAATAGTCGGTGGTGCTGTTGCCATTGCCGGTTCCTTTGTTGTTAACAATATCATCCGGTTTTATTTCCTTTATAGAAAATTCAGGTTTCAACCTTTTACAAGTAAGTTTTTATGGGTTCTTTTTGCTCTGATTTGTGCTTTTATTCTGAGTTCATTTATTCCGGAAATGAACCTTCTGGCAAGTCTCATCGTTCGTAGTTCCGCTTTTACGATTTTGTTTGCCTCAATTGTTATCGGATTTAACGTGTCAGATGATGCCGGCCATATGTTACAAAATCTGCTTAACTGGTTGAAAGGTTGATTAGTGCTTTCCCATTTTTGAAAGACTTTCCCTGAGAAACTCCAGAGATTTGTTTTTTTCAGCCAATAGTATGTCCTCAACGTGTTTATAATCTATTTCCGTTTTTAGGACTTTTTCATCAATGTGGTTTAAATCAGAAATTAACCGGGATTGTAACCCGAGCAGTTTTAGCAAATTTTCAATTCGGGTAACCCCTCTGTGAGCATTAGCCAGACAGATAAATTTTTTTTGAAACAGGATGGAAAAGGCAACGCAATGGAAAGAATCGGTTACCACAATCTCTGCGTTTTTGATATTGCTCAACCAGAAATTGACACTTCTAAAAAGAAAGAATCCTTTCTTTGACAACAGTTTTATTCCATGAATGCGAACAAATTTTAACTTGTTTCTTTTGGCTACTTCCCGGAAAATTTTTTCCCTGGTTTTTGAATCGTCCAGTAGCATATAGGCCATTCGGCTACTTTTCTGCTTCAACATCGGTTTCCTGTCAGCCATTTCATGAAAATATGCCGGATTCAATAACAAGGTGGGATCCAGTACTGCAGTTGTTTTGATCCCAAATACAGATTGGCAAATATTTATGCCGGATTTCTCACGGACCGATATGGCATCGAATCTTTGAAGTAACTGTTTAATTTGTTGGGATATATTTTCCTCTCCCTCCCAATTGTCGGTGCCAAAACTGGCTGCATATGCAATTTTTAATTTTTTCTCACCGGCAAAATCCAGGTAGTACCTGCGCATAGACTGTGTATCACTTCTGTATCTCCATACCTGATCGCTTCCAACAATGAAGCCGTCCAACATGTTGTTCAGCTTCTTCAAATCTTCGAAGCTATTTGTTTTGTGAAGTATTCGCGGAATATTTTTCTTCCTGAACTTTCTGAATTCCAATCCGAGCAGGGCAACGATCCATGCTGCCATTTTTTTTCTGATTGTTTGTGGCTCAGGTGTGTAGTTTATGATGTACGACTCATAACCCAGCGATTCAATTAACTTGTATATGGAAAATGCCTGTAAAACAGCTCCATAATTATAGTTTGAATGATGAAAGGTGAGGATACCTATTTTCATGGTCGTTATTTTATTTTAAGCTTGTTTAAAGCAGCTTTTTTGTAGTGATAAAAGGTTGTTGCTCCTTTGAGCAGCTTTAATGAGAAATTCATTTTTTTATCAAAAAGAAGAGCATCCGGGTAATTTTTCCATACATCCAGGCTTTTCCTGCGAATTTTCATTCTCAACAGCTGGACTATTTTGAAATCAAACGATACCTTTTCCCGGACAAACCTTTTGGGAGGTATCAGGCAGTTATTTTTTCCAGCCAGTTTTACCCGGTAAGAAAGTCCGGTATGCCGGTGGTTGAAACTGCCTTTCTGGGAAAATAAAAGACGTTCGATTGTAAGTGGTTCCAGGTTTAACCTTTTCTGCTGAATTCCCTGCTGAATGAGCTTGTCGGATAAAGCTGACCGGGTAATGATGAGGTTAGTTCCCCTCCCGTCCAGATGGTAAGGTTTAATCCAGGCATCGCCCAACGATATGTCGGCCAGTTCGGTAGTCACATCGTCACAAAAATCACAGGCATTTGCTTTAAAAAGACCTGTGCCCCACATGTCCCCAACGGTTTTCATGCGAATCGTTTTATTCGAATTCGTTTGACTGTCGAGGCAGCCAAAGGAGTAATCACCTGCACTGCCCTGAAGGTTCTTGATCCGGTACTGAGGTTGTTGAATGTTTTCAATCACTCCGGCTTTCCGGGCCAGATATTCTGTGAAAAATTTACTCTTCAATCCTCCGCAAATGATGCCAATCAGAAAAGGAATTTTTTTCTTTAGTTCCGGATCCCGGTATTGGGCTAGACGAACAGCTTTAATAAAGCAAGCCACTCCAACTATGGCAACCCGTCCTTCTAATGGATGAAGGTCTCTTAACATTTTCGCCAAAGTTACCGGATAATACCTGGTTTTTGACGAGGAAATAACTGCATCTTTATTGCTGCTGACCGCATATTCATAATGCATTTCCCTGTTTGGTGACTCTTTTATCGAAATGACATGATCGACTATACCCTGTTCCAATAATTCTGCCGAAATATATGTCGCCAGTCCACCTGAAGAGGATGATAACCGGTAATCATCTGAATACCCTGCATAAATCCCTTTGTACTTTCCAATTTTCGGGTGATGGTTTAATTCATCGGTTAAAAAATTTTGGGAGATCTCATTTTCTGTACTTATTTTTTTTTCGGGATGGGGATTAAAGGGACAAACAGTTAAGCATTCTCCCTGGCTGTTACATTCACCGGCCAGGTTGGGTGTCAAAAATCCATATTCGTTCCAGCCCATCTCCAATGCCCCGGATGGACATTGGTATACGCAGAGTCCGCATCCGACACACATGTCGTGATTTACAACTTCGCTAATAATTTTTGGTATGTGAACCTTTGAATCCATTTCTATCTGAATAAAATTTTAATTCTGCTGGTTTGTGGTATGAATCGTTCTGTTCGTTTCATTTCTGTTGATCCGTTTGTTCAATGTTTCATAGTCAATCAGCTTTTCTTTGCTCAAACTAACGGTCAGAAAAGCTGATTGATTTGTTCTGTTAACTTCTGTTTTCTTTCAGAGAATAAAAAAGGTTTTAATGCGATATTTTTGTCAGTATCGGTTAACAACATGGCTGTTTTATTCATCACGTTGGCAATCAACCTGGAAATTTCCAGAGCATCTCTTGGGGTAACAAACCCATAATTGCGAACCAACTCTGGCATGCCTCCAACGTTTGTTACTACAGGAATACAGTTAAAGTACATGGCCTCTACAATGGCTACGCCAAATGATTCGGAACGGGAAAACTGGCAGTATACCCTGGCTTTTTTATAATAATTTTCCAGTTCATTGTGATTGACCCGCTCAATGAACTCGATATTTTCCGGAATATGCCTTAAAATACATGAAGGCAAATCTTTGTTCATGCCAACAACCATAAACCTGAATTGAGGTAGCAATCCGGCAACTTCAGTGAAAGTATCCATTCCTTTTAAATAAAAGGTTCGCTTCGAATCAATAATGCCCACTGTTAAAATAAGATTTTCTTTATTTTCAGGAAGACTTTTATTTTCAGGTATGTTTATACAGTTATAAATAAGTATTGTATTTGATTTTTTTGCTATCCAACGAACTTTCCTTTTCACATTTTCTGAAACAGCCAGGTTCAATGTGCTTTTCCTCATGGAAAAAAGGGAACAATACCCGCGAATTTTTGAAGTGAAAACACCATAATTAAGTTTAGGCATTTTTACTACATCATAACCACCAATAACCACTACTGACTTTTTATTTAAAATTTTTGCAAAAAGTACGGGTAAAAATGAGTGAAAATCGGCAAACCAGATAAAAACCATATCGAATTTCCAAATGCCAAACAGTAAGAAAATAAATTGTTTTCCAAACTGAAGTGCCGTGTTTATCAGGCCTTTTACCGGCTTGAACTGATATCGGGTCACTACATGTTTTTCAGACAGAATTTCAAAGTCTGTTTTTACAAACGTTGAAAGAGTTGAGTAAGTAAACAGTATCTTTTTTTTCGGTTCCATATAATATTCAAAAATAGTACTTTTGACAGTTTATGAAATAAAGAAATGAATTTATGCCAAGAATTCTTACTATTGTTGGTGCCCGTCCTCAGTTTGTAAAAGCTGCAGCACTCAGCAGGGCTTTAAAAAAATATGAGCTGGAGGAGATTATGGTGCACACCGGCCAGCATTTCGATGAAAATATGGCTGACATTTTTTTCAGGCAGATGGAGATTCCCGAGCCAAAGTACAACCTTGGAATTCATTCATTATCGCATGGTGCCATGACCGGCCGTATGCTGGAAGAACTGGAAAAAGTAATGCAGACAGAAAAACCTGACGCAGTGGTGGTTTTTGGCGACACCAACTCCACTCTGGCCGGCGCACTCGCTGCTGCTAAGCTCCATATTCCTGTTGCACATGTGGAAGCTGGTTTGCGAAGTTTTAATATGAAAATGCCGGAGGAAATTAACCGCATTGTAACCGATCGCATTTCCAGCTGGCTGTTTTGTCCTACCGATACTGCAGTCAGGAACCTGCTCAGCGAAGGCTATGGGAATTTTCATGTGCGTGTCGAAAATATTGGCGATGTGATGTACGACGTGGCTCTTTTTTACAGTCGCATTTCAGAAAAATTTGCTACCCAATTCAATGGGCTGAAAAACCGTGAACGCCTTACTGTGCTGGCTACCTTCCACCGACAGGAAAATACAGATAACTTGAAATGCCTCCAAAATATTGTGGATGCACTAAATGTCCTGAATAATGAATTTAGCATTGTACTGCCACTGCACCCGCGAACAAAAAAAATCCTGGAACGTGAAAATATCAGTCTTAACTTCGATCCTGTCGACCCAGTAGGTTATTTCGATATGATTGAACTTTTAAAAAACTGTACATTTGTGATTACCGATAGTGGTGGTTTGCAAAAAGAGGCTTTTTTCTTTAAAAAACAATGCCTGATTATCCGGGACGAAACCGAATGGACTGAACTGGTTGACTTGGGGTACAACTACCTGGTGGGTGCCGATAAAGAAAAAATCCTTGAGAAGGCAGATGCCATGAGATATTCCCGGATGAAATTTCAAGAAAAACCATATGGCGAGGGAAACGCTGCGGAGAAAATAGCTTTGATTTTGAAGGAAATTTAACCGCATAGATACCAGGGCGTAAAGAGGAAATATAGCATTGCGCTTGAATGAAAAATAAATATTATGGAAAAGATACACATGTGTGATACCTATGGGCAGTACCTCACTATGAAAGAGGAGATAGATGCTGCCTTGCAGGCGGTGATAAAATCAACCCAATTTATTAAAAGCGGTAAAGTACTGGAGTTTGAAGAAGAACTTGCCAACTATCTTCAAACCCATGTAATTTCCTGCGCAAACGGAACGGACGCCTTGCAAATCACCTTTATGGCTCTGGGACTGCAGCCGGGTGATGAGGTGATCACTACTCCATTTACTTTTATTGCAACTGTGGAGGTACTTGCATTGCTGGGATTAAAACCGGTTTTTGCCGATGTGCATCCAGGTACGTTTAATCTCAATGAAAAGGAATTAGAAAAAGTAATTACCCAAAAAACAAAAGCAATTTTACCAGTCCATCTTTTTGGGCAGTGTGCTCATCTTGAACCCATGCTTGAACTGGCCGGGAAGTATCATCTTTTTGTAGTAGAGGATGCTTGTCAGGCTTTGGGAACTGAATATATTTTTAGCGATGGATCCCGAAAGAAAGTAGGTACAGTTGGTCATGCCGGATGCAACTCATTCTTCCCTTCTAAAAACCTTGGGGCATTTGGTGATGGAGGTGCTGTATTTACCAACGACAAAAAACTTGCTGCGATCATCCGCTCCATTGCCAATCACGGGATGAAAGCAAAATACCAGTACGAACGTATTGGTGTCAATTCCAGACTCGACAGCCTTCAGGCTGCAGTTTTAAGTGTAAAGTTGAAATATTTCGACATGCATGTCAGGGCCCGCCAGGAAGCCGCAGCCTGGTATGATGAACACCTGAATAATATAGAAGAGATTATCCTGCCTGAACGGGTAAGCTACAGCACACATACCTATCACCAATACACCATTCAAACCAGCCGAAGAAACGAATTGCAGCAATTTCTGAATAAAAAAGGTATCCCGTCGATGGTTTATTACCCCGGCGTTATACACCTGCAGGAGGCATATCAGTACCTGGGATACAAAAAGGGTGATTTTCCGGTTGGTGAACAGCTGGCTGAAACCGTGCTTTCTCTGCCTATACATACCGAGCTGAAGGAAGAACAGCTGCAATATATTACTGATGCAGTAACAGAATATTTTATGGAGAAGAATTGAATAAAAATTATAAAAGTGAAGAATAAAAAGTCAGGATTCCTGATTAACTTTAATGTTCCTTTGTTGAAAAAAGGATTTAACCGATATTTAAATGATTTTTAGCAGAAAGATTAACGGCAGTGACGCTGGATTACAATGAAATTTTTCTTTGCGTTGTTGCGATGAAAAGGCATCATAATGAAAAAGGTATTAATTGATAAAACAGCCATAATTGACAATGGCGCTCAAATTGGAAACGGTACAAAAATCTGGCATTTTTGTCATGTGATGGGAACAGCCCGGATGGGCGAGGACTGTGTGCTGGGGCAGAATGTATTTATCGGGAATAAGGCTGTTTTGGGCAACAACGTGAAAGTGCAGAACAATGTTTCAGTATACGAGGGCGTGGTTTGCGAGGATGATGTTTTTTTAGGCCCGTCCATGGTTTTCACCAACGTGATTAACCCGCGCAGTGCTGTTAACCGTAAGGAAGAGTTTAAAAAAACGCTGGTAAAAAAAGGTGCCACTATCGGTGCCAATGCCACCATTGTTTGCGGAACTACTTTGGGTGAATATTGCTTTATCGGAGCAGGTGCAGTTGTTACCAAAGATGTTAAACCTTATGCCCTGATGACGGGTGTGCCTGCCCGGCAGAAAGGGTGGGTGAGCCGGTCGGGAGCCCTTTTAAACGACGACCTGGTTTGCCCGGAAACCGGAGAAAAGTATATTTTAGCAGATGGATTTTTGAAAATCAAAGAGTGAACCGCAGAGGCGCAGAGGAGCTAGGAGGAAATGCAACTTAGCGTCTTAGCGATGAAAAAAATATAAATATGAAACGATTTGCATTGATTGGATCGGCAGGATACATTGCCGACCGCCATATGAGAGCGATTAAAGAAACAGGTAATGAGCTGGTTTGTGCTACCGACCGGTTCGATGTAATGGGACGTATGGACAGCTATTTTCCTGATGCTGAATTTTTTCTGGAAATTGAAAATATGGATAAATATATGGATGACCTCCGGCGAAAGGGTCTGCCTATCGATTATGTGACCATATGTACACCAAACTATATGCATCCGTCACATATTCGGTTTGCACTGCGTAATGGAGCACATGCCATTTGCGAAAAACCACTGGTGGTTTACCCCGAAGATATGCGGATCATTAAAGATATTGAAGCCGAAACAGGGAAAAACGTTTACACCATTTTGCAACTGCGATACCATCCGGTTATTCTTGCACTGAAAAAGGAAATTGATGAGGGAGGAGATAAAAATTACGATATCGACCTGAGTTATATAACTACCCGTGGAAAATGGTATTTGAAGAGCTGGAAGGGAGATGTTTCCAAATCGGGGGGAGTAGCTACAAATATAGGCATCCATTTTTTTGATATGATTACCTGGATTTTTGGTGATGTGAAGGAGAATATTGTACACTATTACGGACCACATAAAGCCGCCGGCTTTCTTCAGCTTAAAAAAGCCCGCGTGCGCTGGTTTCTTAGCCTCGACAGCAGCGACCTGCCTCCTCAGGCCACCGGGAAGAGTTTACGTACGTACCGTTCAATTACTGTAAATGGGAAGGAAATTGAATTTAGCGGAGGATTTACCGACCTTCATACTCTCACATACCAGAATATTCTGAATGGAAATGGTTATGGTATTGATGACGCCCGGGAAAGTATTGAACTGACAGATTTTGTCCGGAATTCTGTTCCTGTTGGATTAAAAGGCAACTACCATCCATTCCTGAGAAATGCCTGATTGCTATTTTTTTATCAAATCCATAAAATTCTTCGCCTGATTTTTCCGGGAATATTTCTCTACCAGGGTGGAATGTACCTCCAACCCGCCTTCCTGGAATTGCTGAAAGTATTGGTTAATACTTTCTTTCAACCCGGCAAAGTCGTTAAAATCAACGGCAGCTCCTGCTTTTGTCTCTTTTAATATTTGGGCAAAATCGGAGTTTACAGGGCCAATGGCCAGGATAGGGCGCTTGAGAGCCATGTATTCATACATCTTACCCGGCAGAATACCTTTTGCATTTGGGGCATCATTGATGGGCAATAATAAAATCTGGGATTGAGCCAGCTCGTCCAGTCCTTTTTTATGGGGGAGATGGTCTGTTTGCACCAGGTTCTTTTCCAATCCGTTGTTTTTTATATCATCAATAACTGAATCATCGGTTTGACCAATCAATCTGATGGATAGTTTTTCCCTGAATATTGCATTTTCTTTTGCAAGCATTCCCAGTACTTTCCAAAGAATCGCCGGATTACGGTCGCGGTTAAATGCTCCAAAGTGGGCTATTGAGAATTTATTTCCGGATACCGGAATGGATTCTTTGAAATCAGCTGGGTCAAAACCGTTGTAAATGACTTTCACCTGTTTACCGGGGATTTTATACAGATCATTAGCACAGTGGGGACTGACCGTTACAATATGGTCGGCTTCCTTCAGCACTTTCAGTTCCAGTTTTCGGTGTTTTTTATCGGCCCACAGCGTCAAACGTAGTTTTTGGTAGAAGTCGATATCGGTCCATGGATCACGAAAATCGGCAATCCAGGGGACATCAATTCTTTTTTTCAATCTGAGTGCAATCAGGTGCATGCTGTGGGGTGGTCCGGTAGACACGATCAGGTCAACCGGGTTCTCTTTCAGGTATTTTAAAAGAAATTTCACCGAAGGTTTAATCCAAAATTTTCGGGGATCGGGTATTAGGAAATTACCCCGGATGAAAACGGATAACCTGTTTTTCCAATCGCCCGATGAGGCTTCAGAAATGTACCCGGCTTTAAATTTTTCTCCCTTCTTTTTGCCGGTTATTTTTCTAAAAACTTCATAGGGTTCCCAGATGGAGGTTTTCAGTATTTCAGTTTGAGGATGAATCTCATCGGCTAAACTTTCATCAACTACCGATGCATCAGGGTTCCCGGGTGTATAAATTACCGGAATCCAGCCCAGACCGGGCAGGTATTTCGACATTTTCAGCCAGCGCATGACCCCGCCACCTCCGCTGGGTGGCCAATAATAGGTTATGATGAGGACTCGTTTCATATGAATGCTGAACTGTAAAAATCCGATTCTGTCAAGAAAAACCGCGAAGGAAATGGAAGAGAAAAAAATAAAACTCTGCCAGGATACACCTTCGCGGGAAAATATTAAACTATAATTTTTCGAACAATTGTTTCATACTCACTTTTTTACCAATAATTTTACTCAGCTCGGCAATAGCCACGCGTTCCTGCTCCATGCTGTCGCGGTAACGGATGGTGACCGTATCGTCCTGTGTGGTTTGGTGATCGACCGTCACACAAAATGGTGTACCGATGGCATCCTGCCGGCGATAGCGTTTCCCGATCGAGTCTTTTTCATCGTACTGGCAGTTAAAATCGAATTTGAGGTTATCGATAATTTCACGTGCTTTCTCCGGAAGGCCGTCTTTTTTTACCAGGGGTAAAACCGCCAGTTTCACCGGAGCCAGCACAGGCGGGAGTTTAAGTACAACACGTGAGTCTTTTTCCAGCTCTTCTTCGCAATAAGCTGCTGAAATGACCTGCAGGAACATCCTGTCAACTCCTATGGAAGTTTCTACCACATAGGGAATATACGACTCGTTCATTTCCGGATCGAAGTAGCGAAGCTTTTTTCCTGAGTACTGTTCGTGTTGCGACAGGTCGAAATTGGTACGTGAATGAATACCTTCCACCTCTTTGAATCCAAAAGGAAATTTGTATTCAATATCTACTGCTGCGTTGGCATAATGAGCTAGTTTTTCATGTTCATGGAACCGGTAGTTTTCTGCCCCAAACCCCAGTGCCTGATGCCATTTCATTCTGATTTCTTTCCATTTTTTAAACCAATCCAGTTCAGTGCCGGGTTTGACAAAAAACTGCATTTCCATTTGCTCAAACTCACGCATACGAAATATAAATTGCCTGGCAACAATCTCATTTCGAAAAGCCTTACCAATCTGGGCAATACCGAAAGGAATCTTCATGCGTCCGGTTTTTTGTACATTTAGGTAATTCACAAAAATTCCCTGAGCAGTTTCCGGTCGAAGGAAAATTTTCATTGCTCCCTCGGAAGTTGAGCCCATTTCGGTAGAAAACATCAGGTTGAACTGACGTACATCAGTCCAGTTACGTGTTCCTGAAACCGGACATACAATTTCCTGGTCGATGATGATTTGTTTTAATTCCTGCAGGTTGTTGTCGTTCAGCGCTTTGGCAAACCTCGCGTGCAATTCTTCGAATTTTTGCCGGTTGGCAAGTACCCGGGGATTGGTTTCCCTGAATTGCTGCTCATTGAAAGCTTCACCAAACCTTTTTTGAGCCTTGGCAATCTCTTTGTCAATTTTTTCTTCAAATTTGGCCAACTGTTCCTCAATTAACACATCGGCCCGGTATCTTTTCTTCGAATCTTTATTGTCAATGAGCGGATCATTGAAAGCATCAACGTGACCCGATGCCTTCCATATGGTAGGATGCATAAATATGGCCGAATCGAGGCCTACTACATTTTCATGCAATAATACCATACTGTCCCACCAGTATTTCTTGATGTTGTTTTTCAGTTCTACACCATACTGACCGTAGTCGTAAACAGCGCTTAAGCCATCGTAAATTTCACTCGACTGGAAAACGTAACCGTATTCCTTACAATGTGCCACTAATTTTTTAAAAATATCTTCCTGTGCCATTTATTTATTTTTCTGAATGAATGAAGCGACAAAAATAGAATTAAATTGCATGCTGTGAAAGTGAGGTGTCTGAATGGATACATTGAATTAATCTACCTCCTCAAAATCAACATACTCTCCTTCCTCGCGTTTACTGATGTTGTTGTGCTTGCGATCGTATTCAATGGTCACTTCTCCCTCATGTTTCCCGTTCCGCTTGTGCTGATTCTCCTGATCCTGCATTTTCTTTTGCACCTCTTTGATCTTATTTTCCAAAAGCGAAGGTATAATATACCGTGTAACCAGACGAATAATAAAATAAATAACGGCAATAAAAATGATGGTTCGGAAAAGTCCAACGGGATTTAAAAGAATGAAAAGATTCATATGGATGAAATTTATTGTGTTTCGAATAAAAAATTAATTCCAAACGACAAATTTAATTGTTTTGTTGCCATCGGCTGAAAAATACCTGAAATATTGTAACTTGTAAAATAAATCTGAAGCCAATCTGTTGTGTAGCTAGCTCCTAACCCGGGGAAAATGTTTTTTGGGGTATTCAATGCCGACAAGCTTCCGTAAAAGGAAATACCGGGTTGTAAGGTAGCTGTGGCAAACAGAGTAAATAGATTCACCGGGCTCAGTTGGTAGTTTTTATACTGATACTGAAATCCAGAAGTGAGGTTTTTAGTAAAATGATACTTCCCTGCGAAGTTGATTTTAAATGGTATCGTGTATGATGGCCTCTTCCCTGGTTGCTCTATGATTTCGTACGATAATGAATCAAGAAAATTTTTTAAGGCTTGATAGGGTTCCAGGTATTGCTTTTCCCCGGGATTGGATTGGTAAGTATTATTTTTTGGAAACTTAACTTGTTGTATTCCAGTATTATATATTTCATGTCTGAATCCCACAAAACCAATATCTGAAATACTGAGAGAGATATCAGATGATTTTGTCGGTCGGTAAACCAACCCCAGGTCCAGGGCTACTCCAAAATTTTTAGGTTGAAAAAAGTAATCACCGGGAGATAAATCCGTCATGAATTTGTTGGTCATGCTGATGGTGTCAAATTCCGGATAAAAGGGACCTGCCAGCAAAAAGTTGCCATCAGTAGTTATCGTTAATTCTTCCTTAATAGTATCTGCTTTAACAGCCATGGAGAGGTCCCTGCCGGAAAAATGAAGTTTACCAAATAAAAACTTCGGACGAATCCCCACATCGAGCCTGTCTCCCCATTTTATTGATATTCCGGGAGCAATCTCGCGGTAATGGGTGAGAAAAAAAGATGCCCGGCCTAATTCTTCATCCCTTTTTTCATCATAATAGTTTTTTGTACCATCACGAATGATTGATATGATCTCACGGTCAAATATACCTTCGGCAAATGCACGCTCCGATACTGAAAAGCTGAATGAATAAATCTGATGTCTGAATCCGGCAAAAAAGAGTACTGCTCCTGCCGATGCCTGAATTTCACCTTCTTCTCCCAGCGCATCGTAAAAACGGCTAAAACTATAGTCAAACCCTTTTGAAAACAATGAATTGATGGGAACACTAGAACCCCATTGCCCGGAAATACCTGATAAAAATGGCATGCCAATGACCAGTTGCCCTGGTTGGTTCTGCATGGCCGGATTCTCAAGTGACCATTGCTGTATTCCAGGTAAATAATAGAGAGAACCAGATTCCTGACCTGAAGTTCCAACGACTATTCCCCAGAACAGAAAGGCTAAAACTATATTTTTAAAAAATTTCAATCTAAATGGCATCATTCCCCGAATAAACGGGTAAAATTAATTTTTATACCGGGAAAAGGTAAAAATGTTTCCGGATCATAATTAAAATTGATCAGGGTTACAGGTAATAAAATGAACGACAACTTTTTGACTTAATATATTTTAATCCTGCTCGTTTGTGTTTAAATTTATTCTGCTCGTTTCATGTATTATTTTGTAATTTTGCCGTTTAATTAATATTTCTGAAGAGATACCATTCAGCTAATAAAAATAGAAAGATTATGCGTACAAGAAAAATTTACATAGGAATTCTGGTTGTCTTGATTGCAGGATTGGGACTTTATAGTTTCAATCGCGATCAGAAAAATTTCGAAATTGCCAAAAATCTGGAGATTTATTATAGTCTTTTCCGGGAACTCAACATGTTCTATGTGGATGATGTGAATCCGAACAAGCTGGTGAAAACCAGCATTGATGAGATGTTACAGTCATTGGATCCCTATACGAATTTTATTTCGGAAGACCAGATTGAAGATTTCAGGTTTATGACTACAGGTGAATATGCTGGGATTGGAGCTTTGATTGGATATCAGAATGGGAAAATAGTCATATCAGAGCCTTACGAAGGATTTCCTGCTCAAAAGTTTGGATTAAAAGCCGGTGATTTGATTCTGGAGGTTGAGGGTAAGCCAACGGAGAATATGAATACAGAGGATGTTAGTAATTTGTTAAGAGGCCCGGCGAATAAACCTGTAAAAATTAAAATTCAACGTCCTGGGAATACTAACCCATTTGAGGTGGATGTTGTCAGGGAAAAAATTGTCATTGATGCTGTTCCCTATTATGGTATGGTAGATGATCAGGTAGCGTATATCCGTTTATCGAACTTCACGGCCAATTGCAATGAAGAGGTGAAGAAGGCTTTTCTTGAACTGAAAAACAATGATCCGGATGCACTGATACTTGATATGCGTTCTAATCCGGGTGGCTTGCTTCAGGAGGCCGTTGAGATAGTTAATCTTTTTGTTCCTAAAGGATCAGAAATTGTCAGCACGAAAGGAAAGGTTAAACAATGGGATAAGGTATATACCGCTACTTCAGCCCCGATCGACACTTCTATTCGGATCACTGTATTGACCAACCGGGGTTCTGCATCTGCTTCCGAGATTGTAGCGGGTGCTATCCAGGATCTCGACCGCGGTCTGGTTATGGGGGAACGTACCTTTGGGAAAGGATTAGTGCAAACTACCCGTGACCTGAGTTACAATACAAAGCTTAAGGTAACTACTGCCAAATATTATATCCCCAGTGGCCGGTGTATTCAGGCGTTGGACTATTCACACAGAAATGAGGATGGCAGCGTTGGTTATGTTCCTGACTCTCTGATTACCGAGTTTCTTACAAAAAAAGGAAGAAAAGTCTACGACGGGGGAGGTATCGTCCCGGATATTGTTGTTGAACCCGAACAGTTAAGTAAATTAAGTATATCAATGATAACTAAATTCCTGATTTTCGATTTCGCTACCCGGTTTTATTATCAGAATCCAACCATTACCGAACCTGAAATATTTGAAATAGACGATGATATTTATCGTCAGTTTGCTGCATTTGTTCAGGAAAGAAATTTCGGGTACGAGTCGCAATCTGAGCAGTTGCTTAAAGAACTGATCGAGCAGGCGAAAGAGGAGAAATACTATGATCTTGCTTCCGGTGAATTTGAACAGATTAAGGCCAAGCTCGAACCTCAGCTCGACAAAGACCTTCATGTTTTTAGTGAAGAAATAAGAAGTTTATTGAAAAATGAAATTGTTTCCCGCTATTACTTCCAGAAAGGTGCCATTCGCTCTTCTCTCGGACAGGATAAACTGATCCGGAAAGCTATCGATGAATTGAGTTCTCCTTTGTCCTATAACTCCTATTTTGAACCGGGAACCGTCATTACAATGGCACGTCCCTGAAATTTTTAACTAAACGTTAACAATGAATATAGGTGAATTTGTTGATTATCAATTGTTAAAAACAGACAGGATTGAAATAACCGTTTTAAATCTTGTTATCGTTTTAGTGGTATTTTTTGCCACTCTTATCGGATTGAGAATTATACGGGTATTTTTTACGCGTTATATCAGCAAAAAGAAAGCAGAAAGACGATCCATCTGGTCGGTTTTCCTCATTTTGCGTTATGTGATCTGGGTTGTAGTGACCGTTTTATTGCTTGAAACCTCGGGTGTAAAAATATCGGTACTGCTGGCCAGTATTACCGCCCTGCTGGTTGGGGTTGGTTTCGGTATTCAGCAACTTTTCAGCGATATCGCGTCGGGAATTGTGTTGATCTTTGAAAGGAATCTACAGATTAATGATATCATTGAACTGGAGGATGAAACGGTAGGGAAAGTAATTCAAATTGGATTAAGAACATCCAAACTAAAAACACGTAATGACGTTATTCTGGTGGTTCCGAACTCTAAGTTTGTGAATGATACCATTATCAACTGGAGCCAGATGGATTACAATACCCGTTTTTCAGTGGGTGTAGGTGTTGCTTATGGCTCCAATGCTAAACTGGTAACAGATATTTTACTTGACTGTGCCCGGAATAACAAAAGTATTTCAAATCATCCTGTGCCTTTTGTGCGGTTTAATAATTTCGGCGATTCTTCGCTTGAATTTCAGGTATTTTTCTGGGTAAGAGAACCCTTCCTGGTGGAACATGCCAAGAGTGTATTGAGATATGCTATTGACGATGCTTTTCGGAAAAACGGAATTCAGATCCCTTTTCCGCAACGCGATGTTCACATCATATCCAATACCAGCCAGGGGTAAGCTTAATATTTTAACTATGTGGTATATAAAAAAATTCATCATCCCTTTTCTGATTCTTTTTTCTGCACTTTTTTTGAAGTATATCTCTAAAAGGTTAGAACTGGTGAACCAGGAATTTTTAGAATCGGTTGATATGGTGGGGTCAGTTCTGTTGATCGTTAGCATGGCCTGGTCACTTATTATCACTCTTAGGATTATAAAATTCATCTTTTTTGAAAAGTACGACACCTCCAAAGAAAATAATTTACGCTCGCGGAAGTTTCACACCCAGTTTAATATTCTTGAGCGGATCATTATATTTTTGATTATTTTAATTGCCATCGGACTGGTGTTGATGCTATTCGAAGATGTGAGAAGAATTGGGATCAGTGTATTTGCCTCAGCCGGTGTGATGGGGATTATTATCGGACTGGCAGCACAGCGGATAATAGCAGCTGTGCTGGCCGGATTGCAAATTGCTATAACCCAGCCTATCCGCATCGATGATGTGGTAATCATTGAAAATGAGTGGGGCAAGATTGAGGAGATTGCCCTGACATATGTTGTGGTGAATATCTGGGATAAGCGACGCCTAATTGTTCCTTCCACCTATTTTTTTGAGAAACCTTTTCAGAATTGGATGCGGACCACCTCTGAAATTCTGGGAACAGTATTTATCTATACTGATTATCATGTTTCATTTGATGCCCTCCGCAAAGAGCTTACCCGTTTGCTGGAAATCTCCCCCCTCTGGGATAAAAAGGTAAATGTTTTGCAGGTAACCGATGCAAAACCAAACAGTGTGGAAGTAAGAGCTTTAGTGAGTGCTAAAGATTCATCCACTGCCTGGGACCTTCGGGTATACATCCGTGAAAAAATGATCGAATTCCTGCAAAAGAACTATCCGGAAAGTTTACCTAAAACACGGATACTTGTGGAAGGTAAACACTAATTTATTCCTTGATAATTAGTTGTCCCGGATTATTGCCAACCTTAACTGTATATACCCCATTGGTCAGGTGATGGACAGGTATTTCGTTCCATCCTGCATCCATTATTTTCTCCATTACTTTGGTACCTGCGGCATTATATATTTCCAACTTGTCATTTTTTCTGACCTCTACCATGAGCTTATCTTTGACAGGATTGGGGTAGATTTTCATGGCTTCATTGTCTATTATTTTTTCAGCACTTAGAGAATTAGGCAGATAGATAACCACATCGGTATAAACATCACCTATACGGCTGGAAGCTCTCAAAATCAATGAGTCGGTATCATTGGCCAGATCACTTCTGGCTGATACGGTACAGTACAGTCCCAGTTCATTGATGTTAAAATTTCCGGAATTGTTCAGCAGAGTCCACTTAACCATTCTATCCCAGGAATCTGAAGGGGAAATAACAGCTGAGAACATTTTGGACTCTAATGGTTTGGAAATGGTCTGGTTACCCTGTGGTATTTGAATGGATTCAATTTTGGGATAAGGATAATAAGCCAGGGGAAGGTTTTCCATTTCGATTTCATCAGCAGTAAAATGGACCAGTACCATGGCATGTTTGGGTACATTAATGATCATTCCGTCTTCAATGGTAATATCCAAGGTATCAATCACCATATTTTTGGTGTTAAAGTCTTCTCCTGTAAGTTGGAATAATTTTCCTTCGGGGTTATAATTAAAATCTTCCGGAAGTTCAACTTGTACATAATGATCGTTCACATAATCACGGCTTACGAAAACCATGGAATACCCCTTTTCATTTCTGTATGTATGAGCTCCTACTGGTCTTTCACTAAACCTGGCGCCAGTACCTGATGTTTTATTTTGATTCGAAGTGTAAGTGTTATTCAAAACATCCCCTTTACAGAAGTGGTTAAAATATTTTGCAGTCAGAAACAGGGGTAATCTCCTGTAATTATTTTCAGGCTCAGTAATTCGCCATTGTCCTCCTGTCAGGTGAAAAATGGTAGGGATGGCAGAGCCAAGCTCCATGGCAGTGAGGTAGTAGTCGAAACTTACCAGAGCCTGCCCCAGTCGGCCGTTGTAAGTTGGTGTTGTTGTATTTGATTCATACATGTATTGCTCCATAAGCTGTCCTGTTTTTTCGACTTCATATTTATGTGAACTCAGTATTCCTGTCAAATAGTTATCGGCTCGGTTGCGTACATTTTGGTAATATTCAAGTTCAGAGTCGTAAGCAGGGAGAGCAGGATCATAATTGAGGTTCCCTCCCAAATATCCGGAGGGGGCAGTCCAGTCCACTTCTCCCTGGTCGCCATTAATAATTTTTTCATTCAATCCATAGCTTTGTTCCCTGCTGGGATACCTTGAACTGTATGCCAGGAAAATTTTTGTTGAATCGTAATAGGCTGAAGCTCTCATTTTCCTGGCAATTTCCCGCACCCAGGCAGCATAAACGTTATAATCTTTTCCAATTTGTGCCTCATGTGCGGTGCTGCCCCATACTTCGTTTCCAAACTCAAAAATGAGTCCCGGGCTGTTTTTCAGGAAGGGTTCTGTATATCCTTCTGCTACACGAAGCTGGCCGCCTTCTGTGTCGTCCGGTCCGTTGATATATTCCAAAAACCGGATAAACGTTTCAGGATCTTTTCTCCAGTCGGTTTGGTCTTCTACACCACAACAGAACGCTGTAAATGCACCAAACTCGTTGCATCGCTCAATAAACTTGCCGATTGTAACGCTCTTATCTGCTCCCACATAATCTGAAAAACTCAGAGGATTGGCCGTTAATGCTCCCCACCGGATAGCACCCGGTTTCATATCTTCTAGCAGCATCGTATGATCGGTATTGAAAACCGGACCGTTTTTATAATCTGCATTAATTCCTAATCCTTCATTATAAGACATTGCTTTGGTCGAAAAAACCAGTTTGCCGGTATTGAGACCCAGATTATCATCCAGGGGATCAAACGTTGTGGTATTCACTTTAAAAATCTGGCTCTTCTCGGATACATTCCGGCCATTGTCCAGTGCTTCTATCTGAATAGCATACTCTGTATCGGGCTGAAGTACTTTCAGTACAACAGAATTGCCGAAAACTAAGCTTTCTGTATTGTATAGTTCCCCGTTTAAATAGATATGATATGCGTAAATGCCAGACTGATCATCGCTGGCTCCATCCCAGGAAATTTCCAGAGCCAGACCGGTAGCTTCAACAATGGTGAGGCTGGTTGGGGGAGTAGGTGGAATATCATCTGTTTCTAATGTTTTTGCATTGACGATGTTGTTGACAAGTGATTCATTATTCACATGGTCAACAGCAGTTACTGCAATGGAATAGGTTGTGCTTCCTTCAAGTCCTTCAATCAGAAAATCGGTGGATGTAACGATGCTGCTGTTAGCCTTTTTTCCATTCAGATATACATGGTAGCCCTTCAGCTTTTGGTCATCTTTGCTTGCATCCCAGGTTACTCTCAGAAAACGGTCTCCAACACTCCCAATGGATATGTTTTTGACTATATCCGGACGTTTTGTGTCATGTTCCGGGTAAATATAAGGTGATTCAATGAACTGTGAACTGAAATGTCCGGGCAATTCCCATTTTATACCTCCACTTTCATTGTGGACATTCCATTGCGCTGCGTAAAAGGCATAGACTTTCCCTGAATCAAGGGAAACCGGTACCGACTTTCGATACCCGTCAACAACCGTTCCTACTTTTCCGTGATTGTCGCTGGAGGAAGCTATAACATTTGCATTCTGAAACTTCTCTGTAGTGCTGAGGAACAGGGCAAAATCATTGGGTGCATTCATATAGAATGTGTAATTCCCGGATATTTTGGGGGCAAGAAATCCTTCAACGAACCCGGTATTGAAGTCATGCCCGTCACATAATGAAGGATTATTACATCCTGCACTTACAGTCAGAGGTATTTTGGACCAGGGTAATTTGTTGTATGTCAAACCCATATTGGTTGTCTGGACAATGGTTTGATAGATGGGTGTTTCATTCAGGGGAACTACTTCCTGCCAGAAAATGGCATCGTGAATTTCAAATTTTAATCCGTAATGGGTATACTCTGAAATCAATACCTGAAATTCTTTGGTGGTGGAACCATCTGCATCAGTTAAGGTAACTGACAGGTCAACTGTGCCTAATACACCCTGATCTGACACCCAGATCAGCGCCATCCTGTTGCCTTGTTTATAAGAAACAGAATCGACTTTTAAGACTGCCTCGTTGGAAGTGGCCACTTCTAAACTTAATTCCTGTTCTCCGGAATCACCATCCTGAATGTCTGAAATGATGAGAAAATCTCTTCCGGAATGGATAATAACCGTGTCGCGTTCCGGAAGATCAAATTGGGGATTATTCTGTGCCCATGAAGTGATTGGAATTAAAAACAATATCAAGACGATATGAAACAGTGATTTAAGATTCATTATAATAATTTTAATCATATATAAGCAACACCATGCAGGGGGTGAAAATATAAAAATTTGTTCAAAAGTACAAAGTAGGATTATTGATTTCGGGCAGGAAAAAAGATTATGCCCACATTCTGGATCTGCTAAAATCTTTGCTGTTGAACATTTCAGTTAAGAGGTTGGCATTTTCCACGATTTGATAATCAAACATACCAACGCAGGCAAAATCTGCTCCTTTCTCGAAGGCAAACCTGAATCCATTTTTGGGATGAACAGCTCCTGCCGCCAAGACTTTAAATGCAATCCAGGGTTTATCAAGTGTTTCCATGTAAGAAATGGTTTCATCGGGATTTCTGTCCCAATAATTATCGATGCTGTAGTTATCGATGATCATTTTATCTTTCGCTTGTTCAGGTTTCCACGACCAATAATTGCGTGAATGCAATGTTTTCATATAAAAGTCGGCACCAACCTGATGTTCTTCTGCACCCTTTATGGTTTCAATTTCATGTCCGGCTACTCCTGCTGAAACACCTTTACTTTTGATATAATCAATTGTTTTAGCCATCAGCTCAAACTTCCCGGATCTGGCCCATTCGTCCCCTACGTTGCCCATAATGATGATTGCACTGGCACCATGGTCAAGCGCAAAATCAATGTTCTCTTTGTAGTTGGCTTCACTTGGGTAAGTGGGAGCGATCCATTGGATCTTTCCTCCCTGTTTCCAGTAATTATTCAATATTTTAACCTCATTTGGTTTTGCACTGATTGCCGTTGTGTTAATTCCACATTCCTCGCAAATCCAAAAAGTATCCATTACCTTTTTTTCGTTAAAATATGTTTTCAGCAGGCGGGATACGTAAATTAAATCCCTGCTGTGAGCAAAACCACTAATCAAATTCCCTCCACAAATGATTCTCCCTACCTCAAGGCCTCCTAGTCTTCCTTTGGGTACCGGTTTAATCAGTTGATTCAGATTTACTGTATCGGTAATTTTAATGGTAGGACTGGTTGTTCCATCCGAAGCCAGGTTACTGGCTAAGAAGTTTTCCTCTTCAAAACTTTTCCATCCATGGTTTTTGGCCGCCAGGAATGCAAAACCTCCCAAAAAAGGAAGTGAAATCAGGTTCTTTACAATCGCACGTCTGCTTAAGGCCGGATCGTCCTTTCCAAAATGGTTCATTTCATCGGGCACAACAACCTTTCCCGGTAGTTTCTTTTTCAACTCGAACTTGAGCAGATTTTCAACACCATAATACCAATTTTTAGGTATGAATGCGATCAGAATCAGAATAGCTATTTCAATCAGATTCTTATTTACTATGAGTGAATTGCCCTCTATACCAAAACCAGCTCCTGTTGATACAACAGGCGGATTAGCCAGGTAATACAATCCAATCAGCAGAGCTGCCGACAGGGCTGCATACCGGGTAAATAATCCGATAAAGATAAATAAACCCGCCAGAGTTAAAACCAATATATTGATGATGTCAGTTACCTGAAGCAACAAGGGTGACTCAGCAATAGATTGAAAAATCCCTTCAAGGAATCCGCTCGCATTTACCAGATAGGAAGCGGAAGTCCACGAAGGATCAATCAGTTTTACAAACCCTTCGTAAAGAATATGCCATCCTACAACAATGTTCAAAAAGGTAAAAAGCACTTTCAACCGGGTAAAACTTTTCTTATCCATAGGTGAAATATTAAGGACAAAACATTACAAAATAATCTCTTACACTAATTTGGCTATAAAGAAACAAAATTTTTTGAACTATTGCTTTTAAGAATACTCTGATTTTTACCTGCCAATCTTTTTACGAATGATTAAATCCTTTTGTTGCCAGGTAGGTGAAGCATTTTTGGTCTTTCCCGGAAATTGTTTTTCCTTGCCGATAAAAGTAAGGTTTCATTGAACTCTGCCTGTTGATTTCTGAATCTTTTTGTACTTTTAAACCGAAAAATAAATCACCATCACCAATTACGAACTGATTCCAATAAAACGAGCAGGATGGTATTTGACTCCAACAAGCAGGAAAGATTGATGGGAGTTATATTTTTAATTTTATAAAGTCTGTCCATAAAGTCCGCTGACTGTGATATACTTGCCCTCAAAATGTTTTTTTACGCATAGTAAACTTATATTTTCGAGTTTCGCTAGCCTTGTCAGCGAACTTTCCAGAACAGATTCTTGACTTTAAAGACGAACACGAATGAATAAGCAATTTTAATATGAAAAATAGGGAAAGATTATTGAAAGTACTGCACCGGAAGCTGCCTGATTGTGTTCCTGTTTGCCCGGATATTTCCAATATGGTGCCTGTGAGGCTTACCGGGAAACCATTTTGGGATATTTACCTGTATCAGGACCCGCCCCTCTGGAAAGCATATATCGATGCAGTGAAATATTTTAATATTGACGGGGGGTTTGAACTGTACGAATTTGGTGATCTGTTTGGTGACGAAGTGGGTGAACGGAATGAAAAAATCATTTTCAGAAATGAATCCCGGATTGTTACACGTGTATTCAATGAAAATACAGGAGAATGGAGCAAATATGCTGTTGTTTACACCAAAGATAATCCTCCTGCCACCGGTGTTCTTCCCGGGAAACTGGGATTAAGTCCGGTTCCTGACACCTGGGAAGAAATTGAGGGTGTAAAAGAATGGCCTAACGGCATGGAGTTGTGGGAAATGATAAAGAAGGAGATGGGGGATTATGGGATCGTGGGTATGCCCAGCGGTATAAAAACTCTAATTCTGGAAACACCTGAAGATATTTATGCCTACTATGAAAATCCGGATAAATATATTGAGATCAGGGATCGTATGATCGATAAGATGGAGAAAAGAATGGAAATTATATCATCATTGAGTGATCCACCCGATTTCCTCTTTTGCGGAGCATCTGGTTCTTTAATTTTCCAGTCACCTGAAATTTTCCGGGAATTGGTGCTTCCGGCTTTAAAAAAAGTGACTGAGCGAGCTGCAGAAATGGGCATTCCAACGCATGTTCATTCGTGTGGTCCGGAAACAGAGCTGGTGAAAATGGCTGCTGAAGAGACAAAATTATCCATTATTGATCCATTGGAGATTCCTCCCATGGGAGATTCCAATCTTGCCGACCTAAAGAGACGATTTGGAAGCAAGATTATCCTGAAAGGGAATTTGCATACTACGAATATCATGTTGAATGGTTCTGTTGATGAGGTCATTGAGGCCAGCAAGAAAGCCATTGATGATGCTGCAGCAGGAGGAGGATTTGTCCTTTCAACCGGAGACCAGTGCGGAAGGGATACACCCGATGAAAATATTTTTGCCATGGTGGAAACTGCAAGAACTTACGGCAGATATTCTTTCTGATATTCCGCTGTTTCGAAATAGTTTCCTCCCCAAATGGATGGAAATAGTATCGTTTTAAGGGGAGATTTAAATTTTACGTATGAATAACCGGGAGGTATGTGGCGGAATTATTAGTCGCTTATCCGCGCAATACCAAGGTATATGTTCCTGATTTCACCGAAAATACAGCAAAGTCTCTTTCCAGTCTGTCAAAACTGATTCCTTCTGTTGCATCCATTTTTTTCCCGTTTTTCACCAACAGGTAGTTTCCCTCATAGATATCCGGGAAATTATTCCCGAGTACAGGCATATAAATTTTTCCTGTTGTGTTGGCAGGAATGGTTACTGTGAGATGCAGGTCGTTGCCAAATCGCCACCACGAACTGCTGATTTTTCCTCTGACAGAATGATAGCTTCCTTTAGCCCAGGTGAGGTCACCTACCACGGAGGGTTTTATAACAATTTCACTGAATGCCACCGATTTCTCCGATTGCTGTATACCCAGTAATGATTTGTAGAACCATTCGCTGACCGATCCAAACATAGGATGATTTTTGGAGTCATGTTCTTTTTTATTCCAGTTTTCCCAGAGGGTTGTTGCTCCGTTGTCGATCATATACCCGTAGCCGGGGTACTCTTTTTGATTCAGCATGATAAACGAAAGGTCATCACGGTTTTGATCACTCAGGTAATTGAGCATCATTTTCGTTGAGAAGATTCCTGTGGTCAGGTGACCCTGGCGTTCCAGCATGATTTGCTCTTCCAGTCTGGCAAATGCTTTTCGTCTGACTTCCTGCGGAAGCAGATCGTAGTAGAGGGCAAATACCTGACTTGCCTGGTAGCCCGAGTAAACTTTCCCCGATTCTTTGTCGACCAACCTTTCGATAAATGCCTTTTTGATGTTTTCTGCCACCTGACTATACTTCTTGACATCCTCTTTTTTCCCAAGTAACTCAGCCAGTTCTGCCAGGATTGTGACATGGTGGTAATAAGCAGAAGCTGCAGAAACCGGATAAGGGCGCTCGTCGACACTGTTATGATCACCAATACAATCGAGGATCAGGAAGTCAGGGGTACGATCATGATAAAAGTCAACCAACTTTTTCAGAGTCGGATATTGTTCTTTAACAATTTCGATATTCCCATAATATTTATGTAACTGATAGAGAATGAAGGGGTGTGCGAGGGTCCAGCCCACCGGGCCTGTTCCTGGTTCAATACCTCTGCCATTAATTCCTATATTGGGAGCACATTCGGTCATCCCCCCGCTTGGAAGGGCATCGCGTTCAAAATCACGTACCGATTTCTGATAAAACGAAGACATATCATAGTTATACAAAAAGGCTTCTCCCACAGTAACTATATCGCCCCCGTAGCCAAACTTCTCCCGTGCCGGGCAGTCCGATTCTACACTATGGACATTACTCAGCATGGCCCATTCGGTAATCTGCTGGATTTGATTGAACAATCCGTTTGAACAGTTAAATTCTGAAACATCCGGAATATCGGAATGGATTACCAGTCCTTCCAGATCATTTAATGACGGTTTGGATGATAATCCTGTTACTTCAACAAACCGGAATCCATGGTAAGTAAACCTGGGCTCAAAGGTTTCTCCTTTTATCCCTTTACAGATATAACGGTCTTCCTGCCAGGCAACATCAGGTGCTCCAGGACCGCCCCTGCCCGGTGATTTTACCTGCCCGGCAGCTGTGGTATTTACATCGATGGTCAGATCGGGCTTGAGAACTTCAGCATAACGAAAAATAATTTCTGTACCAGCAGGGGCGTCAACTCTGAAACGAATTACCCCGGCAAAATTTTGTCCCAAATCATAAACGTACATACCAGCGTGAGGTTCCATCAGTTGAACAGGGTGAAGGGTTTTTGTATGCCGCACAGGAGGTATATATTGCCATGTCAGTTTTCCTTCCGGTGCCTCTGCCCATGTTACTTTTTCCCATAATGAATCATCAAACTCCGGAGTGCACCAGCCCGGTATTTCTTGCCGCGCATCGTACCATTCGCCCAGATAAACATTGTTCCGGACAACAGGACCTTCAGCTGTTTTCCAGCTCCGGTCACTGGCTATTGTTTCTGTTGATCCATCTTCATACTCAATCGTCAGCTGGCACCTCATCTTGGGTTGTCCGATGGTGAGAATTTCACGAAGATTCCGGTTAAACACCCGAAGAGGAAGCGGATTATACCAACCATTACCCAATACCACTCCCAGGGCATTTTTGCCGGTTTTCAGCTGATGGGTTACATCGTGTACGTTGTAATATACTGTTTTCGCAAATTGTGTCCACCCCGGTTCCAACCGGTAATCACTTATTTTTTCTCCATTCAGGTAAATTTCATGATACCCAAGGCCACTGATATATAGCTTCGCTCCTGAAATGTTCTTTTTTGTATCAAAGGATTTGCGAAAAAGCGGAGCCGGAATTTTCTGATAAAAATCTTCATCCCTTTCAGGTGCTGTCCTTCCGTCTCCAATCCATTTTCCCTTCCAGTCTTTCTCAGAAAATAAACCAGTCTCAAATAATCCATTTTCCTGACATTCAGAATGTTCATCATTGTTGTTCCAGCTAATAACTTTCCAAAAATACCGGCTGCCGGGTTTGAATTGTTTTCCCTGGTACGGGATTTGAATGGTCCGGGAAGAGTTGACTTTCCCTGAATCCCAGTAATCACCTTCCTCAGAGTCAAGTTTTTCCAAACTGGAGGCCACCAGAATACGATAAGCTGTTTGTTGGGCTCCTCGCTCATAATCGATCACCTCCCATGAAAAAAATACGGGTTTGTCTATTCCTTTCGGTTGGGTTAAATAATTGACCTTAAGGTTGGTGGGTAGGGCTGAACAAAAATATACTGCTACTAAAAAAAGAAGGGTAAGATGAATTCGTTTCATTGGTTTTTGATTGTTGTTTGTAAAAAATCAGTCATGTTTTAAATTATTCCCAAACCACTGTCATGATGCTGTTTGAAGGTAAAGAAATTCGCCTGGACCTATTGATAATTTGGGATTCGAATTTTACATTTCCGGACGATAAAAATGCCTCACAAGTTTTGGTGTTTCCAATTTTAGGAAGCTGAATCACTTCATCGGTTTTACCTTTATTGATCAGAACGCTAACCATCTTATAGTTTCCTGAATTTTTAAATGCCAGGGCAAGCACATCGGGATGGTCTGATCCGGCTTCGGTTCTGATGGCTCCTGGTCTGATATACCGGTAAAAGTGCTTGGAAGTGTAATAACGTCCGGTAGGTTCGCCATCTATGATTAGTCCGTATACTTCAGACCTTTTTCTGTCAGAGATAGCCCACCAGACCCAGGCATTAATATTTCCATAGTTTATCGCGTTGTATATGTTTGCAGCGAGCAGCATGGCTCCTTCCCAATTGTTTTTATGTCCGGAAGTTTCTGTCATCCAGAGCTGTTTGGCTGGTTGAACGGAAGCTGCCACTTCAGCATACCTGGCCCACTGTTTTGAGGCGGCACCTCCTACACTCATCCCGTCTTTGTCATAGTTGTGTATGGCAAAGATATCTGCATAGTTTTTAGTCTCTTCGTCCTCATTTACAGCATTAAAGAAGTCTTCAACGTGCCTTTGGGAAGGCAGGGCTTCAGGTAGATATATTTTTGTTTTAATCCCTTCTTTCCGGAATTTTCTTCCTATATACCTCAAGGCTTCTCTAAGTTGTTCCGGATTGTATACACATGAATTGAAAGGTTGAGCAAACTCTGGTTCATTTTGTATTCCCAGAGCATAAAGTTCAACTCCGGTTTCATCTTTGAAAGCCCGGCAATAGGCTGCCAGGTAGGTAGCAAAATCTTCCCGTGCATCTTCTCTCAGGTTTCCTCCGTAATTGGTTGTTGGCCCTTCTCCCTGCCGGTTTAACGTTTTCATCCAGGCTGGTGGGCTCCAAACTGTGGCAATAAATTTTTCAACACCTCTTTTGTTTAGCTCACGTACATCTTTAAAGTTCTGTTGTAGATCAGGACCTCCAAAAACCTTCCCATTCATATTATAATCCCCGCCTTTTTCCTCCTGAAAAGTGGGAGGCAGTTCAAAACGCATGATTGATAGTCCCATGTCGTGGGCTAGCAGGTCATATTTCTCCTCGTAGGTAGCATGATCCCAAAATGAGAGGGTATTGAACGCGCCAAATCCTTCCATGGTTTGATAGGTTTGGTCTTCCTGAATACTCAGTTGAGCGGATGATTCAGGATATGTTTTGCAGCCGGAAAGAATGAATAGGATTAATAATCCCAATAAGGAGGCTATTTGCAGCCGGTTTTTTTGCGGGAAATTTAAGTTCATATTTTTAGAATTAATTTTTTTACTTTTAGAATTATTTTTGTGGTCATTTGATGGTTACCGGATATAAAATTTTAGAACAGAAAGAGGCTTGACCAGCCCAAATATATAATTATTTTTGTTCGGGCGATATTCATTTTTGAATAATAAGACTACCTGTTTATGACAAAAAAAGATAAATATTTCATGCAAAGGGCGATAGATCTTGCCCAGGAAGGGATGAATCAGGGTTCGGGCGGACCTTTTGGCGCAGTAATAGTCAAAGGGGATAAAATAGTGGCTGAAGGTTATAATCGTGTTATTGCCGAAAATGACCCCACTGCTCATGCTGAAGTGGAAGTCATCAGGAAAGCTTGTAAAAAATTGAATTCTTTTCAGTTAACCGGGTGTGTTATTTACACCTCCTGTGAGCCTTGCCCCATGTGCATGGCAGCAATATACTGGGCTCGTTTGCAAAAAGTGTATTTTGCCTGCACCCGGAAGGATGCAGCAGACATTTTATTTGATGATCATTTTATTTCTGTTGAAATGCAGAAAAAACCAGCCGACCGGCAAATTGAATTTTCCGAAATCATGCGGGCAGAAGCTTTGAATGTTTTCAAGAAATGGAATGATAAAACAGACAAAACACACTATTGAAAGTGCAACAGGAGTAAATTCCTAATTTCATTCAACAATATCGGTCCAGTGGTACTTGTCCGGCTCGTCTCCGTATTGAATAGCCCGCAATTTATTGTATAGTTTTACCGACCATTTCCCGGGTTCATCCCCATACCTGAACCATTTATCTTTGTCGGCATCATAGATTCCTTTGATTGGAGAAATGACTGCTGCTGTACCACATGCGCCAATTTCTTCGAATTCAGGAAGTTCATCGTATAATACTTTTCGTTTTTCAACCTTGAGTCCCATCTCTTCAGCCAGCACCATCAGGCTTTTGTTGGTTATGGAGGGGAGGATTGATTCGGAAAGAGGAGTGATGTAGGTATTATTTTTTATCCCAAAGAAATTTGCCGGTCCACATTCATCGATATATTTCTTCTCTTTACTGTCGAGGTATAAAACGGCAGAAAAGCCCTGTTTTTTCGCCAGCTTCCCGGCATTCATACTTGCAGCATAATTTCCTCCTACTTTATATTTCCCTGTTCCCAATGGAGCAGTTCTGTCATAATCCCTCATAATCACCAGATCAGTTGGTTTAAATCCTTCCGGGAAATAGGGGCCAACAGGCATGACGAAAACAATAAACAGGTACTCACTGGCAGGTTTAACACCAATCTCCGGACTGGTGCCTATAAGTAAAGGACGAATATACAGAGATGCTCCGCTTTCATAGGGGGGGATAAACCGTTTATTCATTTTTACAACTAACCGGACTGCTTCCATGAATTTTTCAACAGGAAAACCAGCCATCAAAATACCATCAGAAGAGCTTTGCATGCGTAATGCATTTTCCTTCATGCGAAAGATACGGGTTTTGCCATCTTTCCCCTTAAATGCCTTTAGCCCTTCAAATGCTTCCTGCCCGTAATGTAAAGCAGTAGCTGCCATGTGCAGGTTGATTATATTGGATGAACTTATTTCCAACTCCCCCCAAGCTCCATCCCGATAATAACAACGTATATTGTAATCTGTGTCACAATATCCAAACCCTAAATTCTGCCAGTCTGATTTTTCCATTTCTCCGGTTTTTTATATCTTTTATTTTTATTGGATTTTCCCGTTTTTCCCGGTGAACAAAATAAGTAAATTTTAGATTTGAAAAGTCAAATAAATGCAAACTAACCTGTTATTTTAATGTTGACTTTAACTAGTCAACCCATTTGTTTGTTTTTTCTGTAAATTTTATTTGGAATGCAAATGGCGGATTTAGCGTAGATGAGTAAATTCAGAAATTGTTTTCATGGGAAATAACTTATCATGAAGGGGAAGAAATTTTTTTTAAATTGCACTTCATGAAACAAGCATGATTAATTTTTAACACAAACGAAGATGTTAATTCCCATAAGTGATTTGATTGAATTATTCTATCCTTCCCTGTGTATTACTTGTGGCGGGAGATTGGTTTCTCAGGAGAAATATTTATGTTCGAAGTGCTGGTTTGATTTGCCGGTTAGTCGTTACCACCTGGATAAACAGAACAAAGTAGGACAGCTATTTTGGGGGAGGGTTCCGGTTGAATTTGCCACTTCTTATTTTTTTTACCGGAAAGGAAGCCGGTACCAGCAACTCGTTCATTATATTAAGTATAAGGGATTAAAGGAATTAGGATTCGAAGCCGGGATAAGGTTTGGCAATAGTCTGGCCGGATCCAGATTTTTTAAATCCATTGATTTGCTTGTACCTGTTCCATTGCATCCCCAAAAGGAAAAATTACGCGGATACAATCAGAGTGAATGGATTGCACGAGGTATTTCAGACCGGTTGAACAGGCCTGTTAGTTTGGGAAGCCTGCAGCGAATAACCCATACAGCCACTCAAACCCGTAAAGACCGTTTTGGACGATGGCAAAATGTAAAAGGAATTTTTAAGGTTACTCAACCCAGGACTTTTCAAAACAGGCATATCCTGCTGGTGGATGATGTCGTTACTACCGGCTCAACCCTTGAGGCGTGCGCACATGAAATTTTAAAGGTAACGGGTGCCAGAGTAAGCATTGCCACCCTCGCTTTTGCTGATTTATTGTGAAAGAAATCTGACAAATACAGGCTTACCTGGAAAAATTGTAATAGAGCGCCAAAGAAATGACGTTGTTGAATTGATTGTCGCGCCAGTACCACGAATAATCAAGGTTGTTATCACCCGGTTGTCCGCGGATGGGCAGCACAGACAGGGCAAATCGAAGATCCAGTGTGACCTGGTCGAGCATATCAAACTGAAAGCCCAAAAATGGCTGGATGTCCAGGTTATTAAAAGGATGTTGATCTTCCGGAGGAAACTCTCCGTATTCATCAAGTTCCTTGTCATGAATCAGATATCCTATAGAAACTCCCGCCAGAATTGACCCGCGGTCGTTGGTGCGAAATCCGGCAAACAGAGGAACATCAACATATCCTAGGCGCATGATGTACTTCTCAGGATCAGGATCTTTGGGTTTTATGCGCTTTCGGGATCCTTTTTGTGTGTATTTAATTTCCATTCCTGCAAATATGGCTGGTGCCAGATCGGTTTGCACAAAGAATCCGGCCAGGATACCGGGCTTGTTGAATCCTTTAAAATAATCACCCTCCACCTGTGTGGCATTAAATCCGGCCAGCACACCACCTTCAAAACGTTGAGCCCAGGTATAACTTACAAGGATCATGAAGAATACTAGGATGTAAATTTTCTTCACCATTTTAGCTGAGTTTTCAAATTTCCGGCTTAAAGATAGGTGAAAAACAGAAAAAGCGCCCGTTCCATTCTGGTTTTCTGAATATTTTTGTTCCGTAATTCATTGGATCCTTTTATTTGCTTAAATTACAACGCAATAAATAAATTTTATTAGAATAAAATTTCTTGCTAAATTTCGGCACAATTAATTTATTGGATTGTGATGAAACGAGCATATTTTGTAATCGCCTAGAATACATTGTATTAACTTAATATTATTCTCATGAAAAATTTTGCTGTATTTTTCTTTTTCATTTTATTCATTCCACAGATGTATGCCAGGGAATATACCGTTCAATCTCCTTCGGGTCGCCTTCAGGTGAAGGTCTCGGTTGAAGATGCCGTGCTTTATTCTGTTTTTCTGCATAACAGGGAGGTTATTGCTGCTTCACCCATATCGTTGTCTCTTGATGATGAGGTTCTTGGTGTAAATTCAAGGGTAAGAAAGGATAAGATCATTTCTGTGAATGATGAAATTTTACCGGTAGTTGCCCGGAAGAACTCCACCATACCGGATGTATATAACCAGTTGACTCTATCTTTCAAGGGGTACAATCTGTATTTCAGGGCTTACGACGATGGAGTGGCCTACCGTTGGGAAGTATTGCGGTCAGGGCCGCTCAAAGTGATGAATGAGCAGGCAACGTTTACTTTTACGGGTGACCATAAAGTCTGGTTTCCGGAGGAAGAAAGCATGTTTACCCATCAGGAACGTTCCTACCTGGATGTAAAACTATCTGAGATTTCTGCAGATCGGTTTGCATCAACCGGTTTATTAGTGGATTGTGGTGATGATGTAAAGGTATATATTTCTGAATCGGATTTGGTTACTGATTATGCCGGAATGTTTTTACAGGGCTGCCATGATCATCCTTACAGGCTGGCTGGCAAGTTTCCGGGAGTGGTACTGGAAGAAAGACAACGAACAGACCGCGATGTGGAACCGGTTCGATATGCCAATTATATTGCTGAACTGGAGGGGCCAAAAAGTTTCCCCTGGAGGGTAATGGTTATCGTTGATGAGGATAAACAACTGGTGGAATCGGAAATGATCTACAAACTGGCTCCGGAATGTGCATTGGAAGATGCCGGTTGGATCAAACCAGGAAAAGTAGCATGGGATTGGTGGAATGCATTGAATATTTATGGCGTGGATTTCGAATCGGGAGTAAATAACCAAACCTATAAATATTATATTGATTTTGCTTCTCAATATGGCCTGGAATATATCATTCTTGATGAAGGGTGGTATCACCTGGAAGATATTATGAAAGTAAAAGATGAAATCGATGTTCAGGAGTTGGTGAATTACGGGAAAGATAGAAACGTTGGCATTATCTTATGGGTAGTTTGGAAAGCACTCGATGATCAGCTTGAAAAAGCACTTGACCAGTTTGAAGCATGGGGTGTAAAAGGAATAAAAATTGACTTTATGCAGCGTGATGATCAGTGGATGGTCAATTTTTATGAGAAGATTGCCCGCGAGTGTGCCCAACGGCATTTGCTGGTCGATTACCATGGAGCTTATAAACCAGCCGGGTTAGATAGAAAATACCCTAATGTTATTAGTTATGAAGGAGTTAAGGGTTTAGAAAATAGTAAATGGTCTGATGATCCCGACCCGGAACATAACGTTATTCTGCCATTCATACGTATGGTTGCAGGAGCTATGGATTACACGCCGGGTGCCATGCTCAATGCGAATAAGAAGAACTTTAAGGATATTTTTGATGCTCCTATGGCGCTTGGAACCCGTTGTCATCAGCTGGCTATGTATGTTGTGTATGAAAGCCCTCTGCAAATGCTTGCCGACAATCCTTCCAACTATTACCGGGAGCCTGAGTGTATGGAATTACTAAAGGATGTACCGACAGTATGGGACGAAACCCGCGTATTGGAAGCAAAAGTAGGTGATTATATCATCATTGCCCGTCGTTTTGGGGATACATGGTATGTAGGGGGTATGACCGACTGGTCGCCTCGTACTTTTGATCTCGACCTTAGTTTTCTTGGAAATGGGAGACACACCATGAGGGTTTGGAAGGACGGCGTTAATGCCGATAAGCATGCCGCAGATTTTAAACTGGAAAAAAACAGCGTAACTCGCTCTTCTAAAATAAAAATTGAAATGGCTCCCGGTGGAGGCTGGGCAGCTATCATTGAAAAAAATTAAAAAATCCTCCCTGCGTGGAAAAGTGCTTTAAACTGTTAAAAACAACGCGTGGGAAATTCAATTTCTCACGCGTTGGTATATATGGTTCATCTGATATGCCAATCGAAATAAAATCGTGGTTTCAGGTAAGGAAATAAAATCGTATTTGTTTTATTTTTGCAGATGTACATCCATTTGTGGGAAAGGAATATTAAGACCTTCTTTTTCAAAGGTTTTGTATACTTTTTCATGCATGTCAAAATAAATTCCCCAATAATTTGAGGACTCTGCCCATACCCTGACAACTATATTTACCGAACTGTCGGCCAGTTCACTAACAGCAATAAATGATGCCGGATCTTTTAAAATCCGAGTATCGTCATCTATCAATTTTTGTATCACTGCTTTTGCTTTATCCACATCGTCTCCGTAAGCAATTCTAAATAAAAAATCAACCCTGCGCGATGGTTCGGTTGAATAATTGATCATCGAACTGGTGGAAAGCCCTCCGTTGGGAATGATGATGGTTTTGTTGTCAGGAGTTTTTAATATGGTATTGAATATCTGTATTTCCTTCACTGAACCGGCATGCCCCTGGGCTTCTATGTAATCCCCAACCTTGAAAGGCTTGAAAAGCAAAATCATTACCCCACCTGCAAAGTTTTGAAGGGTACCGGAAAGAGCCATACCTACAGCAAGACCTGCTGCACCAAGTATCGCAATAAATGAGGTCATTTGCACACCAAGCATTCCAATAACACTGATCAAAAGCATGGCTTTGAGCAGAATTCCTATCATGCTGTTTAAAAAACCCCGCAGCGACGGATCCATTTCCCTCTTTTCAAAATACTTGTTAAGTGTATTATGAATGACACGGATGAGCCACCACCCAATAATTAGCGTGAGAATAGCACCAATCAGCCGTGGACTGTAACTAATAACCGATTGATAAATGATTTGTAAGGCGAAGTTGAATGATTGCATTTTGTAAATTTATTGTTAATTATTAATTTTTCTAAAAAATTTCAGTTACAGAATTGTTCCCTGGAATTATTACGCTGTGTTTTTTAGGAATTTTACGGCTTCATTTACATTTTTAAAGGATAGTAAATCTTCATCGGGAACCGAAATGTCGAAAATTCCCTCCAGGTAAAAAGTAAAGATTTTCCAGTCAACAGTATCAAAATTCAAATCGTTTATGAATGAGGCTTCCGGCAGAATATCATTTTTTTGTACACCTGTTTTTCGCAATACCCGGTAAAGATTTCTTCGAATCTTTTTTTCTTCCATATTATTTCGTTTTCTATTTTGATCAATTTTTAAAATATACGAACAAATGGTTTGACGGGTCAAATATAGAAAGAATCTTTGAATGATGATTTTACGTTAACACTTATTAACGGGAAATTATGGGTTAAATAATTTGTTTTCAACGCAATACATATAAAAGTCATGTGCCTGACAACAAGTCTGACCGGAGCAGACTGAATACATCCAGATGGAAATATTCGTTATTTTTGCGTTCCCCCTGACGTTCAGTCCCTTCGTAACGAAAGCCCAGCCGAACAGGAATGGCAGCACTTTTTGTATTGCCGGTGGCAACTTTTATTTGTATTCTGTTTAAATTTAGTTCATGAAATATATACCGGATCAAATGCTGAATACTTTTGGTTACCAATCCTTTTCCCTGCATCTTTTCAATTAACCAGTATCCGATTTCTGTTTTCCGATTCGTCCAGTCTGTATCTTTTAATCCGATGAGTCCGGCAAATTTTTCATCATAGAAGATCATGAAAACTTCATCTTTTTTTGGATGGAATTGGGATGTCAGACTCTGAATAAATAATTCTGTGTCAGCGATTTTTTCTGTATACTCCACAAAAGGAAGCCATTCACTCAAATATTTTCTGTTGCTGTCAATGGCTTTAAAGATAACCTCCGCCTGTTGCAGATCAATCAATTCAAGCCTAATTTTATGATCTACCCGTATGTGATCCATCTTCTTCTATTATCTTTACACACTTTAATTTTAATTTATAGGCAAAGCTATGAAGAAAATGTTTGTTTTTTTAATTTTCGCCCTGCTGATCACCACTTTTTCGTGTGGGCATGCCATGCAAAATGGGGAGAAAGCAGATGTAATAATTAAAACGGCTCAGGGTGATATACGGATTAAGCTTTACGATAAGACAGCAGCACACAAGAAGAATTATGAGAAACTAATTCAGGAAAATTTTTTTGATGGATTGCTGTTTCACCGGGTGATCAAAAATTTCATGATCCAGGGAGGTGACCCTGATTCCAGGAATGCCCAACTGGGGGAACGATTAGGAGGTGGTTCTCTCGATTACACCCTGCCGGCAGAAATTATCCCGGAGTATTTTCACAAGTGGGGTGCTGTCGCTGCTGCCAGGAGAGGAGATGCTTCAAATCCGGAAAAAAGATCAAGCTCATCGCAGTTTTACATTGTTCAAGGCAGGGTTTTTTCCCATGGCGAACTGGATACGCTGGAAATGGTAAAAAATCAACAAATTTTTAACGATAAGATGCGCGACCAAATTTTGTCAGTTCAGGAGGAAATGCAACAATACAGAGATCAAAACGACCGGGATGGATTTAACCTGAAAATGGCGGAAATCAGAGAAAAAGTTGATAGCATCATGGAGGTACAGGGGATAAAATTTAGGTTTACCAAAGAACAACGTCAGATTTATACAACCGTGGGTGGATACCCTTCGCTCGATGGCGATTATACCGTGTTTGGAGAAGTCGTCGAAGGAATGGAAGTGGTGGATAAAATTTCTGAAGTCGATACCGACCAAAACGATAGACCGATACAGGATATCCAAATGAAAATAGATTGGATTAAATAATTGTTGATATACCTTCAGTGGAGGGGAATGAATTTAGAGACTGTTTTAAATTTATCCATTTATACTATTTTGCGTCTTTTTCACTCATGCTGCTGCAAAATTTCCTTAAATAGCTATGGCTATTCGCGTCAATTTTGCCTTGTCTGAGCAAAAAACAGATCAAAATATTTCTAAAAAACAAAATCAAAACAGTCTTTTAATTTTATATTTACAGGACTGGTAAGGTTTAAATTTAATGCAAATGAAAATGTTACGTCGTGAAAATCAGATTTTTATAGGATTATTTATCTTTTCATTTTTTGTTGCTGTTTCTGTAAATGGTCAGAATCACAGGTTGTGGTACCAGCAGCCGGCAAAATATTGGAACAGTCAGGCTCTGCATTTGGGGAACGGATTTATTGGAGCCTCTTTTTTTGGAGGGGTTGAAGAGGAAAAATTCACCCTGACCGAAGGTAGCATCTGGAGGGGTGGCCCATTTCGCGGCGACTGGGAAGAATTTGGTGTGAATCCGGAGGCTAATAAATACCTCGAAGTTATCCGTCAGGCAGTGGTGGACGGAGATGTTCGGAAAGCCGACAGCCTTACACAAAAATATTATTTGGGGCAGAATAAACTATACGGAGCATTTAGTACAATTGGTGACCTGAACTTAAAAATGATGAACCACGGAATGCCCCATACCAACTATGTCCGGGAACTGGACCTGTCGAAATCATTGGGACACGTATCTTATGTCCTCGATGGGGTGAACTATTCCCGTGAATATTTCTGTTCCTATCCGAAAAATGTTCTGGTGATGAAATTGAAGGCGGATCAACCAGGGAAAGTTGGATTTGCCATGTACATGGATATCATACAGGAAAGATATAACGTGGATATTTCTGCTGATGAGTATACTGTTACCGGATTTGTCGACGGTGGAGATCATAAATTCCAGATGAAAATTAGAGCTGTACCCTATGGTGGCAGCCCGGTTCAAAGAACAAAACTAATGGGATTAGCCAATCCTTATTGGGGAATACAGGATGCTGATTCTGTGGTGTTATTCATCAATATTTCTACCGATTATATACAGGAATGGCCCAACTATAAAGGCTCCGATCCGGCTGTCCTTTGCGAATCGGCTATTCGTACTGCAGAAAATGCAGGGTATAATGCTCTGAAAAACGAGCATGTGGCCGACTATGTAGAGTTGTATGCAAGAACACAGATTGACCTAAATAGCCGTGATGAATTGAACAGGATGCCTACTGATAAGAGGTATCAACGTTTTAAGGCCGGAGAACAGGACCTGGGATTGAAAGAATTGGTATTTAATCTGGGAAGGTATATGATCATCAGTTCCAGCCGGCCGGGAAGCCTCCCTGCTAACCTGCAGGGGAAATGGAATGCTTTTTACACAGCTCCCTGGGCTGGAAATTATCAGGCAAATATCAATATTCAAGAGATATACTGGCCCTGCGGACCCACCGATCTGCTGGAATGCCAGATCCCTTATATCGACTGGACTGCCGACCTGGTGAAGCCCGGTCGGGAAGTAGCCAAACGGGTTTATGGAACAGACGGGTGGATCAGCCATACTACTGGAAATATATGGGGACATGCAGCTCCCGATGGAAGTATCCCCTGGGGAGTATATCCTCTGGCACCCGTATGGCATTGCCAGCACCTGTGGGAACAGTTCACATTCAGTCAAGACTTATCCTACCTGAAAAATATTGCCTACCCAATCATCAAGGAAGCGACCAGCTTCTGGCTTCAAAACCTGACTAAATTTGGAAAATATTATATTGTTGCCCCTTCCATTTCTGCAGAACATGGCGCACATGTAGATTTAGGTGAGGAAATTCTTGATTCCTACGAGCGTAACTCGAGCAGAAATCTTTTTAATATCCCCGGAGCATACCAGGATGCACAAATGCTCCGTGATCTGTTTGAAATGTGCAGAGAAGCAGCTGAAGTGCTGGATGTCGATAAAGCATTCGTTAAACAAGTCCGTGCAGCACAGAAAAAATTGCTACCGCATAAAATTGGAAAATACGGCCAACTTCAGGAATGGTATGAGGATATTGACAGTCCGGAAGACCGTCATCGCCATATCTCACACCTGTATGCAGTATGTCCGGGAAACCAAATCCATCCCCTGACTACCCCGGAGTTGGCAGAAGCAGCAAAGGTCTCCTTGAATATGCGGGGAGAAGGACGTTTTCCGAATTATGATGCCGCATCGGGAGGAAACTGGTCCATGTGTTGGCGAATCTGGTGCTGGACACGATTAATGGATGGCAACAGAGCAAATAAAATTTTTGACCAAATGCTCCGGGAACAGGGTTTTGAAAATTTGCTGACCTTCCAGCAAGCCGGTTGGGCAGGCGACCGCCCCGACTTGTTCCGGGAACCAGAGAACCTTTTCCTGAATTTTCAACTCGATGGCTCTGCCTCAACCCCGGGTTTTATGGCTGAAATGTTATTGCAATCACATCTTGACGAAATTATTCTCCTGCCTGCTCTGCCCGAAGAATGGGAAAATGGATCAGTAAAAGGACTTAAAGCAAGAGGAAACTTTTCAATCGATATTTCATGGGAAAATGGTGAACTGACAGATGCACAAATCAAATCAAATTCAGGGAATATCCCTAAAATCAGACTGGTCGATAAATATGTTGATCCCCAAAAGGATAATCGGATCCGGTTGATCAAAAATTAACCAGGAAATACCAGCAATGAAATGGACAGGCTTTAGAAATTATTTGTAAAGATTTCTGTAATATCCATACCGTTCCGTAACCAGACGGTTTGCATCCCGGCTAATGAGGCTCCCTCGATGTTCTTCTCAAGATCATCAATAAATAGTGTCTCTTCAGAGTGGATTCCCGAAAGTTCCAAAACCTGGTGAAATGCTTCTAAATCAGGTTTACGTTTCTTTAACTCATGAGAGTAAAAAACCTTACGAAAAAGAGAAGGAAATTCAATCCTGTATGTTTTCAAAAATTTCTGATGAAACTGCCTGATGTGTAGTATATTCGTATTGCTGAAAAGATACAGGTCATATTTATTTTTCAATGCTTTTAAAAGATCTACACGATACCCAGGCACGTCAAGTAACATGGCACACCATGCATCGTCAATCTGTTGATCAGTGGCATCTGGATTATTCAATATCTGCCGTACCCTGTTTCTGAAATTTTCAGGGGAAATAATCCCTACTTCAAATTCATAAAAAACAGGATCAATGTATGTTTGCAGCGGAGTGACCACTTCTGTACCCAACCCTAAATTTCTAAATGCATCAATTGTTGCATCGAAATTAAGGTTTAAAAGTACTTTCCCCAAATCAAAAACGATATTTTTTATTGTTGGCAGGCTTCGCTCCATTTTATACATTTCTGCCACGAATATATTAAATAAATTTTATTCACATGAACTTCCATGTCTTCCTTTTACTGAAACAGACAATTGCCGGTTGAATGCTTCAAACATGTTGTAGAACACAGTTTTGCTTTGAAATTTTGGAATATTATTTGTAGCTATTAAAGCATGATCAACTCATCAAAATGATGAAATGACCGTTCAGTTAGTACTATATATTTTCAGCCATCAAGCTTCGTTGGCTTTTTAATTCCCGGCGGCATCTTTTCAGAGGTGCCGCTTTTTTTGTGGGAATCATTATCTTTGCATCTCAATTTAATGATTAGAGGCTATGTTAGACAAGATCAGGGTATTGCACGAAGAGATTGAAAAAGCTGTTGCTTCAACAACAGAAGAGGTTGAAGCGCTGCGAATTAAATATATCAGTAAAAAGGGAAGTGTCAATCAGCTTTTTGCTGAATTTAAAAATGTTCCGAATGATCAAAAAAAGGCGGTTGGTAAGGCATTGAATGATCTGAAAAATTCTGTTCTGGAAAAAATCAATGCCCTGCGTGAATCTTTTGAGTCAGATGATTCGGAAAGTGATGGTACTGATTTGACTATGCCAGGTGAACCGATAAAACTCGGAACCCGTCATCCACTATCATTGGTTAAGAACAAGATAATTGAAATTTTTGGAAGACTTGGTTTTACCGTTGCTGAAGGCCCTGAAATTGAAGACGACTGGCATGTTTTTTCTGCCCTGAATTTTCCTCCTGAACATCCTGCCCGTGATATGCAGGATACTTTTTTTATAGAACAGGATCCCGATATTGTGTTGCGTACCCATACATCCAGTGTTCAAATACGTGTCATGGAACAGACAAAACCTCCAATCCGTGCTATTTTCCCGGGAAGGGTATTTCGGAATGAGGCCATCTCAGCCCGTTCTCACTGTATTTTTCATCAGGTGGAAGGGTTGTATGTTGATGAAAATGTATCCTTTGCCGACTTGAAACAAACCCTTCTTTATTTTGCCAAGGAACTTTTTGGTGAGGATACTCAAATCAGACTGCGTCCCAGTTATTTCCCTTTTACTGAACCCAGCGCCGAAATGGATGTGAGTTGCTCCATATGTGGAGGGAAAGGATGTAACTTATGCAAGTACACCGGCTGGCTAGAAATCCTGGGATGTGGCATGGTCGATCCAAATGTACTGGATGCCTGCAATATCGATAACCAAAAATATACCGGCTTTGCCTTTGGTATGGGTATTGAGCGTATTGCTCTGCTGCTGTATGGAATCAAAGACATTCGGTACTTTTTCGAAAACGATATCCGTTTCCTGAAGCAATTCGAATCTGCTATCTGATGTCTTGGACAGGTTCCTTTGTTTCTGTGAAACGTCAATGGTTATAACAAACAGGATGGACATGAGAAATAGTGCAAAACCAGTAGTGATCCGATCAAAAATGGGTCACCAATGGAACTGTGGTTCCGGACTTTGCCCCTGGAAGCTTACATCAGAACTAAAGGAAATACAGCCACTGAAATTTATTGTCATCGGGTTGCTTATCTCTATGATGTTCATTTCATTTTGCGCGGAAGCGCAATCTGACGGCAAAATGCGCACAGTGTACGCTGAAGTCCTGGGAGCAGGGGTTTTGGGTACAGTCAATTACGACTTCCGTTTTCTTGATGGGTGCAAAGGATTGGGCATGCGAACCGGAATTGGAATGATACCTGATGTGTTGATTATTCCCATAGAACTGAATGGGCTGGCCGGAAAAAACCGTTTGAAATTTGAGTATGGACTGGGTACCAGTGCCGGAATATTCCTTCAGGAAAAACCCGGTGACCAAACTTTCTCTTCCGGGATAAACGGTCTGGGTTTTATAGGTTATGCAAAAGCTGGTATCAGATACCTTCCAAAGAAGAAAGGACTCACTTTAAGTCTCAATTATACTCCCATGATAAATACGATTGAGGTGTGGCCAGTGTGGTTCGGACTGGGAATTGGGTATAGCTGGAATAAATAACCATAAAAATGTACAAAACCGGGAAGTATCACTCCAAGTACTTCCGAAACACCCGGCCAATTGGATGTAACATTTTTTGAAAATCTAGTACTCTTAATTGGAGAGGACATGTTCAATAAAATATATTCGGAATCGTTTAAACTATTTTAGCGGGTAGAAGTCCAATTCATTGTTTAATCACATAATAATATACTGTGCATATTCGAATTGAGCATCTGAATAAGTTATACCGGGGTGGAAATTATGCATTGAAGAATCTTTCCCTGGAAATTCCCAACGGTATGTTTGGATTGTTGGGACCCAACGGTGCAGGAAAATCTACTTTGATGCGTATTCTGGTTACCTTGATGAAGCCTACCAGCGGACAAGTCTGGGTAAATGAATACGACCTGGCAAAAAATCGACGTGAGATCCGTGCCATGCTGGGATACCTGCCCCAGGATTTTAGTTTTTTCTCCAAGTTGAAAACCTATGAATTCCTGGATTATACGGCTCGGCTGGCAGGAATGAAAAGCAGCCCGGCCCGCAGAACAGCTGTCGATCAGATGCTGGAGGAAGTGGGGCTTTACGAAGCCCGCGACCGGAATGCCAATAAACTTTCTGGTGGAATGAAAAGACGCCTTGGAATTGCACAGGCTTTAATCAATGATCCTAAAATAATTATTGTTGACGAACCCACCACCGGCCTCGACCCGGAAGAACGGATCCGGTTCCGAAACCTCCTGTCAAACCTGAGTACAAGAGATGTAATTATTATTCTTTCAACTCATATCGTTGGTGATATCTCAAGTACCTGCCACAATATGGCACTTTTAAATAAGGGAGAACTCGCTTTTGCCGGATCTCCGGAGGATTTAGTTAAAGAAGCCATTGGCAATGTGTGGCTTATTCAGGCTACCGAAACCGAATACCTGGAAATCAATGAAAAATATCCGGTTATCTCAACCATCCCTACCGAAGGAGGCTGGGAAGTACAGGTAGTGGCTTCCGAAATAAACGGGTATTTTGGAAAGCAGATAGAGCCAAACCTGGAACATGCGTACGTGCATTTTATGGAAAACAAACTTAACCAGTGGTCAAATCAATAATTATTAAGCGAACTGAACATGATTTCTTTGCATAATATATTTTCCATAGCCAGGTATGAGAGGATCACCCTCCTGAGAAGCTGGTTTTTCAGGATTTTTAGCGTGCTTTCACTGCTGGTACTCTTCTTACTGAATTTTGGAATGATCTTCCAGGGTGGTGGAGATGCCGGATGGGCAATCAGAAGTGTTCCTGCTGCAATCCCTTATTTCAACCTACTCATTTTGAATGTGGTTCAGGCCATTATCGCAGTATTTCTGGCTTCCGATTTTTTAAAACGGGATAAAAAGCTCGATACAACCGAGGTCATCTATATGAGATCCATGACGAACGGTGAATATGTAATCGGCAAAACATGGGGAAACCTTCAGGTTTTTCTGGTACTCAATATCGCAGTGATTATTATGGCCCTTATTTTTAATATGCTCTCACCCGGTACACCTGTTAACTGGGCGTCTTATGGTGTCTATCTCGCACTGATAAGCGTTCCTACTCTGATTTTTATTATGGGGCTCTCTTTTCTGCTGATGAGTGTGATCCGAAACCAGGCCATCACTTTTGTTATCATTCTTGGATACATTGGTGTAACTCTCTTCGTACTGGAAGCCAAATATTATTATTTGTTTGATTACATGGCATTTAATATTCCCATGCTCATTTCGGATATTACCGGCATGGGTAACCTGGAAAAGGTACTGATCCATCGGGGGATCTATTTCTCCTTAGGGATTAGTTTTATATTTTTTACCATTTACCTCTTGAAAAGGTTGCCGCAGTCAGAATCAATGACGATCTTTTCTCTACTTTTTGCTCTTCTTTTTTCAGGAGCAGGAGTCTTTTTGGGGTATACTCATATTTCCCGGTTTAAGGAAAGTGAAGCCCTGCGCAGTGAGGCTATTGAGGTGAACAATTCCCGGGTGCAGGAATTGTTGCCTGCCACCCTGGCTCATTCTATCTCCCTGGAACACCAGGGTAATACATTTACAGGAATCTCAAAGCTTGTATTGAAGAACGATAAGGATACAGTTATCCGGAAACTGATTTTTAGTCTGAATGAAGGCCTGGAAGTAAAAAGTATCCAACTGGATGGGAAGGAAATAGCTTTTACCCGTGAATATCACCTTGTTGTAGCAGAACAGGGGATTGAACTGGAACCCGGATTAAAAGCAGAGGTTGAAATGATTTATTCTGGTAAGATCAATGAAGACTTTTGTTATCTGGATATTCCTGAGGAAGAACGGCAGGAAAAACATGGGAAATTTGTATTAAATGTGGATAAAAAATATGCCTACTTAACACCGCAATATGTTTTACTTACTCCGGAGGTAAACTGGTATCCGGTTATCGGCACCACTTATAGCCCGAACAATGTGAGCTGGAACCATCCCGAGTTTATTAATTTTAAGCTTGAAGTAAAAACCCTGCCCGGCTTGCAGGCAGTTTCCCAGGGCGAGTTACAGGAAAATGCTCCGGGTCATTTTACTTTTCAGCATAATATACCCCTTACTCAAATCTCCCTGGCTATTGGAAATTACGAAAAGAAAAATATTGTAGCGGATAGTATTGAATACAGCATCTGGCATTTTCAAGGCCATGATTACTTTTCCGGGGTTTTTGCGGAAATCAGCGATACCCTTGGAAGCCTGATCAGTGAAAGGATGGGTGATTTTGAAAGAATATACAATCTTGAGTATGCCTTTAACCGTTTTTCGGTGGTTGAAGTTCCTGCTCATTTTAAAACCTACCCTCGCAGCTGGTCGGGCCGGCAGGAATTTGTGCAACCGGAAATGGTTCTTGTCCCCGAAAAAGGATATCTGCTGCGGGAAGCCGATATCGAAGGGGCTAAAAAACGAATGCAACGATGGGGAAGTAGAGGTGGCCAGGGAAACATGACGGAAAAAGATATCGAAATCAGAATTTTTTATGAGCTCATCGGAGTCTTTACACGCGAGCAATCGACCGATTTTAACCGGGGAAGAGGGAGCTTTTCTATGGTGGAAGTTCCAAACCCTTATTTCATCTTTCCCATGCTGTACAACTTTCAAAATAATATTTATTCGGCAAAATGGCCCATCATCAACCGGATATTTGAAGCCTACCTGAGAGGACAGGCAACAAATATGAGAGGTATGTTTATGAGAGATATGCAAGGGATGAGTAAGGATGAAATGGCAAATATCGCTCTGCAGGATAGTTCTTTTCTGGATATCTTGTCTGATCCAGATCAAAAATCAATCATCGACAATGTGATTAAACTGAAAGGTGAAGTTTTATTTTCCATGATTCAATGGAGCGCCGGTCAGAAAGAATTTGAAGATTTCTTGCGCAATATACTCCTCGAATGCCAGTTTAAAAGCATTTCATTTGAGCAGTTTGATGCCCGGATCAAGGAGCAATTCGGTGTTGAACTTTCTCCGGTAATGGACGAATGGTTCTCTGCAAAAACATTGCCTGGCTATCTTTTCTCCCCCATTACCGCTGTGCGGGTAAAAATGGGAGAAAGGATGCGTACAAAAGTTTCTTTGAAGATAACCAATTTTACTTCTACCGAGGGTATCGTGAAATTTTCATTTCGATTAGGCGGAGGAGGACCCGGTGGAAGACCCGGAGGCGGATTTGGCAGAGGAATGGGCTCTGACGATATGATCCATAAACTAGTTTACCTCGGAGCAAACCAAACAAAAGATGTAGCTTTTATGCTTGATGCTGATCCCCGGATGATGATGATTAATACCCTGACCTCCCAGAATATACCTCAGGTAATTACGGAAGGATTCCGTGAAATTGAAGAAGATACTAAAGCCATTCCTTTTGAAGGTGAAGTTATATCTGAACTTCCCGTTGTTAAAGAGTTGGCCGGCGAAATTATCGTCGATAATGAAGACCCGGAGTTCGAAATCACCCTTACTGATAATGCCAGCCTGCTGGAGAAATGGCTTTCCCGGGATGAAGAAAATGTGCAAAAATATGCCGGACTTAATCTGTGGCGTCCACCGGTTAACTGGACTGCTATTACCAACTCTGATTTTTACGGTGAATACATTCGTTCAGGTTATTATATTAAATCGGGCGACGGTTCTATGAAGGCCAGGTGGCATGCACCTATTGAAGAAGCCGGATATTATGATGTCTATTGTTATATTTATAAATCAATAAGAATAGGACGTGGTGGTGGACCCGGACGGGGAGGAAGAGAGGAAGAGGGGGAGTATAATTATATTATTTATGGGGATGATGGTGCTGAAGAACAGATGATTAACATGCAAAGTGCCGAACCAGGGTGGAACCATCTCGGATCATACTATTTCTCTCCCGATACAGCACTGATCGAGTTGACGAATAAATCACAATCACGTGTTGTTTTTGCCGATGCCGTGCGTCTTGTTAAATTGTAAAATTGTTTAAATGAAGTCTCCAATAAAATCTTATCCCATGCGATTTACAGTTATTTCACTTTTTCTGGCATTTTTGTGTGTTTCCCAAATAACAGCACAAGAGATCCTGACGCTTAACCGGGCTTTTGAAATTGCTGAAATAAACAGCCCCGATCTGAAACAATCCATGCTGAACCTTGAAAGGTATCAGAAAAATCTGGAAGCCCAGAGAGCAGCTCTCAAATCGCGTTTCTCACTCGATGTATCTCCTGTGGGATTCAGTCGCAACCGAAGATTCGATAACAGGTTTTCAGAATGGTACACCAATGAAAGCTTTGAAACGAATGCCCTCTTCAGTGTACAACAACCTATTCTCGTCACCGACGGTACCTTATCACTGACCAATGAGTTCGGCTGGCAACGAAGTTTCTCCAGTGCAAATGACCAGGATAGTGAGAGTAAAGTGTTCTATAATAACCTGTACCTGAATTTTAATCAGCCTTTGTTTACATACAACAGATTAAAACTGGAACTTAAAGAACTGGAATTGAATTTTGAAAATGCAAACCTTGGTTATGTGATGCAACGCCTCAACATGGAAAGGAATGTCACCCAGTTTTTTTATAGTGTTTACATGGCTCAGATGAACCTGAATATTGCCGTAGAGGAATTAGGAAATACACAGAAGAGCTATGAGATTATTAAAAATAAAGTAGATGCCGGATTAGCTGCAATGGAGGAGCTATACCAGGCTGAACTTAACCTGGCAACATCTAAATCGGGCCTTCAGGACCGGGAGGTGGCTTTTGAAAATGCGAAAGACCAGCTGAAGCTCTACCTCGGAATGGATCTCTACACCGACTTTTCAATTCTGGCAGATGTTGCCATTAATCCTGTTCCGGTTGATCTGGAAAAAGCAATTAGTACAGGACTGTCATCAAGAATGGAACTGCGCCAGCGCGAAATTGATATCGAGTCCAGCCAGTTTGACCTCATCCGAACCAGGTCAATGAATGAATTCAGGGGAGATATGAATCTCCGACTTGGAATATCAGGGGATAACCCGGAACTCCCACAAATTTTTAATGCACCTACCAACAGCCCTTCTGTTGGTGTCAGCTTTAATATACCGCTTTTCGACTGGGGAGAGAAAAAAGCAAGAATAGCAGCACAAGAAGCGGCCATTGAATCACAAAAGCTAAATTATACCGATGAGCAAAACCAAATCATTATTGGAATCAGACAGGCATACAGAAATCTGCTAAACCAATTGAATCAGATAGGAATTGCAGAGCAAAGCCAAAACAATGCTCAACTAACTTACGAAATCAATCTTGAGCGTTACGAAAATGGTGACCTTACCGGGATGGACCTGAACCTCTACCAAACACAGCTTTCAGAAAGAAAAATTGCTTATGCCCAGGCTCTTATTAATTACAAGATTGAATTATTAAACCTGAAAATTCAAAGCCTTTACGACTTTGAAAAGAACCAGGCCGTTATTCCCTCTGATATGTACCAAAAACAAACAAAGTAGCATGCTTGTAATATTACCCGAGAGGGAAATGTGATACCATTATGATTTTTGCATTTATAAGAAATTCAATACATTAAATTAATTTTTATCCGAATGAAAAGTTTAAAATTATTCGCACTTATTGTTTCAGTAGCCCTGGCTGCCTGTAATCAGCAAAGTCCTTCTGAAAGCAGCGAACTGGCAGTCCCTGTTTCTGTTGAGGATATAAAGCTTCAGCATATTGAGCAATTTGTGAGTACCACAGGTACGGTGAACGCCACCTCAGAAATTGTTATGAATTCGGAAATGGCAGGCGATTACTTTCTTCAGATCAATCCGGCTACCGGAAAACCATTTAAACTGGGTGACCGGGTAAGTAAGGGACAAAAAATAATTGTTTTTAAAAATGAAGAGTATGTCAATAATATTGCCCTGGATGCTGTAAAACTGAACCTGGAGATCGCAGAACAGGAATATGAAAAACAAAAATCATTGTACGAAAAGGGAGGCGTTACTTTACGTGAATTACGTAATTCTGAAGTATCGAAAACAAATGCCCGGTATAATTCTGAAAATGCAGAAATTCAACTGGCAAAAATGAATGTGACTGCTCCTTTTTCAGGAATGATTGTTGAGTTACCCTATTATACCAACGGTGTTCGGGTGACCTCGGGAGCTCACATGTTTACACTGATGAACTACAATAAAATGTATATGAATATTAACCTGCCGGAGAAGAATATGAACGACATGGATGTGGGACAACAAGTGCTGGTGACCAATTATACACTCCCTGAAGATACTCTTCCCGGAAAAATTACGGAATTATCACCGGCTATAAGTTCAGAGACCCGCACCTTTTCCGGGAAGATTGAAATTGATAATCCCGATTTGAAATTGCGTCCCGGAATGTTTGTGAAAGCCGACATCATAGCCGCCCGTAAAGACAGCACGGTTGTTATTCCCAAAAGTGTGATCTTATCTGGCGGACGCGGGAAATATGTATTTGTTGTGGGACGCAACAGTGCAGCCAATAACCGGATGATTACTACCGGACTCGAAAATCAAAATTCGATAGAAGTGATTGAAGGCCTTCAGGTGAACGACAGGTTGATCATAAAAGGCTTCGAAACCTTACGCGACAACTCAAAGGTTCGTATCATCCGATAACCTGGTTCCCGCAAAATTTTATTACCCTTTAAAATGAAGAAATTTACTCAGTTTTCTGTTAATTACCCGGTTACTATTCTGATGGTTGTCCTTGGAGTCATCCTTTTAGGCTACATCTCATTTGATAAGTTGGGTGTTGACCTGTTTCCCGACTTGAATTCGCCCCGGATTTTTGTGGAAATATCCTCCGGCGAAAGACCTCCGGAGGAGATGGAAAAACAGTTTGTTGAAAATATCGAAGCACTGGCTATCCGACAATCTGATGTGATTCAGGTTTCTTCCATCACCCGGGTAGGTACAGCTCAAATTACTGTTGAATATGCCTGGAATAAGGATATGGATGAGGCTTTCCTCGACCTGCAGAAAGCCCTCAACTCTTTAACTCAGAATAATGACATTGACGAACTCAGAATAACACAACACGATCCAAATACTGCTCCTGTAATGTTAGTTGCTATCAGACACAATGAAATAACTGACATGAATGAAATCCGTAAAGTTGCGGAGAGCTATATTCGCAATGAACTGGTTCGGCTGGAGGGTGTTGCTGAAGTGCAACTTTCAGGACAGGAGGAGAGCGAAATTATCATCAGCACTGATCATTACAGGCTTGGATCTCAGGGGCTTACTTTTGATGAAGTGAGCTCCAGAATTCAAAACTTTAACCGGAATGTGTCAGGGGGAAGAATAAGCGAAATGGGGATGCAATACATCATAAAAGGAGTAAAACTTTTGGATGATGTGGAGGATTTTGAAAACCTGATTGTGGGATATAAACCCGTGCGGGCAGATACAGAAGGGGATTCCCGGGTAGAAATGGCTCCCGTTTTTTTACGTGATATCGCTTCTATATCCACAGGAAATAAAGATCCGTACAATATTGTACACTTCAATGGGGAAAGGTGCATTGGCCTGGCTATCTATAAGGAGACAAAATACAATACCGTTAAAGCGGTGGAACAGATAAATGACGCATTGTCCAGCATCGAAAAGGCTCTTCCCGGGTATAACATTCAACAGGTAACCAATCAGGGTCGCTTCATCAGTGCAGCAATAGGAGAAGTTCAGAACACCGCACTTCTGGGTATTCTGTTGGCTGTGTTTATCCTGTTTCTGTTTCTTCGCCGGCTGGGAACAACCCTGATTGTTAGTGTAGCTATACCGGTTTCTGTTATTGCTACTTTTAATCTGATGTACTTCAATGACCTTACTATCAATATTATGACTCTGGGAGGACTCGCCCTGGGAGCAGGAATGTTGGTTGATAATGCCATTGTCGTGCTTGAAAATATCTTCAGAAACCATGAAAACGGGATGAGTGTAAGAGAAGCCGCCATCAACGGAACCGCTGAGGTGGGAGGTGCAATTACAGCTTCTACACTTACTACAATCATTGTCTTTTTACCCATTGTTTATCTTCATGGTGCCTCAGGCGAATTGTTTAAAGATCAGGCCTGGACAGTAGCATTTTCCCTGATATCTTCATTGTTTGTTGCCATTTTTGTTATACCTGTGTTGTATCATAGAATTTATAAGAATAAAAAGGCTCCTCTTAAAAAAAGGTCACTGAAAATGGGCGGGTATAGCCGGTTTCTCGATAAAATTTTAAAAATAAAATGGATCATCGTGGCAATTACTACCCTACTGGTGGTTGGTTCTGTTTATCTCATTCCTTTCATTGGAACTGAGTTCATGCCCAAAACAGAAACCCGTGAATTTACCATGAATCTGAAACTTCAGGAAGGAACAAAACTGCAACGGACTGAATCAACTGTTAAAAATGTTGAAGCCATTCTTATCGAAATGCTGGATGAAAACCTCGAAATGCTATACTCCCACTCCGGACCTTCTACCGGTATTCTGGGCGATGCTACTGCTGTTTTTATGGGTGAAAATACAGCTCAAATCAGGGTTGTTTTACAGGAGAATTCTACCGTATCAACCAATCAGGTTATTGAATCGCTGGACCAGGTTACTTCCGGTATTCCGGGATTGGATATTAGTTATGCAGGAGAGCAAAGCGCCTTAAAATCGATACTCGGTACTGAAGATGCCCCGGTTGTGGTGGAAGTCAGGGGAGAGGAACTGGAAGAGATCGAAATGATTCTTAATCAGGTTAAGGAGAAAATGACGGGAGTGGTGGGGCTATACAACATTCAGACCTCAGTGGAGGAAGGAGCTCCTGAAGTGGAGGTTCATGTCGATCGGATCCGGGCAGGAATGTATAACCTCGATATCAATAGTGTGATTTCTCAACTGCAGGATCAAATGGAAGGAAGAAACGCCGGACAACTTGAAAAAGCCGGTGAGATGAGGGATATTACCATCAAAGTACCGGAAAAGGATCTGAATGAAATTTATAACCTTACGATTCGCTCTGGAAATCAGGAATACAGACTCAGCGAAATTGCCGAAATCTCCTTTGGAACTTCACCCAAAGAAATTTTACGGAGAAACCAAAATCGTGCAGGACAGGTAACCGCTCAACTGGGAGAAGGACTTGCCCTTGACCATGTAGCCGAAGAAATCCGGCAGCTTACTGCATCTGTTGAATTGCCTCCAAACTATCGGATACTGATTACCGGTGAGGAAGAGAAAAGACAGGAATCCATGAGCAGCCTTAGTTTTGCTCTCCTCCTGTCTGTGATCCTGGTTTATATGGTCATGGCATCCCAGTTTGAGTCTTTGATTCATCCGTTTACCATTCTGCTGACAATACCTCTGGCTCTGGTGGGTAGTATCCTTATCTTTTTTGCACTGGGGAAAACATTAAATATTATGGCTCTCATTGGTGTAATCATGTTGGCCGGTATTGCTGTGAATAACTCTATCATTCTGGTTGACCGCATAAACCAGCTGATTCGTGATGGCATGCCCAGAAGGGATGCGATCCTCTATGCCGGTCAACAACGTATCCGACCTATTTTAATGACCAGCCTGACCACTATCCTTGCCCTCCTGCCATTAACTTTTGGATTTGGTGAAAGTGCTTCGTTGCGATCACCCATGGCCCTGGCTGTAATTGGCGGACTAATAACTTCTACTCTATTAACACTTGTGGTTATTCCCTGTGTGTATGATATGCTTGACAGGATAAAAACCATGTTTGTAAAACAATAAGATGAAGTTTATAATCAACAGAAAAATCCTGATCAGTATGTTGTTCATAGGACTTACCCTCCTGGGGTATGTTTCCTATAAACAATTACCGGTGGAACTCATGCCTAATGCCGAGCTTCCCATGCTCTATGTTCAAATCAACTCTCGAATAGAAGTTGATCCGGAATATATGGAAAACCAGGCTGTAATCCCAATTGAAGGTGCAATTGGAACAATGGAAGGTATTGAAAGTATGGAGACATACATGAGCAACCGCTCAGCTTCTGTACAAGTCAATTTTAACCAACAAGTGAATTTTAAATATACCTTCCTAAAACTTCAGGAGAAGATTGAACAAGCCGCTGATAATCTGGATGAAAATTTTACTGTTTCTGTAAACCGGGTTGATGTACAACAACTCACAAACCAGTTCATGGAAATTCAGGTGAGAGGAAGTGGGGGAACCGACCGGTTGCGTAATATCGTAGATCAGGAAATTTCGGCCGAATTGGAAAATATCGATGGAATTGCCTCGGTTAACGTTTTCGGAGGAAAAGAACGATCCATTGAAATTACATATGATAAAGCTGCCTGTGAAGCACATCAGATTAGTCCGTCACAAATCAGAAATGCCGTTGCATCGAACTCATCTAACCGGACATTCACAGGTTTTCTGCACGACAGCCAGACAAAATATTCGGTGCATGTTACTGCCGAATACAAAGAGGTGGGCGATATTGAAAACATTATTGTTGCCGAAGGACCTGTATATCTGAAAAATATTGCTGAGGTGTTTTTTGGGGTGAAAGAGGAAGAGAGTATCAGCCGGGTTAACGGATTGGACGCAGTATCCATCATGCTGGTGAGTGATTCGCAGGCGAACCTGATCGAACTGTCGGGTAAGGTTCAGGAACGGCTTGAGGTTTTGAATGAAAAACTCAAACCCACAGATGTGGAAATGGTTATTCAAACAAACCTGGCTGAAACAATGGAGAAAAATATCGACCAAATCATGAACCTGGCACTGGTGGGTGGCCTGCTGGCGATATTTGTGTTGTGGATATTTTTGAAAAACCTACGGATCGTTTCCATCATTGCCCTGGCTATCCCGGTTTCGGTATTTACAGCGTTTAATCTTTTTTATGCGTTTCATGTTTCTATTAACAGTCTGACCCTGGTTGGACTGGTACTTGCCATTGGTATGTTGCTCGATAACAGCGTTGTGGTGCTTGAGAATATTTACCGCCTTTCAGGAAATCATTTCGATGCCGACAGAGCAGTAGTTCAGGGTACCTCTGAAGTTTGGCGATCCATTATTGCTTCTACACTGACCACTATAACGGTATTCCTGCCTTTCCTGTTTTCTTCAGAATTTATGATAAAATTGCTGGGGAGCCATGTGGGAGTTTCCATCATTTCTACACTCACCGTTTCCCTGTTTGTTGCCCTTCTGCTTATTCCGATGGCAGCTCATTTCCTGCTCAGAAGAAAATCGACGCACAATATTTTTTATGAAAAAGTAACCACCAATAACAGGACTATCCAGATTTATATCCTTCTGCTGAAAGCCAGTATGCGAAAACCTGCTGCCACAGTGGTCGGAGCAATTGTACTTTTTTTTGTGACCATTTTTATCGTGCTGGCCATTAGTGTGAACACACTCGAAGAAGTGGAAGAGTCCAGATTCTCTGTTTATGTTACCATGCCTACAGGAGCAACATTGGATGCTACTGACCTGGTTACAGCTGAAGTGGAGAGCCGGCTGGCATCCATTCCTGAAAAACAGGATATTATTGCAAATATCCAGGAGGAAGATGCAATAATTACAGTGGTTTTGCAGGAAGATTATCAAAAAATTGGCGACAGAACCATGGCCGATATCAAATCGGAAGTGGAAGGATTGGTTGGAAATATTTCCCAGGCTGAAATCAGCCTGTCAGCGCCGGCTTCAAGCTCCCGTTTTCGTGGAAGTAGTGGCGGAGGCGCAGGTATGGAAAACTTTGGCCGTTTCCTCGGAATTGGAACTACACGTGAACGTATCGTGATTAAGGGTGAAGACTATGATGTGATGCGTGGAGTGGCCGAAGATCTACAATATTTTATCGAAGACCTCGAATCTATTCGTAGTGTAAATATCAGTGCTTCCGGCAACAGACCGGAATTACACCTTCATTTTAACCAACTGTTATTGACAGAATTTGGCCTGTCACTCAATAACATTACCTCTGAATTGAGTTCTTTTACCCAGGAATTCACCTCCGGTGTACTCTTTAAACAGGGTACTGATGAATATGAGATCATCATCAAGGAGAAATTTTCGGATGAAGAGGAGGAAAGAGAAAAATCGATTGATGATCTGAAGCGACTTCCTGTGTCCAATAATCAAGGTGCTACATACGATCTTCAGGACATTGCCGACCTGGTATACGCTGATGGAATGGCTAACATTACCCGGGTAAACCAGGAAAAACAAATTGAAGTAATTTATCGTTTCGCTGCTGAAGCCGAACAGTCCAAGGATCTGCTGGAAGCCTATCGCCTCGATATTGACCAGATCGTGGAAAGTTATAATATGCCAGCCGGAGTTGCTATTGAAGTCATTCATGAGGAAGATCAGTATTCGGAATTCTATTTTCTGATCGGTGCAGCATTCATTCTTATTTTAATGATACTGGCTTCGGTTTTTGAATCGTTAACTATCCCGATTGTTCTGATGTTTTCCGTTCCTCTGGCAGCTATTGGTTCATTTATTGCCCTGATTATTACCGGCAATAGCCTGTTTAATGCCAATACCCTGACAGGTTTTCTGATTTTGCTGGGTGTGGTTGTGAATAATGGAATTATCCTTATCGATTTTACCAATATTTTGCGCAAGCGCGGATACCAAAAATCGCGTGCATTAATAACAGCCGGTCTTTCGCGTGTACGTCCCATTCTCATCACTTCTATCACCACCATAGTAGCCATGTTGCCATTGGCCATGGGGCAGGCGGAGTATGTTGGTGCTATCGGTGCTCCTTTCGCCATTACTGTTATAGGAGGCCTTTCCATGAGTACGCTGCTGACTCTGATTTTCATTCCTACTCTCTATTTTGGAATGGAAAATGCCATCAACTGGCTGAAGTCACTTCATTGGAGTCTGAAATTGTTCCAATTACTGTTGTTTGGGGGTTTTGCCCTTTTTATCTATTTTGAAGTGGACTCTTTTGTCTGGAAGCTTCTGGGATTTATGCTGATTGTTATTCTGATCCCCGGAGTCACTGCTTTTGTCCTGACCAGCTTACGAAAAGCCAGCTCCAAGGTAATCGATGATAAGGAGCCGATTCATATCGTGGTGCGAAAACTGGTGAAGGTTTATGATCGTGACAGCCAATTTATTCGTGAATGGAAGTCAGGTCTGAAAATCAGAGAACGCGCCGGCCTGATGAAAGACTATAAAAAGTTACGCGATTTTTATGACCTGATATGGCAAATACCATTGTTTCTATTTCTTGTATATTTTGTGTTTTACTACCTGAAAAGTAACGTTTGGGTGTGGGTGATGTCACATGTTATCTACTTTTTGCTGTTCCTGCTTTTTGCTCCTTTCTCCCAGGTGTTGAAAAACAGGCACGAAGCAACAGGGAAACGAGTTTATCAAAAAATGGATCGGGTAATTCAGGATCTAATCTATTGGGGAGTTCCTGCCTTGTTTCTGGTTCTGTTTTTTTATAAATGGTCTAATACAGGAATGGTAATTTTTATTGGTATTTTGTGGGGTCTGCTCCTGGCCATATACAAATCGGGGGAATATATTCACCGAAAAAAGCTGAACATTGCACGTATTGAAGGAAGGTTTAGCGCACTGCGCCGCTGGTATTATAATCTGGTTCGCCAGATACCCATTATTGGAAAACGCAAAGTACCTTTTCGTGCGTTAAATGGTGTTTCCCTGGAAATAAAAACCGGCATGTTCGGACTTTTAGGGCCCAATGGAGCAGGTAAATCAACTATGATGCGAATTGTTTGTGGGATTTTGGAACAAAGTTATGGGAAAATTTGGATAAACGGACTGGACACCCAGAAACACCGGGAGGAGCTACAGGGCTTGATTGGATACCTTCCCCAGGCATTTGGAACCTATGAGAATATGTCTGCCTGGGAATTTTTGGATTACCAGGCTATGTTAAAGGGAATCCGGGACAAGCATACGCGGGAACAGCGATTGGAATATGTCTTGAAAAATGTTCACATGTTTGAACGAAAGGACGAGAAAATTGGATCCTACTCCGGAGGGATGAAACAACGCATTGGTATTGCCCAAATTCTTCTGACTCTCCCCCGCATTCTTGTGGTTGATGAGCCAACTGCCGGACTCGATCCCCGCGAGCGAATCCGGTTCCGAAACCTGTTGGTTGAATTAAGCCGGGAACGAATCGTGATTTTTTCTACCCATATCATTGAGGATATCTCGAGCTCCTGTAACCAGGTAGCCGTGATTAACAGGGGCGACCTGAAGTACTTTGGAACTCCGGGTGATCTGGTCAAAATGGGGGAAGGTTTCGTTTGGCAGATGACACTACCAGCCAGTGAATTCGATAAATTTACCCAAAAACAACTTATCGTACATCATATGCGTGACGGAGAAAATATTAAAATCCGGGTACTTTCGCAGGAAAAACCTTCCGAAAATGCAGTCCCTGCCTCTCCCCACCTGGAAGATGCCTATTTATGTCTTCTTAAAGATTTCCAAAAGAAACATTGAAATGAAACAGAAACTTGATTTGAAAAATGGCTTAATCAACCTCGCCGGAATGATCCGCTATAACCTGAAGATCATTTTTGCAGGACGTTTTATCTGGTTCCTGCTGGCAGCTTTTGCATTCTTTGTTTTTTTTGCGGTACAGTCGGTCTGGAACAGACAAACCATCACAGAAGGAGTTGTTTATCAATTATTGATCTTCCCGGGAATACTTCTGATATTTTATCCGTCTGTGTTTGGTATTCAAAACGACGACGACTCACGCATGCTTGAAATCCTTTTTGGCATTCCGAACTACCGGTATAAAGTATGGCTGGTGAGGTTGATGATGATTTATGTATTGGTGTTTCTCATGATTGTCCTGTTTTCAGGAGTGGCATCCATCCTTCTTTTCCAGATTGATGTTTTGGAAATGGCTTACCAGCTCATGTATCCAATCGTTTTTATGGGATCCATGGCTTTCATGTTTTCTACCATCATAAAAAATGGGAATGGTACGGCCGTTGTGATGGTTTTGATTGGGGTGACATTGATTATTTTACAGGATGCTGTGGAACGAACTCAATGGAATGTTTTTCTCAATCCATTTCAGATCCCAAATAACTTTAATGAGATCATCTGGCAAAGTCTGATCTTTAAAAACCGGATTTTTTTAGGTGCGGGGATGATTGTTTTTATTCTTTATGGGTTATATAACCTGCAAAAAAGGGAGAAGTTTGTGTAATTTTCGCTTAAATTAATCTGTTCGTTTCTGTGTCTGGAAAAATTATCGCAGGTTTAAATCTTTTGGCAACTTCGAAATCCATCAGGGCATAGGAAATAATGATAACTACATCACCGACTGCGGCCTTTCGGGCAGCTGGACCATTGAGGCAAATGATCCCGGAATTCCGGACCCCCTTGATCACATAGGTGTCAAGCCGTTCTCCATTATTGATGTTAATCACCTGAACTTTTTCATTTTCAATTAAATTAGCAGCTTCCATCAGCGTTTCATCGATGGTGATGCTACCCACATATTGCAGGTTTGCCTCTGTTACGGTAACCTTATGAATTTTTGATTTACAAATTTCAATTTGCATAGCTTTGTTTTTCAATTCAAAATAATATTGTCAATCAATCGTACTTTGCCGCAGCGTACAGCAATACATGCAATTTTACCTCCTTTTTCATTCCAGCTGGATATTGGAAGTAAATTTTCAATGTCAACGATCTCAATATATTCAACAAGTAAAAAAGGATTCTGGTTGATGGTTTCCTGAATCCAGTTTTTCAACTCTTGTACGGATTTATTACCGGTCAGGTTCCTGGCATTTGCAAGGGTTTTATAAATGAGGGAAGCATTCTCCCGTTCTTCTGGTAAAAGCAATTCATTTCGGGAACTCATCGCCAAACCGTTTTTTTCACGAATAATAGGGCAGGGAATAATCTCTACCGGTAAATGCAGGATTTTTGTCATCTTTTTTATAACAGCCAGTTGCTGAAAATCTTTTATCCCAAAGTATGCTCTGTCGGGTTTTACGATATCGAATAGTTTACTGACCACTTGTGCCACCCCGTTAAAATGACCCGGCCGGTGCTTGCCTTCCATAATTTGATCGAGATGCCCAAAATCAAATCTGCGGATGTCAGGTTCCGGATAAATCTCTTTTTCGCCGGGAGCAAAAACCAGGTGACACCCTGAATCTTTTAAAAGCTCCAGATCAGATGCTAAATTTCTTGGGTATCTTTTTAAATCCTCAGGATTATTAAACTGAGTGGGATTGACAAAAATACTGACTGCAACAATTGAGTTTTCAGCTGCAGCTTTTTCAACCAGCGAAAGATGCCCTTGATGAAGTGCTCCCATGGTAGGAACAAATCCAATACTTCCCTGCCTCCTGAACTCCTGAAGCCGTTCCCGGGTATCTGTTATGGTATTTGTTTGAATCATGTTTCCTTATTTCGCTCTGCAAAGTAAATAAATTATATGCTTAATTATTCGGTTCAAGTATATTATCATTATCTCCTTAACGCTATGGAAATGAATAAAATTGAAAAATTGCGATATTTTTATTACTTTTGCACACTGTAATCAACTGCGCTTACAATTCAATGGAAAAGAAAAAGATCCTTTATATTTCTCAGGAAATAACCCCCTATTTGCCTGAGAGTGAAATGTCTGAAATTTCCCGGTATTTGCCACAGGGTGTACAAGAGAAGGGAAGGGAGATTCGTACTTTCATGCCACGTTATGGATGTGTAAATGAGCGGAGAAACCAACTGCATGAGGTGATCCGCTTATCAGGGATGAACCTGGTAATTGAAGATACCGATCACCCGCTTATTATTAAGGTAGCTTCCATCCAAACTGCACGGATGCAGGTATATTTTATCGACAATGAAGATTATTTTCATCGTAAACAGGTAGTCTCTAACTCAAAAGGAGAGGAATTTGCAGATAATGATGAGCGAGCTTTGTTTTTCGCCAGGGGAGTGCTGGAAACCGTGATTAAACTGCGCTGGGCTCCGGATGTAATTCACTGCCACGGTTGGATGTCTGCTTTAGTCCCTCTGTTCATTAAAAAATATTATTACAATAATCCGCTTTTTAAACAATCAAAGGTGATCTATTCCGTATATAATAATGATTTTAAAAAACCATTAAATCCGGAAATTAAGGGAAAAGTACTGCTCGAAGGGATGACACCCAAAGATGTAACTTTTTTAGATGATCCTACATGCTTGAATTTTAACAAGATGGCTGTCTATTACTCCGATGCACTCATTCAGGGAGCCAAAGAGATTAACCCGGAGCTCTCCCAGTATATCCGGGAATCAGGTAAACCATTCCTGGCATACCAGTCGAAAGAGGACTTCATCGAAGCATACGATAATTTCTATGAAGAAATATGGTAGTTGTTAAAGGATCACATTTTTTTATAAAATATACAAAAATGCGGTTCATCAAAGCCCTTTCCCTTCATCAATTTTTTATACGTTTGTGTTTTATTTGGCTGTAGAAAACAATATATAAACCCAAGAATTCAGTGAATAGTAAAATTTTATTCAAATTCCAGTTTCTTGCTCTGCTGATAAGCAGCATTTTTCTTTTTCACGGATGCAATGAACCCAATGACCTGGGGATGGAATTATTGCCTCATACCGATTTGATCGAAGTGAAAAGTCTGGTGGAAAGAAATAGCATTTCATCGTATACCTTTCAGGAAGATTCTATACCTACCAGTATGGCCTCAAAGAGTTTGCTGGGAAGTTTTTATGACCCGGTTTTTGGTATTACTACCATCAATTTTGCTACCCAGTTCAGGTTGCAGGAATTTCCTGAATTCGGTACAAATCCTGTTGCCGACTCAGTGAAGCTGGTGCTTTACTACCGGCTTATGTACGGGGATACTATTACTCCCCAAAAATTAAAGGTATTTGAACTGAGTTCCTCCCTCGATGTGGATGCAGCCTATTACCAGGATGTGAAACTTGAAGAATTAACATCCAACAACCTATTGGGAGAACTGGATTATATACCGGTAGTTAAATTAGATTCCGTTTCTGCCGACACTTTTTACCAGCGTATCTCGATAAATCTGGATCCTTTGTTGGGGGAAAAATTAATTGATGCCGATTCCCTTCAAATGATAAATAATGATGTTTTTCTCGAATATTTTAAAGGGCTGTTTATTTCATGCGAACCACAAACTGAAACAGGAGGAGCCATTCTTACACTTGAAGCATCGTCAAACGAAAGATTCCAGGGATCAGCACTCGTTCTTTACTACAATAACCAAGAGAACATGCAAAAAGAGAATCCCGACACCTTGTATCATCCTTATGTGATCACTCCATTTAGCGCCCGGGTAAATTCCTTTGAACACGACTACTCTAACACAGTATTTTATAATCATCTGAACAGTGAATCGGGGAATGATTCACTGATCTATGTGCAGGCAACCGGAGGTCTGAAGTCAAAAGTTATTATCGAAGGACTGTCTTCCTGGAAAGATTCAGTTAGTACCGCCGTTAATAAGGCTGAATTGGTGTTCCAAATCGATACACTGGCATCTGATGTAAAGAAATACCCACCACCAAACCAGCTCTATTTTACCTATATAAATGCTGATGGTGAAGAAAAGCTACCTGCTGATTTCTGGTTCTATCCAGGCTATTTTGGAGGTTACCTTCAGAAAAGTGATTATACATACCGCTTTAAAATAACCCAACAGCTTCAGAATATTATTGATGGGGAAGTCGTAAACAACGGGTTCTTTTTAACTCCAGTCAATAAGAATAATGAGGCAAACCGGGTGGTGCTGAAAGGTAGTAACAGTCATACCGGTATTAAACTGGTTGTTACTTATTCGAAGTTTCGGCAATAACCTGGCCTCTCTGAGAATTCAAATGGACTGCCTGTCTGTGACTTTATTTGAATTGATAATTCATGAGTTTAGCTCTAATATTAACATATGTTCTGGTTGGTATTGGGCTGAGTTTTGATTCATTTGCTGTTTCTGTTTCCTATGGGGTGATGAGACAGGATATTCGTTTCAAACAAGCAATACCGGTGGCTTTCTCTCTGGCATTTTTTCAAGGGGTTTTCCCCCTGATTGGCTGGATCGCCGGAACCAGTCTTAAAAACCTGATTAGCTCTATAGATCACTGGGTTGCCTTTGGATTGCTGTTCCTTATTGGAATGAAGATGATTGTGGAAGGTGTAAATTCAAATGAAACATTGAAAGGGATTAATCCTTATAGTTTTCGCTTAATTTTAAGCCTTTCGGTTGCAACCAGTATCGATGCTCTCGTTGTAGGACTAAGCTTTGGAGTGTTAAAAATGCCTATACTCCTCGCCGTAATCATTATTGGTGCTGTTACCTTCATAGCCTCTATGCTGGGGATGTTTTTCGGGAAAAAAATTTCACCCGGAATGAACAGGGTATCTTTTATTTTAGGAGGAATTATTCTGATAGGGATGGGAATAAAAATTTTGCTGGAACATACGCTGTAAGCTGGATTGTTAAATGCTTTTCGAAATATCATGAATTCTCATCCTGATCTTATAATCTTTCTGTCCGATCGTTTTTGATGTTTCCGGATAGGGCGATACATCGAATAGCTCAAAGGTGAAATTTCCAATGGTGTCAAGAGGATTATCGTAAGTGCTTAATTTAACTGAATCTAACCCGGGAAGCTCGGAGACAATTTTTATTACTGCTTCTCCCTGCCAAATACAGATTATATCTCTGGGACATCTCGAGTCATTTACTTCCCGGATCGTGAATTTTAATTGCTTGTCGTTTGAATAATAAGTATTGTTTGCTCTGAAAAGCAGTTCTTTTTCAAATTGAACTACATCTGTTATGGCCTGGTCTTCACATCCCCCAATAATAAATAGGATTAAAAATAGATATTTTGTTTTCATCTCCTTAAAATTATATACTCCAGTAGTACTTTCCTCATTATTATGGTATATTTCCTTTTTTATTGATTAGATCGATAACGATTAAAAATAGTTGCGTGAATTTTTAATTTTACAGCGAAATGGAATGAATTACGAAATATGAATTCAAGGATGTTCTAATGGCATGAACTTCTGAGTTTTTTATAACAGTTTAAAATATTCGATGAAGTGAGGAAGATACTTCAGAGAATGAGCATTATTAATATGATGATAGGAAATTTGATATGGGAAGGAATTCCACTTTTTCTGGCTCCTATGGAAGATGTCACCTATAAATCTTTCAGGTGGATGTGCAAGAAGTATGGTGCTGACGTCATGTATACCGAGTTTATATCATCGGAAGCACTTGTCCGGGATGTGAAAAAGACAAAGGAAAAAATGGTACTTTATGATTTTGATCGTCCGGTAGCTATCCAGATATACGGGCACAATATATCTTCTATGGTTCAGGCTGCCCAGGTAGCGGAGGAGTTACAGCCCGATTTTATAGATATTAATTTTGGATGCCCGATGAAAAAGATTATTCGACATGGGGCAGGAGCCGGTTTATTGCTCGATTTACCCAAAATGCAACAGATGGCCTCTGAAATTGTTAAAGCCGTGCATGTGCCGGTTACTGCTAAAACCCGGCTGGGATGGAGCAAGAATGACCAGCCTGTTCTTGAAGTTGCTCAACGCCTCCAGGATGCTGGGATTGCCGCCCTGGCCATTCATGGCAGAACCCGTGAACAATTGTATAACGGAAAAGCCGACTGGTCACTTATTGGACAAGTAAAAAACCATCCGGAGATAAAAATTCCAATTATCGGAAACGGAGATGTTACCAGTGGCGAAAAAGCCAAACAGTTATTGGATCAAACAGGTGTGGATGCTCTGATGATTGGCAGACCGTCAATTGGCAGACCCTGGATATTCAAAGAAATTAAACATTTCTTCCGGACAGGTGAAACCTTACCTCCACCTTCTGTTGCAGAAATTGTCGAAAATATTAAAGAACAACTCCTTTTAACCCTGGAGGCAAAGGATAATGAGTTCTCAGCTATCCTGATGATGCGTCGCCATTTTGCCAAATATTTTCCCGGATTACCCAATTTCCGGGAATGGAGAGTCAAATTGCTGCGCGCAGAGTCTACAAAGGAATTAAACAGGATTTTTCAGGAGATTACTGATGAGTTTGGGGAAATGAAACCCGTTTATCCGGAATAGTACTTCCTGATTTCCCTTCCAGCTCAACTAGTCAGAATAAAATTTCCGGTTGTTTAATCAACCGGTTGAGCATCAGTTACTTTTTCTTTTTCTTCAGCATAAAAAAGGCAACAGCTGCGATAACAACCAGCACAATGACAACAATAATAGTTGTTGTGCCAGACCCTGAACTCGCTGTATCAGCAAGTAAGTCCTGCTCCATATAAGAACTGTCCTGAACACCTAAATTGTCAATGTACGTTCCTGCATCCTGTGCCACTAACAGGTAAGGAAATGCACAAATACCTGCAATGATTGTTGTAATAAATTTAATTAATGATTTCATTTGATTAAAATTAATTGTTTACTAAGGTATCAGATGGGACTCGCATAATTATAATCCTACTTTTTTGTTATAACCCGTCATGCTCGTTTCATCTTATCAAAATTGTTTATTTTTTAAGTATTTGCCTCATTATAATCGATCATTTTTATAGTATCCGGCAGAATTCGCAAGCTCATTTCGTTGGCCCGTATATGAATTTTAAATCTGTCATCATTCATTCATTGCCCTTCCAATTTTCTTTTGGTCTGTCATTACCGTTTCCAGCAACTCTTTCGCAGGCATATACCTGGGGTTTATTTCCAACAATTCATTTAGCTTCTGTATGGCGGCATTATATTTTCCTTCTTTATAATATCGGGTAGCTTCCAGCAATAAAACAGGTTCATAATAAGGGTGAATTTTTTTCCCCGCTTCAATATCGTGTTCAAACCCGGGGATATCACCAGTTTCCAGTTTTGCTTTTGCCAGGTTTACCAGCAACCATACATTATTCGGGTCGTGTTGTGCTGCTTTTTTTAACAGCTGTATTCCCTGATGCAAATTTCCGATTTTTATTTCAGAAATCCCATAAAAATCGGATTTATCCACTCGCTTCAGGAGTATAGCTACCGGGTTACCCTTCTGGTAAAAGGTTTTTATAATTCCCTCCGGCTGCCATAAGTTGTTTTTCAACAGATATGGATGAATGTAGTTGAGCCCGAAAATGCCATAGTCCCAATCATATGAGCTCCGCTCATGAAATCGGGTATAAACATAATCGATATTGGAGGACTGATCGAAGTAATTTGACAAATTGCTATTCATCGCCACGGTTATCTCTTCGTTTCCGATAAGTGTTTTTAAATGATCTGCCGGTTCTTTTACCCCATGAAAATAGTAATCGTATTCATAATTGCCCCAGGCATTTTTATTCCCTCCGGCCAGTATATTAAAATAGACATAATCGACCGGAAAGGTAGAAATTTGGTGTTTAACCGGCCAGATCAACAGGATGGCGAGTAATACAATTATCCCTCCGGTCAGTTTTTTATGCCTCCTTTTAAGTACTTCCATGCATTTAAAAATTGCTGTAACTGCCAATATTGCCATGGGAGGAAAAATAAATAGCATTTGTCGAACGCCACTATACAAATTGGAACCAATTGCCGTGACGTAGAAAAAAGGGAAGAGGGTGGCAAAGAGTATAAATCCTTCATAAAAGAACTGTCGGGGAACAGGACGATTTTTTATCAATTCCCTGAAGAAGTTCCCGATATAAAGAAAGAAGCCGGAGAGTACAAGCAATGGGGTGGAAATAAAAATCCATTTCGTCAGGTAGTACCCGGGAAGGTCAGTACTCCAGATCAGCCGACCTTCGAATACCTGCCGGATGCTTACCTGGTAATGTTGCATCATCCTCAAACCCTCCAGGGGATGAATCAGTATGTTTTGTAAGGCATAGGGCCAGAAAAGCAGTCCGGCTATCCAGGATATGAGCACCAGCGTGATTCCATGAAGGAGAAGATTGATTTTTAATTTTCCGGATGAGATGATCTGCTTGAATATGAAAGGATTAATGAGCAGGTAAACAACCAGGCCCAGCCCCAGATATGCCAGAAGAATATATCCTCCTGCGCGGACAGAGATGGTAAAGGCAAAAATGAAGCCGGTTAAAATAGTCGTTTTCCAGTGTACATGTGGAATTTCCTTTAAAAAATGAACTATTCCCAGCAACCCTGCCATGTAGCCGGCTGCAAACGGAATGTCTTTTAAATTTCCAAACGCCTGGCCTGAAAGTCTGGGCATAAATACCAAAACCAACACAGTAAAGGTTGCTGTTAGCCAGGATCCTGTTAACCGATGGGATAGTATTCCGGATAAAAGAAGGATCAACCAGAAAAATAGTGCTCCTGTATAGTGTCTGGTCAGGTATTCATCTTCCACATACAAAACCCGGTTGATGAGGGCTGTGAGATTGTCGACCGACTGGCCATAGTACTTCAGGTTGGTGTGTGGTGTGTGCAGGCAGCTCTGATCTTCCCCTCCTGTAAAATACCAGTTTACTACTTTTTTGGCGTGGGGATAATGTAATTGTTCATCGACATTGGCTGCTGATTGTGGAGCCAGGTAAAGAAAAATCAGACCGGCAACCATCAGGATGGCGATAAAGATGTTTTTTTCAGTCCATATTCTGCATGTGCTATTCATAGAGGGTTTGGATGAAATAGAGCGGCCGGTTTTGTACTTCCTTGAAAATACGGTAAACATACTCTCCAATCAAGCCCAGAAATGTGAGCTGAACGGAACCAAAAAAGCTGATGGCTAAAAACATCGAAGACCAGCCTATTGGCGCCAGATTAAAGAACTTTGAACCAAAGGTGTAAATTATTGCCAGGAAGAAAATGATGACGCCAAGTAACCCCAGGTATAAACATATTTTTATAGGCCATTTTGAAAAGGAATAGATTGCATCGGCAGCCAGGGAGAAGAGTTTTAATAATTTCATTTTGGCTTCCCCTTTCAACCGATCGGGACGATCGTATAAAATAAATTCGTGTTTAAATCCAATAAAGTTTCTGATCCCCGGCAAATAGCGATTACGTTCCGAAAACTGTAGAATAGCCTGGTGAGCTTTACTGTTCATGATACAGAAATTTCCGGTTTGGGCAATCTGATCCCCCTCCGTGATCTTATCAAATACCCGGTGAAAAATGTTGATATAGATTTTTTTTGAAAATTTTTCATGACGTGATTCCCGCACTGCAGAAACGATATCGGCATCGGTTGCTTTTATTTTATCATATAACACCGGGATCAGCTCAGGAGGATCCTGAAAGTCGCCATCCATTATTACTATGTAATTACCTTTGGCATAATCTATTCCCGCTGTTATTGCCGACTGAAGTCCAAAATTGCGGGAGAGGGATAATATTTTTAACCCGTTGTGTTGGTTGCGAAATTGCAGTAATTTTTGTAAGGTGGAATCTGTACTCCCATCGTCAACACAAATTACCTCAAATTCGGCTCCTGTTTGTTTTAGTGCTTCCCAGAGCTCCTCGAGCAGATTCAGGATCAATTGCTCTTCATTCAGTAATGGAATGACAACTGAGATCATGGTGTATGTATATTAGCTTTTATGTTGTATTCCGGGAAGTGGTGTCGGGAAAGTCATATCAACCGGGCCCATTTCATATTGACCGGGTCCAAGTCGTTCCGTTGAGTTGAGCATATCATCCCAGGTAACTTTCTGCCCTGTGTATGCAGCAGTCCGGCCCATGATGGCTGTAAGCGTAGAAATTGCTGTACGCTCGGCTTCCACAACCGGTTTATTTTCGCGTATCGCGGTAACCATGTCGATGTGCTCTTGTATATAGGGAGAAATTTTAACAATTCCTGTAGGTTTCCCCTCCTTATTTTTGGGGTATTCGTATTGCCATTTGATGGAACCATCGGGATGGAAAATTGTGTTTTTACAATTGGTATATCCTTCTGTTCCCATAAGCTGTTCTCCCAGAGAGTTTGCGCAGCCATCGATCTGCCGGGACATACTATGAGAATAAACTCCATTCCCGTATTCAAAATCAATGCTGAAAAAGTCATATTGATCACCGGTTAATCGTCGGGCTCTTCCCCCAAAACCAATGGCACTTATGGGGTTTTTCCCTGTGAACCAGTTGATTATGTCAATGTTATGAACATGTGTGTCCAAAATATGATCTCCACACAGCCAGCAAAAATTATTCCAGTTACGTAACATGTATTCCATATCATTCCAGCCCTCTTCACGTGTTCGAAACCAAACGTGTGTTTGTAACCACCAGGCTTTGGCCGAGGTGATCTCACCGATTGCTCCCATTGCTATCTGCCGGTAGGTTTCCAGGTAATCGCGCTGATGTCTGCGCTGGGTTCCGGTAATAACGGTCAGTCCCATAGTTTCTGCTTTCCTGGACGTAGAGATGATCTGCCGGGCGCCAACAGGATCAACTGCTGCCGGTTTTTCCATAAATACATGTTTTTTTGCCTGTATAGCAGCATCAAAATGTAGCGGTCTGAATTGAGGCGGTGTAGCTAAAATAACGACATCCAGATCGGTCTGCAATAACGACTGGTATGCATCAAATCCCCAAAAACAATTCGATTTAGATACGTGAACATTTTGTTTTTCTAATTTACTATGACAGTCCCAAACCTTGTCTTCAAAAACATCGGCGAGTGCTGTTAATTCCAGGTCATTTCCTGCGGCCAGAAAATTTAAAGCAGCTCCGGTTCCCCGGTTACCACATCCAATGAGCCCGGCTCGCAATTTTTTCCCGTCAGGTGCTTTATCATAAAGCGGAGGGAATTCATAATCAACCGACTTCCTTTTTTTCTTGCAGGAACCAAGTGCATGCACCCCAGCCAAACCGGCAGCTCCAATTATGGCTGTTTTTTCAATAAAGCCTCTTCGTGATAGTTGATTTTCTTCCATGGTATCTGATTTGTATTATTTCGCTCTGATCATGTTAACAGTTGATGCTTACTAAATTAATTAGTCATCTGTTGTCGTTCTAAAGTATTTTTTATCTCTTGCGTATATCCCTATGAATTTATCGTGATTGCAGCCGGTTCATCATCGGGTTGTTTCATCCGGTTCATTTTCACAAACCACCCTGAACCCCACATGGTTACAATCGGAGTACCACCAGATACTTTTGGGAATTTGCGGATCGGTTTCCAACCATTGTTGTGTACGGGTAAAATCGCGTCGTGCTATACGCAGATCTTTGGCTGTATGCTTAAATGATCCTCCCCTGATCACATGCTCAAGTCCTTCACGTGGTCCCCTTGGGTTTTTAATGATACCCTTTGGGTATTTGGCATAAACCTGCGGATCGTAATAATCGAGGCAGAACTCAGCTACATTGCCCAGCATATTTTTTAATCCAAACGGATTGGGTTGCACACTAGTTGGAGGTTGAGTCCGGTTAGGACTATTTTCCTGATAGATGATATACGAATTGATGACGGAGGTATCGGCACCAAAAATTTTGTTTCGGAATCCTTCGCTCTCATATTTTTTGGGTGAACCTTCGAAGAAATAAGGTCCTTCAGTTCCTCCGCGTGCGGCATATTCCCATTCTGCTTCGGTAGGTAGCCGGTATTTTTTCCCAGTAACACTGCTTAACCATCGGCAATATGTTTGTGCCGCATGATGTGTCATGGTAATGGCCGGTCGGTCACCAGTTCCCCATCCCTGATCAGGTGCACCCCATGGTGGTGTGGCGCCGGTAATTCCATCAGTCTCTTCGTCTGCTGTTTCACTCTCTTTCCTCCCCTGGGAGGAGGTAGCATTAAAAAAGGCAAAATACTCATTCCAGGTTACTTCTGTCTCCGCCATCCAGAAACCGGATACTTCCACTTCACGGACAGGTCCCTCATCTGCCTTTCGGTAAGATTCATCCGGGGGACTTCCCATAAGAAAACGACCTCCCGGTATAGCTTTCATTCTGAATGATACGACTGTGCCTGGTATCTTTTCTGTGAAATTTTCAAAGGTGGTGACAGAAGCAGGTTCTGTATACAATTCCATATCGGATATTTCTGTTTGCTCTGTTGCCAGAACAGGTTCACCACGGTAATGACCAACATCAAGATGACATTTTACACACGAATTATTTTCCGGATCCCGCACATATTTCAGATGTGATTCTGCCCCAAGGGCATCCAGTGTAGTTGGAAACAAATTGGTGTGGCATTTTTTACAGCCTTCTTCATAAACAAAGCGCTTCGAAGCCTCTGCTGTTCGTTTCGCAGCCCAGTCAATCTCATCCATATCACGCGTCAGAAAAACATACAAATCATGAAATCCATGATAAGCCTTTCGCGTTAAATAATAAACCGTCTGATCCTCAGGTGGGAGATGACAGTCTGAACATGTAGCAGAAATACCACTCCGGTTGCTGTTGTGAACGGATAATTGTAATGAGGAATGTGCGTGTGGATGTGCATGGCATGCACCACAAAATGTATTGCTGGAAGTGGAATCCAATCCCTTATTAAATAAAAATAAAAACAATATCGCAGCCAGACCGCCGGTGAGAAACAATAAAAGGGATTTTCGTTTCATCTCATTAAAATTGTAAGATTTCTAAGGTATGTGCCTCACTCCATGATTTATTTTATATGGTGTTCGACAAAATTCGCCAGTAATTTCGGCTGGAAATCATTCGTAATTGGTCATTCATTATTCTTAACAAGTGCAATATATCTTCAACCTATTAGCCTCTGATTAAAATGAATAGTAACAAATCCTTAATTAATAATTAGCTAAGCATTAATTTTTTGTTTAAAATTTTGAAAAACAGCAAATTAAAAAAATGCAAAAAAATTTAATTCTATGCAAAAAATCAATATTTTTGCCCTTTGAATAATCTGAGATTAAGAATTAGTTTAATGGGCGAAAGGGATTTACTACATGAATTATAAGGTATCGAAAAAGCAATTTATATTTTATTTTTTCTTTTTTTTATCCGGAATCACTTATGCCCGTGAGTTTAATGAATCTTCATTTTTAATTGTTCATCTTCAGGATAATAATTTGAATGATCAGCAATTATGGAATTTTTTAGGCACAAATGACCATTCCGGGGTAGAAATTGAAGTGACAGAAAAGGAAGGGCAGTTTCTTGTGGCCGGGCATCAAACAGTTGATTTTTTGATCGCTCAAATTCAGACCATCCTGGAGTCCAATCGGTCTAAAATTTTACCTGTTTTTGTTCATTTTCAGGGAAATTTTACCATCCTGGATTCATTGATCCGTGAATCGCCGATAGCTTCCCAAATTTTTTATCTGCCAAGGGGCGAGGCCTGGCCAACCTATGAAGACCTGATGCATTCCAATCGCAGGTTACTTTTTTTTGTGGATGGCGAGGTAGATCATGCAGGCCAGACGTTCCATCAGGCCGATGATTATTTTCTCCGAATATCAGCAACCTCAGGGTTGATTGGAGGTAAAAATTCAATCAACCGGGAATTATTTATGATTGATGACTTTGAAAAACTGCCCATCCAATTTACTGCTGAAAGAAATATCCGGAATTTGGTTCCTGATTATACCAACTTTTTACTTGAGAGCTGGACAAAATATGGCAAGCGGCCCAATTTTATATTTGTTGGGAATGATATTTTTCAGTTCGATTTTATTATCTCCCAGCTCAGCTCTTTTATCTGGATATCCGGAACAGTTCGTGGATCAGGCAAAAACATCGATAAGGTATATTGGAGAAATCCCGACATTTTAGTCACCGGAGGACGGTTTAGTTTTCCTTACCTTGGTGGCCAGGAGCTTACACTTACACCATTTGTGCCGGGGTATCGGATGATCCCGGAACAGATCATTGTTACCGGCGAAATGGAGGTGCCTGAAGATTATCATCTTATGGCCCATCCGTTAAATCTGGGCGATCAGTTGACCGGTAGTTTTCATTTTGAAAATTCAATTGTCAATAGCCTTTCTCCTGCTCAGCTGTTTCCGGGTGAGAACTTTACATTTAATCAGGATATTGAGCGGGGCACTGTTCTCCGGCTGCCCGAGAATGCCAGTGTTAATCTGGGCTCACCTGATATTTACGGATTACGTAATAGCTCATTTAGTGTAAGTTGTTTTGTTAAATTCAGTGAAATTCTGCAGCATGGTGATAATGCTGTGATTGGAAATTATGAAAGTGAGTATCGACGCGGTTTGCATCTGATCCTTCGCTCGGGTCATCCATACTTTGGATTATGGGCGAACGATTATATTTCAGAAGAAAAGCTGGAGCCCAACATTTGGTACCATATGGTTTGGCGTTATATTCTGGAAACCGGAGAACAGGCTATTTTTATCAACGGACGGAATATTGGCAGTTCAACCGGGCATCCTCCTTTTTCGGGCTCAGGTGATATTTTTTTGGGAAGCGCCCTTTTACAGGGTGCCAGCTTACGCGGATATATTGATAATCTTAACTTCTGGAGCAGGGCGCTTGGAGCTGAGGAGATTTCTAAACTTGCCCTAGATGAAGAGGTTACTCTTACCGGGATGCCCATCACACCCCGCTTTTTTCAGAGGATCGATGTGAAACTGGCACTTATGGTTCTATTCTCTATAATTGTTATGGCTTTGTTTAGTCTGATGATCAGAAAGAGAAGGAGGATTAGCAAGGTTAAGTTGCCGGTACTTCCGGAAAAAACTTCAGCCAATCAGTTGTTGTTATTTGGAAGATTCACAGCTATCAACAGGTTCGGAAATGATATTTCAATTTTGTTTACTCCCAAAATCAAAGAACTTTTTTTGTATGTCTTGTTGTCTACCATTAAAAATGGTACCGGTGCAGCTGTTTCAGAAATTGACGAAACCCTTTGGTCAGGCTTGCCACCCCAAAAGGTAACCAATAACCGGGCAGTTACCCTGAATAAACTCAGAAAGATCCTTCAGGATGTTGAAGGGTTGGAAATTCTTACCCTGAACGGTTTTTTGCAGGCAAAGATGGATAATCCATTTTTTTGTGATTTTGTTGAAGCCTATAAACTTTGTCACGTCTCCGGTGGAATGAACCGGGCTCAGCTGGAGACATTCTTTTTATTGGTGCAGAGAGGAAGATTTCTCAAGGAATTGAACCTACCCTGGCTGGATGAAATTAGAGGGTATACAGGAAATCAAATGATCGATAATCTTTTGAAACTGGCGGTATTTTACAGGAATGAAAAAAACCTGGAAAAAATTGACGCCATTGCCCGACGTATTCTGGAGTATGACGATTTAAACGAAGAGGCTGTATGGTTACAGGTATGGTCACTTAATCAGTCGGACAACAATCATCAGGCCAGGTTTCAGTTTAACTCGTTTTGCTCAAAATATACAGATACCCTGAGTGAAAGTTATCCCATGAATTTTGAACAGTTTTGCAGGAATTTTGAAAGAATGTTTTAATTCGTAAATTGTTAACTGGTATCCATCATGTTATTCAGTCATCCTTTGGCGTTTGAAGCCGTAATTTTTGATCTCGACGGAGTAATTACCCGGACAGCATCCACCCACTTGGATGCATGGAAGAAACTTTTTGATGATTACCTGCTTCAGCGGGAACATGACAAGGGTGAACCTTTTTCCCCGTTTACACAGGCTGATTACCTCTCCTGGGTTGACGGAAAGCCCCGGTATGAAGGGGTGGCATCGTTTTTAGAATCAAGAAGTATCGAAATCCCTTGGGGTACTCCTGCAGATCCGCCGGATGTTCAGTCCATATGTGGACTGGGTAACCGTAAAAATGAAGCATTCAATCAGCTTTTGAGAGAGAAAGGTGTCGAAGTATATCCCTCATCGGTAGCCATGTTGCATGAATTAAAAAAGGCAGGAGTCCGACTTGGAGTTGCATCATCAAGTAAGAATTGCAGGAATGTACTCGTGGCAGCTGACCTGTTGCATTTGTTTGATGCGCGGGTGGATGGATTAACATCCGATGATCTTAACCTGAAAGGAAAACCAGAACCGGATATTTTTATTCGGGCCTGTGAAATGGTTGGAGCTATTCCTGCAGACTCTGTCGTTATAGAAGATGCAGTGTCGGGTGTTCAGGCAGGAAGCAAAGGTAACTTTGGTCTGGTTGTTGGCATCGCCCGGAATAATAATGCCTCTGCTTTGAAAGAGAATGGGGCAGATCTTGTCGTTGCCGACCTGGAGGAACTAAATGGAGTGGATGGTTTAAACGAATCGTTTATTAAGAGACTGTTTTAAATTTATCCATTTATTCTATTTTGCGTCTTTTTCACTCATATTGCTGCAAAATTTCCTTAATAGCTATGGCTATTCGCGTCAATTTTGCCTTGTCTGAGCAAAAAATACGTCAAAATATTTCTAACCTGTTTAATTCATGCGTTTAGTTTGATGCAGATGCAAGGCGCCGGAACCCGCAGGCATAGTTATCTATT
>Ga0172382_10000231_pt1 | contig 101708 bp, 106 predicted proteins | sample Leawel138RmetaG_FD_122245 | JGI IMG/M metagenome (GOLD analysis project Ga0172382, IMG submission 122245) | Leachate microbial communities from a municipal landfill in Southern Ontario, Canada - Leachate well 138R metaG | ecosystem: Engineered > Solid waste > Landfill > Unclassified | place... | reverse complement strand
CGCTACGACAAGCTCGCCAACAACTTCCTCGCCGGCGTGCTCATCGCAGCCATCGTCAGCTACTGGGCCAAATGAGTCCGGACCCTAGCCCCCCGCCCAGAAGGCTGCGATCCGCTCGGCCGCCCGCTCGCCCTGGGCCAGGCCGGCGCGGCAGGCGTCGGGGCGGCGGGAGAAGTCCATGAGGTTGGGACCGAAGGCCGTCAGGCTGGCCTCGTCCGGCGTCAGGGTCTCGACCTGCGCGCCCGCGCGCTCCAGCGTCTCGGTCTCGCCGGCGAGCTTCTGCGCTGCGCGTTCGGCAGCCGGTCCGGTCGCGCCGGCGCGCAGGGCGACGATCAGCACCTTGTCGTAGCCCTCGGCGAGGTCGGCGTTGGTCCCCGAGCGCATGCCGCCGTCGATGTAGCGCCGCCCGTCGATGGTCACCGGCGGATAGACCCCCGGCACCGAACAGCTAGAGGCGACGGCGCGGGTGACGCCGACCCGCGAATCGGCGGTCCAAAGCCGGAACTCGCCGCTCTCCGCGTCGACGGCGGTGCAGGCGAAGCCGCGCTCGGGCCAGGCGTCGGCGGGCAGGCCCGCGAAACTGCGGCCGAAGCTGTTGATGAAGGCGTCCTCGTCCATCGTTTCGGCGGCCAGGGCGAAGGCGCCGATGCGCTTCAGCATCTCCTGTTGCGAGAGCCCGGCCACGCCCTCTCCCGACAGCATCTGCATCAGCCCGCTGGTGTCGGCCGGCCGGCCGCCGCCGCCGGAGCCGGACGTCGTCGGCCGCACCCGGGCGGCCTCGGCCAGGATCGCCTCGGCCAGCGCCCTGGCCCCCACGCCCATCGCCAGCCGCGCGCCGACGAACGAGCCGGCAGAGGTGCCGATCGTGAAGTCCGCCTCGCAGAGCCGCACGCCGGCCGCCTCCAGCCCGGCGATCAGTCCGCATTCCCAGGCGATCCCCACCGGGCCGCCGCCGCTCAGCACCAGCGCGCGCGTCGTCATCCTGCTCGTCCTCCCTTTTCCGCAGCATGGCCGCGAAGGCCGGAAACGACAACGAGCGCTGCCGCTTGGGAGAGGCTGCGCTCGCGCCGGGCGTCGAACCGCCGAGGCTCCCCCGAACCCCGGCGGCGCGGCGCTAGAAGCTCTTCTCGCGCCAGAGGCGGAGAAGGTGGTTCCTGTCCCGCAGGAGCCGACGGGTTTCGGAGTCGGCGGCCGGCGCAGGGGCTGCGATCTGCGCCGGCGCCTTCTCCTCCGCCGCCGGGCCGACAGCTCGGTCAGCGCTCGGACCAGGTCGGCCTGCCGCTTCAGCCCCATCTTGTCGAAGATGGCGCGCAGTTGGTTGCGGACGGTGTTGAGGCTGACCTCCAGATCCTCGGCCGCCTCGGCCAAGCTCAGCCCCTCACGCAGGCGGCGCGCCAGCCGCAGCTCGGCCGGGGTCAGCCCGAAGCTCTCCCTGATGCCGCTCCACAGCCGCTCGGCCGGATCGGGCGAGGGGAAGACCAGCGCGAAGGTCCCCGGCTCTCCGCTCGCCGGGCCGTCCTCCAGGACGCTGGGGGGCACGACAAAGGCGAAGGCCGGCGCCGAGCCCGAGTTGCGCTCCAGCCGGAGGATGGCCTGTCGGCCCGACCGGCGCGTTTCGGACAGCGCCGCCTCGAGGGCTTCGGCGTTGGCGGGGTCTGAGAAGGTCAGGGGCCGACCCTGCTGCGCCACGGCGATTTCGGGTTCGAGGGCGGCGCGGGCGGCCGGCGTGCAGGCCAGGACCCGGCGGCGCGAGGACAGCAGCAGCCAGCCCAGCTCCGTCCGGGCGCCGGCGGCGTCAGACGGCCCCTCCCCCGGTCGCCGCACCATCTGCGCAAGGCCGTGGATGCGGCCCAGCTCGGCCGCCACCTGCTCGGGCGGCGCATCGCCTCCCGCCGGGTCGAGCGCCTCGATCAGCTGCTCCCAGCTCTCGGGGTCCGCAGCCACCTGATAGAGCGCCTCCACCAGCAGGCGGCCATCGCCGCGCGTCCGCCCGTCCATCGGCTGCAGGTACGCTCCCACTCTCCCAAGCGAGCCCTACTCTAGGGTGTGCCGGCGCCCCGCGGAACCAGTCTCGCGCGAGGCGGGAGCAGATCAGTCCAACGTGCCCACGATCGAGGCGCGCTGCGACAGCTCGATCCAGTTGCCGTCCGGGTCGCGCACCATCGAGATGCGGGCGGTCGTGCCGAGCGTGGTCGGCGACATGGCCTCTCGCCCGCCCTTGGCCAGCACCTCGGCGTGGACCTCGTCGACCTTGAACACCTGGAAGGTGATGTAGCGCCAGCCCGGCCCGCGCATCGATGCGTCCGAGGGGGCGTCCGGGCTCTCCTCCAGCAGGATAAGGCTTTCGCCCGCGCGGAAGGCCGCGCCGGTGGCGGACGGCTCCTCGGGCAGGCCGAGCGCCTCGGCGTAGAAGCGGCGGTGGGCGCCCAGGTCACGGACGGCGATGCGGACGCCGATCTGGGTGACGCCTTCCGCCCCCGGCGGCACCAGCCGTACCCGATTGCCCTCCGGGTCGGCCATCGGCTGGGGAGCAGGCACGCCGCGGCGAGCGATGATCAGCTCGCGGTAGCCGCTGGGGCCGGCCTGCGGCAACGGGTCGGCGTGGTGGTTGATCTTCAGCACGCTGCCCAGCACGTCGTGGCGGTGCTGGTCCTGCCCGCGGCGGATCTTCAGCAGGTGGTCGAAGGGCACCCGCGCCTCCTCCTGCCAGAACCGCAGCATCGGGCGGATGGCGTTGGTGGAGAGGCCGATGTCGACCTGGGGTTTGGCGAGGTCCATGAACTCCATCCCGACTTGTGCGCCCACCTTCGCCGTGACAAGCACCCTGTCAAATCCAGAAGTGTGAGGAGACGTCCCATGAAGGCGGCGGTCTATTACGAAAATGGCGGGCCCGAGGTCCTCAAGTACGAGGAGGTTCCCGACCCTGTCTGCCACCGCAAGGGCATCGTCGTTCGCGTCGAGGCGGTGTCGATCGAAGGCGGCGACACGCTGAACCGCTTCCGCGGGCGTCTGGTGACCACGCCGCACATCGTCGGCTACCAGGCGGCCGGCGAGATCGTCGAGGTCGGCGAGGAGGTGACCAACCTCAAGGTCGGCCAGAAGGTGGTCACCAGCGGCAACCACGGCAGCCACGCCGAGTTGCGCGCCGTGCCCGCCCGCAGCGCCTGGGTGATCCCGGACGGCATGGACATCCAGAAGGCCGCCGCGATCCCGGTGCCGTTCGGCACCGCCCACGACTGCCTGTTCGAGTTCGGCCGCATGCAGAAGGGCGACGTGGTGCTGGTCCAGGCCGGCGCCAGCGGCGTCGGCGTCGCGGCGATCCAGCTCGCCAAGCAGGGCGGCGCCTCGCTGGTGCTGGCCACCGCTTCGTCCGACGAGCGGCTGGAGCGACTGAAGCCGCTCGGGCTCGACCACGGCATCAACTACAAGGAAAAGGACGTCGCAACCGAGGTCCGCCGCCTGACCGACAACAAGGGCGCCAACGTGGTGGTCGACAGCGTCGGCGGCTCGACCCTGCAGGGCTCGATCAACTCGCTGGCCTACCGCGGCCGGGTCTCGATGGTCGGCGCCGCCGGCCGCGAGCCGATGAAGGTCGATGTCGGCGGCATGATGGGCGGCAACCAGTCGCTGTCGGGCGTCTTCCTGGGCGCCGAGATCGGCACCGACCGCGTCTACAACAATATCCAGCGGCTGATCGAACAGGTGCACCGCGGCGAGCTGCAGGTGATCATCGACCGCACCTTCCCGCTGTCCGAGGCGGCGGAGGCCCACCGCTACATCGAGAGCCGCCAGGCCGTCGGCCGGGTGCTGCTGATCCCGTAAGCGGCCGGGGGGCGGCCGCCCGGCGCGTCACCCACGCCGAACGGCCGTCCGGCGGTGAAGCTGTCGGACAACTGGGAGAAGGCCACGGGCCCCGAAGACGAGATCGAGCGCTACCGGCGGGTGTTCGGCGCCGAGGGCGTCGGGCGGGCGCCGCTGCAGGTCTGACCGCCTTTCGGCTTGCCATCGGCGGACCGCCGAAGGTCATATGCGCCGCCATCAGGGAGGAGCCGAGATGCCGAAAGCCCAGGCCAACGGGATCGAGATCTACTACGAGACCTTCGGCGATCCGGCCGGCGAGGCCGTGCTGCTGATCAACGGCCTCGGCTCCCAGATGACCCGCTGGCCGGAAGCGTTCTGCGAGAAGCTGACCGCGCGGGGCTACTACGCGATCCGCTTCGACAACCGCGACGTAGGCCTGTCGACCTGGTTCAAGCAGGGCGACGCCTACCGGCTGGAAGATATGGCGGCCGACGCCGTCGGCCTGCTGGACGCGCTGAACATCGCCAAGGCCCATATCGTCGGCGTCTCGATGGGCGGGATGATCGCCCAGACCATCGCCGCCAGGCATCCCGAGCGGGCGCTGTCCCTGACCTCGATCATGTCGGCCACCGGCGATCCGGCCGGCATGCAGTCGACCCCCGAGGCCGCCGCCGTGCTCAACACGCCGGCGCCGAATCCGAAGGAGGACTTCGAGGCCTTCGTCGCCCACGGGATCAAGAACGCCCGCACCATCGGCAGCCCCGGCTATCCCTGGACCGACGATGAACTGCGCGAGCGGGTGATCTCGGAGTACCGGCGCGCCTTCAACCCGGCCGGCGTCGCCCGACAGCTGGCCGCCATCCGCGCAACCGGCGACCGCACCGAGTGGTGCAAGACCGTCACCTGCCCGACCGTGGTGCTGCATGGCGCGGACGACCCGCTGGTGCCGCTGGCTGGCGGCGAGGCGACCGCCAAGGCCGTCCCGGGCGCCGAGCTGCGGGTGATCCCCGGCATGGGCCACGACCTGCCGCCGGCGCTCTACGACACCGTCGCCGACGCCATCTTCGCCGCCGCCGCGCGCGCCAAGACGCCGGCCTGACCGGCGACCACGGACAACAAGACAGAAGAGAAAGAGGGGTAGTCATGGCCAGGTTGCAGGGCCGCTCGACCATCGTCACCGGCGCCGCCAGCGGCATCGGCCGGGCCAGCGCCATCCTGTTCGCGAAGGAAGGCGCCTCGGTCGTCTGCGTCGACCGGGCCGCGGCCGTCGCCGACACCGTGAAGGAAATCGAGGCCGCTGGCGGCCGCGCCGTCGCCATGACCGGCGACGTTTCCGACGAGACCTTCGTCGAGAGCTTCGTCGCCCGCGCGGTCTCCGACTTCGGCGGCCTCGACGCCTGCTACGCCAACGCCGGCATCTCCAACGCGGGCCAGGCGGCCTTCGACGAGCTGAACGCCGACTACTGGCTGACCATCCTGAAAGTGAACCTGATCGGCCCCTTCCTGGCCATCAAGCACGCCGCGCGGGTGATGATCCCGAACGGCAAGGGCTCGATCATCTGCACCGCTTCGGTGGCCGGTCTGCGCTCGGGCGCGGGCGGCGCACCCTACTCCGCCTCCAAGGCCGGCGTGATCAACCTCGTCCAGACCACCGCCAACGAGTTCTACGGCACCGGCGTGCGGGTGAACGCCATCTGCCCGGGCCTGATCGAGACCGGCATGACCCGCCCGATCTACGAATTCGCCCGCGCCAAGGGCACGGCGGACCGGATCGGCCAGCTCAATCCGCTGGCCCGCGGCGGCGAGCCCGAGGAGATCGCCTACGCGGCGCTGTTCCTGGCCTCGGACGAGAGCTCCTACGTCAACGGGCAGGCGATCGTTGTCGACGGCGGTCTGTCGTCGTCCCACCCGGTGGCGCAACGCGGCAAGCGGTGATCTACCTCGTCCGTCACGGCCAGACCGAGTTCAACCTGGCCCGCCGCTACCAGGGCGCGCTGGACTCGCCGCTGACCGACCACGGCGTCCGCCAGGCCGAGCGGGTCGGGCGGCGGCTGCGCATCCTGCTGGAAGGCGAGAGCGGCTGGGAGCTGGTCGCCAGCCCGCAGGGGAGGGCCCGGCGCACGGCCGAGATCGTCAATGCGGCGCTCGGCCTGCCAATGAGCCACGATCCGAGGCTGCGCGAGATCAGCCTGGGCGAATGGGACAGCCTGGCGATCGACGAGGTGGTCCACAAGCTGCCGCCGGGCGCGAGCGTCTGGGAGCGACAGCTGCACGCCCCGGGCGGGGAGCCCTTCGAGGCCATTGCGGCCCGCGTCGGCGAGTGGCTGGCGGAAGTGGACGGCTCGGGCCGACGCATCGTCGCCGTCTCTCACGGGATGGCCGGCCGCGTCCTGCGCGGCCTGTACGGCGGTCTCTCGCGCCAGGCCATGCTGGAACTGGACGTGCCCCAGGACGCGGTGTTCCGCCTGGCCGACGGCCGGATCGAGCGCATCGGCTGCCCCGCGGAAGCGTCCGCGGCGGGTTGATCCCGTTCTGCGTGCAGGACCCGCCCCGAGGGTCACTCCTCCCAGCGGCTTCGAGGGTCGATCCAGTGAAGCGCGGCGAGCACGCCCAGCGTGGTGAGCGCGCCCAGAACGAAGGCGGCGCTGGCGACGGCGGCCACGCCCGTGGCGCCCACAGACAGCGGCTTGGGCGCCATCCAGTGCACCACCTCGTTCTCCGGCTCTTCGGAGAAATCGTCGTCGTCGATGACGTAATCGCTCATGTCGCGCTCCCGCTTCCCGAGGGCAAACTAGCACGACCGGCGAGGGTTCCGCGCGGGGTCTGGCGCTGGCGCAGGCCGGCCCGGCCCTGTAGAAGCCCGCACAACGCATCATCGCTGAGAGCCGAGAGAGCCCCAATGGCCGGACACTCACAGTTCAAGAACATCATGCACCGCAAGGGCCGGCAGGACGCCATCCGGTCCAAGTTGTTCTCCAAGCTCAGCCGCGAAATCACCATCGCGGCCAAGTCGGGCGCGCCCGACCCGGACATGAACCCGCGCCTGCGCCTGGCGATCGCCAACGCCAAGGCGGAGTCGATGCCCAAGGACAACATCCAGCGGGCGATCAACAAGGCGACCGGCGGCGACGCCGACGACTACGAGGAGATCCGCTACGAAGGGTTCGGCCCCGGTGGCGTGGGCATCATCGTCGAGGTGATGACCGACAATCGCAACCGGGCCGCGGCCAACGTGCGGGCCATCTTCTCCAAGAACGGCGGCAACATGGGTGAGACGGGCTCGGTGTCCTTCATGTTCGACCGGGTGGGCCAGATCGACTATCCGGCTTCGGCCGGCTCCGAGGACAAGGTCATGGAGGCGGCCATCGAGGCGGGCGCCGACGACGTGGAGTCGGACGAAGAGTCCCACACCATCTACACCGCCTTCGAGCAGCTCTCGGAAGTCGCCCAGGCGCTCGAGGCCCAGCTGGGTGAACCCAAGTCGACGGCCATCGCCTGGCGGCCCAAGACCCTGACGCCGGTCGAGGGCGATGCGGCGGCCACGCTGATGAAGCTGATCGCAGCGCTGGAAGACGACGACGACGTGCAGAACGTCTGGGGCAACTACGACATCGCCGCCGAGGAGCTGGAGCGGCTGGCGAGCTGACGCTCAGCGGGCGGCAAGGTCCGCCCGCATCCGCCCGACCATCTCCGACCAGTCGCCCGGCCGCGACTGGCGGTAGAGGCGCAGCGATGGATACCAGGGGCTGTCGCTGCGGCCGCGCAGCCAGCGCCAGTCGCAGCCCAGCGCCGGCAGCATGACGAAGCAGGGCACGCCCAGCGCCCCGGCCAGGTGCGCAATCGAGGTGTCCACCGTCACCACCAGCTCCAGGGCCTGAATCCGCGCCGCGGTGTCCAGGAAGTCGCCGCGCGGGGTCTGCAGGTCGACGAGCTCGGCCACCTCGGCCAGCGGGGCCAGCACATCGGGCGAGGGCAGCGATCGGTTGGAGTCGTTCGCGTGGGTCGGATCGCCCCGCCAGACGAAGCCCACTCCGCTCCGCTTCGGCTCCGAGGGCGCGGCGAGATAGGGCGCCGGCGGGATGGTCTCCAGCGCCGTGCCGAGCAGTCCCGGCAGAGAGAAGTTGCGCACCCACACGTCGGCCGTGGGCGGCGGGACGCCGTCGGCCCGGACATGGATGTCCGCGCCCAGCTGCTCGAACAGCCGCGCCAGCGGCGGCGAGCAGGCGAGCGTCACCTTGCCCGCGCCGGCGAGCAACGGCGCGTAGCGGGCCATCTGGATCTCGTCGCCGAGGCCCTGCTCGGGCCAGATCAGAAGCCGCCGGCCCTCCAGAGGGCTTCCATCCCACTCGGGGATGTCGCCGCCGTCCAGCGGGGTCCGCTCGGCGCGCTTGCGCGCCTCGTAGAGCGGCCAGCCCTGCGGGTAGAGTCCCTGGCCGAGCAGCGCCATGCCGAGCCCGGCGATGGCCGGTTGATGATCGGGCCGCAGCTGCAGCGCCTGCACCAGCGCCGCCGTCGCGGCCTCGTAGGCCCCGGCGTGGAAGGCGCGGAATCCCTGCTGGTAGAGCGTAGCGAAGGCGTCGGCCATGCGCCTTCCTTAGCACGCGGCCCGTGGCGCCCAACCTGCGCCTCGCACGTTCCCGCTCGGGAGACGCGCGTGGAGGCGGAATGATCGAGCACTGGCTGTGGGACTATGTGGGCCCGCTCGCGGGGGCCGTCGTCGCCGGCGCCTTGATCGGCTACGAGCGGGAATACCGCGGCCGGCCGGCCGGCTTCCGCACCCACATCCTGGTCTGCCTCGCCTCGGCGCTGCTGATGCTGGCGGCGGTCAACCAGGTGGCCTGGATGAAGGGCGCCGGCGAAGAGGTCATCCGCATCGACCCGGTACGGATGGCGCACGGCATCCTGACCGGCATCGGCTTCCTCTGCGGAGGCGTCATCTTCCGCCACGGCCTGTCGGTACACGGCCTGACCACCGCCGCATCGCTGTGGATCACCTCCGCGCTCGGCACGCTCTACGGCGTCGCCGCCTACGGTCTGGCGATCACCGGCACCATCGCCACCCTGATCGTGCTGGCGGTGCTGAGGCTGTGCGACCAGCGCTTCCCGAGCCAGCGGGTGATCGACGCCACCGTCCGCTACCGACGCGCCGAGGCCGCCTCCGAGGACGAATTCCGCGAGGCGATGAAGGCCCTGGGCTTCCACATGGGCGGGGTCAGCCACGCCCTGCTGGAGGGCGGCGAGGCCGTGGAGCTCTCCACGACTCTGCAGGCCGGCAGGAGCGGGACCACCGGCGGCCTCGCCGAGATGCTGAGCGCCGATCCGCGGGTCGTGGCCTTCGCCCTGTCCCCGCGCAACGATTGAGCGGTCAGGCCGCCGCACACGTCCGCAGGTTGACCGGCTCGGCGGGCGTGCGGGTCCAGCCTTCGGCGCTGCGCGAGAAGACCGCCGTCGCCGAGGCCGGCCGCAGCTCGTTCATGGCCGGGTCGCGCGCCTGCCAGGTGATCGCGGCCAGCACCTTCTGGGACACGCCCGAGGCGTGTTCGCCTTCCTCGATCGGGCTCTCCACCTTGCAGGCGACCTCGAACCGCTGGCAGGCCGGTCCTTCCGGCCCGTCAGGCTGCCGGCACGCAGCCTCGCCCTTCAGGATCGCGCCGCGCCAGTTCTCGATGGCGACATCCAGGCCCGCGTAGGGATCGGACTTGTCCGCGCCGCCGCCCTGTCCGCACGCCGCCAGCATCAGGGCCGCCGCGGCCCACCAAACCGTCTTCACGATAGAAACGTCTCCGTCGCCGGCCCCGGCAGGGTCTTGCCGGCATAACGCGGTCACAATGGGGCGGGCTCCGGCGAGGATCGGTCGCAGGTTCAATCCATCCTTAACCCTACCGCCCCCCTCATCGGCCAAGTAAACTCGGAACGAATGCCGAACGTGATGATTCTCGACGCTGCCCGGTCCGGGCCCGCGCCCGTCCGCATCCTGGGCCTCGACCCCGGCCTGCGCCGCACCGGCTGGGGCGTGATCAGCCTGGACGGCGCGCGGCTGTCGCATATCGCGCACGGCGTGATCGCGCCGCCGGAAAGCGCGCCCTTCGCCGAGCGGCTGCTGCAGCTGTTCCAGGAGATCGCCGCGGTCATCACCGAGCACGCGCCGGACGAGGCGGCGGTCGAGGAGACCTTCGTCAACATGAACCCGGCCTCGACGCTGAAGCTGGGCCACGCCCGGGCGGCGGCGATCATCGCCCCTGCCCAGGCCGGACTGCTCGTGGCCGAATACGCCGCCACGGTGGTCAAGAAAGCCCTGGTCGGCACCGGCGGGGCGGACAAGGCCCAGGTCGCCTTCATGGTCCGGCGGATCCTGCCCGCCGCGGGCGCGGCCAGCGCCGACGCCGCCGACGCCCTGGCGGTGGCCATCACTCACGCCAACTCCCGCAAGCTGACCGGCCTGTCGGCCAAGGCGAGGGCGGCCGGATGATCGGGCGGCTGCGCGGCCAGGTCGCCGAGATCGGCGAGGAGGAGGCCCTGATCGACGTGATGGGGGTCGGCTACCTCGTGCGCTGCGGCGCGCGCACCCTCTCGCGCCTGCCCGAGCTGGGCGGCGAGGTGGTCGTGCACGTGGAGAGCCAATTCGGCGAGCAGACCGGCCTTCGGCTCTACGGCTTCCTCTCGCGCGAGGAGCGGCGCGCCTTCGTCATGTTGAAGGACATCCAGGGCGTCGGCCCCAAGGCGGCGCTGGCGGTATTGGACGTGCTCGCCCCGCCGGAGCTCGCCGCCGCCGCGGCCCGCGACGACAAGGCCGCCGTCGCCCGCGCCAACGGGGTGGGACCCAAGCTCGCCGCCCGCATCGTCGCCGAGCTGAAGGGCAAGCCGATCTCCGACACCCCGGCGTCGGCCTTCCAGGCCGAGGTCGCGGCGACCGCGCGCGCCGCGAAGCCGTCCGCCGCCGGCGAGGCGGTCGCCGCCCTGATGGGTCTGGGCGTCGCCGAGGCGCAGGGTCGACGCGTGGTCGAGCAGGCGCTCGGCCGGCTGGGTGAGGACGCCGAGCCCGCGGCGCTGATCAAGGCCGCCCTGCAGGAGCTCGGCCGTTGACCCGTATCGTCTCCGGCGAAGCCCAGCCGATGGAAGGCGCCGACCGGGCGCTTCGGCCCCAGACGCTGGCCGAATTCGTCGGCCAGGAGGCGGCCAAGGGCAACCTGACCGTGTTCATCGAGGCGGCCAAGGGCCGGGCGGAAGCGCTGGACCACGTGCTGCTGTTCGGGCCGCCGGGTCTGGGCAAGACCACGCTGGCGCAGATCATCGCCCGCGAACTGGGGGTGAACTTCCGCGCCACCTCCGGGCCGGTGCTGGCCAAGGCCGGGGACCTGGCGGCCATCCTGACCAACCTCGAGCCGCGCGACGTCCTGTTCATCGACGAGATCCACCGCCTGCCGGCCCCGGTCGAGGAGATCCTCTATCCGGCGATGGAGGACCATGTCCTGGACCTGGTCATCGGCGACGGCCCCTCGGCCCGCTCGATCCGCATCGACCTGGCCCCCTTCACCCTGGTGGCCGCGACCACGCGGGCGGGCCTGCTGGCGACGCCTCTGCGCGACCGCTTCGGCATTCCCCTGCGGCTGGAGTTCTATACTCCCGCCGAACTGCAGCGGGTGCTGGCCCATGCGGCCGGCAAGATGGGCGTCGCACTCGGCGAGGACGGGGCGGCCGAGATCGCGGCCCGCTCACGCGGCACGCCTCGGGTGGCCGGCCGGCTGTTGCGCCGGGTGCGCGACTTCGCCGAAGCCGAGGGTGCGACGGTGATCGACCGCAAGGCCGCCGCCCGCGCGCTCGCCCGCCTCGATGTCGACGAAGCCGGCCTCGACGCCCTGGACCGCAAATACCTGCTGGCCCTGATCGAGAACTACGGCGGCGGCCCGGCCGGGGTGGAGACCCTGGCCTACGCCATCGCCGAGGCGCGCGATGCGGTGGAGGACGTCATCGAGCCCTTCCTGATGCAGCAGGGCTTCATCCAGCGCACGCCGCGCGGCCGCACCGCCTGCCCCAAGGCCTACGGCCATCTGGGCCTGACGCCCCCGGCAGCGCCGCCGGCCGCCAAAGCCCAGCCCGGCCTGTTCGAGGAGTAGGTCTCCCGGACGGGGCTCCGCGCGCGGCGAAGCACGGCCCGCGGCCCACTTCCCTTCCGGCGCGTCCGCATAATGCCGCCGCGCTGGCGCCGGCCCGCCACGGCCCATACAAGGAATGGGCATGGAACAAGCCCCCACCGCCGGCTGGTTCGACGGGCCCGAGCACGTGCTGCCGGTGCGCGTCTACTACGAGGACACCGACTTCACCGGCGTCGTCTACCATGGCGCCTACGTCCGCTTCTTCGAGCGCGGGCGGAGCGACTATCTGAGGTCCATCGGCGTCCATCATGCCGAGCTGGCCGCCGCCGATCCGCCGACCGGCTTCACCGTCGTGCGCATGGAGGTCGACTTCCAGCGGGCCGCACGGATCGACGATGCGCTACAGGTGCGCAGCACCTACGAGGCGCTGCGTGGGCCGCGGCTCTTCCTGCGCCAGCGGATCGTGCGGGGCGAGGAGCCGATCGCCCAGGCCCTGGTGCAGGCGGCCTGCATCGACCTGCGCACCGGCCGCGCCCGACGCCCGCCAAAGGCGTTGATCGAGGCGTTTCGCCCGCTGGTGGGCTAGGCGATTCGCCTTAAGTTCGCCATTGGAGCGAATCACACCCTCCCCACCCCGACAGCTGCTGGAGCCTCGCCCTTGGACGCCCAAGTCACGCCCGAGTCCTTCACATTCCTGAACCTGTTCCTGCGGGCCGACTGGGTTGTGAAGCTGGTGATGATCGGGCTCGCCCTGGCCTCGCTGGCCTCGTGGGCGGTGATCCTCGACAAGCTGTTCCGCTTCGCCGCCCTCAACCGCGAGGCCGACCGATTCGAGGATGCAGTCGCCGCCGGCCGGCCGCTGGAGGATCTGGCCGCGGAGGCCGGCGAGTCGCCGCGCCACGCCCTGCCCCGCATGTTGCAGGGCGCCCTGCGCGAATGGCGCGACGCCCGCGGCAAGACCGGCTCCGACAGCCAGGCGGCCTTCCTGATCCAGCGCATCGACCGGGTGCTGGACACCGTCATCGCCCGCGAGTCCCAGCGTATCGAGGACGGGCTGGGCCTTCTGGCCATCGTCGCCACCGCCTCCCCCTTCGTCGGCCTGTTCGGCACCGTCTGGGGCATCATGCGATCCTTCCAGGCGATCGCCGTGGAGAAGAACACCAACCTCGCCGTGGTCGCGCCGGGCATTGCCGAGGCGCTGTTCGCCACCGCCGTCGGCCTGGCAGCGGCCATTCCGGCCTACATCGCCTACAACAAGTTCTCGACCGACGCGGGCCGCTTCACCGCCCGTCTGGAACACTTCGCCGACGACCTCGCCACCGCCATCCAGCGGCGGCTGGCGGAAAGGGTCTGAGCCGATGGCGCTGTCCGTCCATGACGCCTTCGCGGCCGGCGGCCGGCGCGGACGCAGGCGCCGGGGCCGCCGCGGCGCGCTCTCGGAGATCAACGTCACCCCGCTGGTCGACGTCATGCTGGTGCTGCTGATCATCTTCATGATCTCGGCGCCGCTGCTGACCGCCGGCATCCCGCTGGAGCTGCCGAAGACCGAGGCCGCCGCCATGCAGGACCAGCCCGAGCCGATCACCGTCTCGGTGCGCGAGGACGGCGCCGTCTTCGTGCAGGAGGACCAGGTGCCCTTCCAGAGCCTGGGCGAGCGGCTGGCCGCCATCGCGGGCGCGGACCGCGAGCGGCCGGTCTTCGTGCGCGCCGACGGCCGGGCTTCCTACGAGACGGTGGCCCAGGTGATGGCCTCGCTGTCCGTCTCGGGCTTCACCTCGATCAATCTGCTCACCGACACCGGCGGCCCCTCTTCCGGAGCCGCCGAACTCGCGCCGGAGACGCCGCAGCCGTGAGCGCCACGCGCGAGCGTGAGTTTCCGACCGCCTGGCTGGGTTCCCTGCTGCTGCACGGGGCCCTGATCGCCGCGGCGCTGGTGAGCTGGAACTCGCGCGATCTGCAGGGCGGCACGGTGGTGCCGGTGAAGATCATCACCAACGCCTCGCAGACCGACCTGCGCCCCGCTGTCGAGGCGCCGGTCGAGCAGACCGCCCAGACCGAAGCGCCGGTCCCCGACGCGCCGCTGGAGACGGTGACCCCGGCGCCCAGCCCCGCGCCGCCGGAGCCCGCCCCGCCGCCTCCGCCCAAACCCGCTCCGCCTCAGCCCGCGCCGAAGCCGGAACCCAAGCCGGCCCCGAAGACGCCGCCCCAGAAGGCTACGCCCACGCCAGCGCCGAAGACGCCGGCGACCAAGACCCCGGCTCAGAAGGCCCCGCCGGCCAAACGCGAAGAGTCGCTCGACCTCGACGCCCTGGCCGACAGCCTATCCAAGCTGCGCCCGTCCGGCGGTTCGCGATCGTCGGCGCCGAAGGGCGCCAACCGCGCCGAGACCGCGCGCCAGGCGCGGCCGAACGCGGGCGAAGGCATGGCCGCCAGCTCCATCCCCGGCCTGCAGGAGCGTCTGGAGGACGTCTGGAATCCCAACTGCACGGTCGAGGGCGGCCGCGACGTGCGGGTGCGGGTGACCTTCGTGGTCGGGCCGGGGGGGGCCATCGACCGGGCCAATCCGCCGACCGCGGGGGGCCTGGAGACCTCCTCGAACCCGGTCGTGCGCGTGGCGGCCGAGCGGGCCATCCGGGCGGTGCGCCAGGCCGCGCCGCTGACCATGGTGCCCCGGTCGAACTGGGGCAAGCCGATCACCGCCAACTTCGATCCGAGCAAGGGGTGCGCGGACTGACGAATGCATAAAATCGCCGTCATACGCCGTTCATCAAGAATCTGCGCTGTTGGGCCCGGAAAGCCCCGGCGCGGCTGAAGGAGAGGTCCAACATGCGATTTCGCGCCGCCATTCTGGCCGCCGTCGCCGCGCTCGCCGCTGCGGCCGCAGCGCCGGCCGCCCAGGCGCAGGTGGAGATCGACGTCAACCGCGCCAACGTCCAGCCGCTGCCCATCGCCATCCCGGCCTTCCAGGGCGGTCAGGTCGGAGCCGACATCTCCAACGTGATCCGCAACAACCTCGAGCGGTCGGGGCTGTTCCGGCCGCTGGATCCGGGGGCCTACATCGAGCGCGACCTGTCGGTGGCCGTGCAGCCGCGGTTCGGCGACTGGAAGGCGATCAACGCCCAGGCGCTGGTCAACGGCCAGGTCATCGTCGAGCCGGGCGGGCGCCTGCGCGCGCAGTTCCGCCTGTGGGACGTGTTCGGCGAGCAGCAGCTCTCGGGCTTCGAGTTCACGTCGACGCCGGAGAACTGGCGCCGCGTGGCCCACAAGATCTCCGACGCCATCTACGAGCGGCTGACCGGCGAAAAGGGCTACTTCGACACGCGCGTGGTGTTCGTCGCCGAGAGCGGCGGGCGAACCAACCGGGTCAAGCGGCTGGCGATCATGGACCAGGACGGGGCCAACCCCGAGTACCTGACCGACGGCTCCTACATCGTCATGTCGCCGAGGTTCTCCTCGACCAGCCAGGAGATCACCTACATGTCGCTGCGCCCCGAGGGCTCGGCGATCTGGCTGTTCAACCTGGAGACCGGCCGGCGCGAGAGCCTCGGGCAATTCCCGGGCATGGTCTACGCGCCCCGCTTCTCGCCCGACGGCACGCGGGTGGCCTTCTCCGTTGAGCGCGGGGGCAACTCCGACGTCTACGTGATGGACCTGCGCAGCCGGCAGTCCCGCCGTCTGACCACCGACCCGTCGATCGACACCTCGCCGTCCTTCTCGCCGGACGGTGCGCGCATCGTGTTCAACTCGGACCGGGGCGGCACGCCGCAGCTATACGTGATGAACGCCGACGGCTCGGGCGTGCGGCGCATCTCGTTCGGCTCGGGCCGCTACATGACGCCCGTCTGGAGCCCGCGCGGCGACCTGATCGCCTTCACCAAACAGGAAGGCGGCCAGTTCCACATCGGGGTGATGAACTCGGACGGCTCCGGCGAGCGGATCCTGACCTCGAGCTACATGGACGAGGGCCCCACCTGGGCTCCGAACGGACGCGTCCTGATGTTCTCGCGCGAGACGCCCGGCGGCCCGCCCCGGCTGTGGACGGTGGACGTCACCGGCCGCATCTCGGCCGCCGCGCCCTATCCCTATTCCGCCTCGGACCCGGCATGGTCGCCGTTGCTCAACTGATACGATCATGAACGGACACACAGGGACCCTGGCGAAAGTTCGCAATCTCGCCAAAATCATGGCGCCACTGCGCCTGAGCGCCGCCATGGGCGGCTCTCCAATTCGCAACCCCGACGAGGAGACGGCCAAGTGCTGACGTCGAGCCTTCCCACCAACAAGATCATGCGGCTTGCCCTGGTCTTCGCCGCCACCGCCTCGATGGCGGCGTGCGCCTCCAAGCCGAAGCCGCAGCCGGGCCCCGTGCCGGGCCCGACGACCCAGGGCCCCGAGGCGCCGGTCGTCCCGGGCCCGCCGGGCGACGTCGGTCAGGCCGCGGTGCCGGGCTCGGAGCAGGACTTCGTCATCAACGTCGGCGACCGCGTCTACTTCGACTTCGACAGCTACGACATCCGCAACGACGCCGGCCCGGTGCTGGACGCCCAGGCCGCCTGGCTGAACCGCTACCCCTCGGTGCGGGTGCGGATCGAAGGCAACGCCGACGAACGCGGCACCCGCGAGTACAACCTGGCGCTCGGCGCCCGCCGCGCCAACTCGGTGCGCGACTACCTGGTCGCCCGCGGCGTCTCGGCCTCGCGGATCAGCACCATCTCGTACGGCAAGGAACAGCCGATCGACCCGGGCACGACCGAGGACGCCTATCAACGCAACCGGAACGCCCGCACGGCGATCACCGGCGGCGCGCGCTAACCGCCGTTGCGCGGGGGGCCGGCGACGGCCCCCCGCCTCTCGGCCGTCCCTGATTTCGCCGCGCCCAAGGCGCCCGCATCGCAGATGATCCGGACCATGACGCTCCGCCGCTACGTCGCCTCCACCGCCCTGGCGCTCATGCTCGGCGCAGCCACGCCGAGCCTTGCGCAGACGCCGATGCCGGATCCGCTGGATGCGCGCGACGCGCGCCGGCTCGACCGCATGGAACAGGTGGTGCGCGAGCTGCGCGCCATCGTCTATCAGGGCCGCGACACCGGCAAACCGGTCGTCGTCCAGCCCGCCGAGACCGACTACCTGATCCAGGAACTGGGCCGGCGCGTGTCCGACCTCGAGCAGGCGCTGACGCGGATCAACGGCCAGCTCGAGACCACCACCTACGAACTCGACCAGGTCCGCCGCCGCAGCGAGGCCCTGCAGGCCGAGAACAAGGCGCTGGCCGAACGGCTGGGCGCCATGGAGCAGCAGGCGGCCGAGTCCCCCGCCGCCAACCTCAGCACCGACCCGCAGGAGGCCTTTCGCCAGGCCAAGGCGCTGATCGACGGCGGCGACTACGACGGGGCCGAGGAAGCCTTCGCGGTTTTCGTCGGGCGCCATCCCGACCATGCCCGCGCGCCCGAGGCCCACTACTGGCTCGGCAAGGCGCTGGCGGTGCGCAACGCCCATGCCGAGGCGGCGGGCGCCTACATCGAGGCGATCCGCGACTGGCCCAAGACCAGCTGGGCGCCGGACGCGGTCCTCGAGCTCGCCCGGTCGCTGGTCGCGCTGAAGCGCACCACCCAGGCCTGCCAGACCCTGGGCGAACTGAACCGCCGCTATCCCAACGCCTCGACCGGCGTGAAGAACCGGGCGGCGGCGGCGCGCACCCAGGCCAAGTGCGCGGCCTGAGGCCCGGCGCCGACACCCTCGCGGACATCCAGGCCCGCGCCGCCCCGGCGTTCGAGCGGCGGCTTCGCGAGGGCTCGGCCGCGCCGATCGCCGTCGCCTTTTCCGGCGGCGGGGATTCCCTCGCGCTGCTGCTGATCGCCGCCGACTGGGCGAACGCCGCCGGCCGGCCGCTGGTCGTGCTGCACGTCGACCACGCCCTGCAGCCGCAGAGCGCCCGGTGGGCCGCCCGCTGCGAAGCGGTGGCCGCGCGGCTCGGCCTGGCCTTCCGCAAGCTGACCTGGACCGGCGAGAAGCCCGCGCGGGGCCTGCCCGCCGCCGCGCGCCTGGCCCGCCACAGGCTGATCGCCCAGGCGGCGCGGGAGGCCGGCGCCGCCGTCGTCCTGATGGGTCACACGGCCGACGACCTCGCCGAGACGGTGGCGATGCGCACCGAGGGCTCGACCACGCCGCTGGCCCGCGAATGGGGCCCCTCGCCGGTCTGGCCGCAGGGCCGCGGCGTGTTTCTGCTGCGCCCGCTGCTGACCATCGGCCGGGCCGAGATCCGCGACTGGCTGACGGCCCGCGGCGAGGCCTGGATCGACGATCCGGCCAACCTCGACCCCCGGTTCGCCCGCGCCAGGGCCAGGGCCGCGGGCGCGCCTGCCGCGCCCGCTCCCGCCGAGGCGGACGCCGCCGCCGGGCTCGCCCGCGCCGTGCGCCTGGAGCCGGGCGACGTCATGGCCCTGGACCGGTCCCTGCTGCGCGTCGCGGCCCCGGAAGCTGTGCTGGCCCTGGTCTCGGCCGCCAGCCTTTGCGCGGGCGGCGGCGAGCGGCCGCCCCGCCGGGCTCGCGCCTGGGCGCTGGCGGAGCGGTTGCAGGGCGGGGACGAGGTCGTGGCCACCCTGGCCGGGGCCCGCATCGAGGCCGACGCCGAGGCCGTCCGCTTCCTGCGCGAGGCGGGCGAGGCCGTCCGTGGGGGCCTGGCGGAGACCAAAGTGCTCCCGGGCGTTCCGGCGGTCTGGGACGGGCGCTACGAGGTCGTCGCCGACCGGCCCGTCGTCGTCCGCCGCCTGGCCGGCGCGGCCCGGCGACTGCCTGCGCCTCAGCAATCGGCGCTGCTCGCCGTCCGCCCCGCGGCCCGGGGCGCGCTGCCGCTGATCGTCGACGAGGAGGCCTGTTCGCTGGCGGGCGCGGCCGCGGGCGTCCGGGCGCGCTACCTTGGCCTGGACCGCCTGCTGGCGGCCTGCGGGGCCGTGCCGTGCGAGCCTTGAGGGCTCACATCACCTTCGAGAAGTCGACTTCCTTCTCGTAGATTCGGGCCAGCGTGCGCAGCCGTTCGCGGGCGTCGGCAGGGATCTGCTCGCCGCGCCCGGCCACGCCCTGGTTCCAGCGCGAGCGGCTCTTCACGTCGTCGGTGAGCTGGAAGGCCTCGGCGAATTGCTCGTCGGTGACGTTCGAAAGGCCGAGGAAGTCGCGCAGCTTCGCGATGGTCTGCGCCCCGAAGCCCAGCACGTCCTCCTCGTAGTAGAGCTTGAGATGCGGCCCCTGCATCCGCGACCAGGAGACCACGTAGTCGAGGTACCAGGGCCCGACGTAACCGCACAGGAAGGACAGCCGCTCGTCGTCGGGGATGGCCGCGTAGTTCTCCGGCACCCGGATCATCGAGAAGCCGCTGACCTGATCCTTCCGCAGCATGTCGTCCATGCTGACGATGGCGTCGAAGATGTTCCGGAACACCACGATGGGCCGGATGTTGTGGGCCGCGAACACCCGCTCGGTGTAGGGCGTCCACTTGGTGTGCATGTGCGACACCCAGTTGCCGCCGCGCATTTCCAGGAACAGCAGCGACAGCTCGTCGATCTCGTGCTCCACCGACATCGCGCCCACGAAGTCGGGGTTCATGTACGGCTTGTGCAGGTAGGTGACGGCCAGGTCGATGTCCGGGAGCCGCTCCAGCGACGTCATGATGTGCGTCGAGCCGGACTTCGGCATGCAGCAGATGGCGATCTTCAGTCCCCGCCCCTGGACGAAGGTCCTGACGAGGTTGATGTCGAAGACCGTCAGGCGCCGGGTGACCGCGGGCCTGTAGAGGGCGCGCACCTGCGCCTGCCGCTCGGGCGTGTCGAAGGCGACCGGCAGCACGCTGTAGACGGAGTTGAGCACCGCCCGCGGCTCGAGGCCGCCCATGTTGTCGAGATAGCCGCGCGTGCGGTCGTAGTTGCGCTGGAACTTGTCGGAACTCATGGGGGGTCGCTGGCTCTGCCGGAGGCGGCGAACCTATACCGAGCCGCCCCTGCGAGGAAGCGGCCGGGCCGGGTCAGCCGCCGGGGTCGATGGTCGCGCGGACCCGCCCGTTGGCGTCGGTCGAGATGGTGACCGAGGTCTGGCTGGACGAAGCGGCGGACGCGCCCGTCTGGGCCGCCGGCTGGGCGGCGGCAGGCTCCGCATTCCGGACCGGCATGTCGACCATCGCCGGCATCTCCACCTTGGCCGGGGCGGTGACCGGGACCTGTTCGACCGGCAGCTTGGTGAGGGCGGCCATGCGCGCCTCGCGCAGGTTCAGGCGGCGGCTCTCGTCGGCGAGCTGCCTGGCCTCCTCGCGGGCCTCCATCTTCTGGCGCTTGCTCTTCGGGATGTAGGAGACGTAGGCGATCCGCACCCGGCGCGGCACGTAGGCGGCCTGGCGCAGCGGCAGCTCCTCGGCGCTCGCGTAGGTCTTGCCGATGAAATAGCTGGGGTTCAGCGGGCGGCCGTGACGGCGGATCTCGATGTGCAGGTGGGCGCCGGTGGACGACCCTGAAGAGCCGACCTTGCCGATGGGCTCGCCCCGCTTCACCGCAGCGCCGGCCTGGGCGTTGGCGGTGAAGCCGCCCAGGTGGGCGTAGAAGGAGTTCAGGCCGTCGGCGTGACGCACCTCCACGAAGCGGCCGTAGGCCCCGTCCTGGCCCGCACGCACGACCACGCCGTCGGCGATGGCCCGCACCGGCAGGCCGAAGGGGGCGGCGATGTCGACGCCCTGGTGCAGCCGGCCGTGCTCCTCCCACGGCAGCTTGCGCAGCCCGAACGGCGAGATCACCGGATAGCCCGTCACCGGCTCGCCGAACACGATGTCGGTGGGCTGCACGGATGCCGGTTCTTCGACCGGCGCGGCGGGAGCCTCCGCGGGCGCTGCGCGTTGAGAGAGATCGAGTTTGGCGAGACGGGCGCTCTGTCCGGGCAGAGCCGCCTGGGCCACGGTGACCGCCAGCAGGGCTGCAGTTCCCCCGACCACGAGGTCGGCGATCCAGTTCGGCGGACGGCGTTCGGCCGTCGAGCTTTGCTGAGTCAAAATGGGAACCCCTTTTTCGCACCGTCGAGCAAGCGGGCCGACCCGAAAAGGTGTAAGCGGTCGGCTCGCAACTGTCGGACCCGTCTCGGCGGGGCCAAATTAATTCTGTTCTGGGCGAAAACAGGGCCGTGAGGCAAGCGCGGAGTCGCTTACCTACGGTTTTTGTTGATCGAAACCCGCGCCGGACTCGCGCAACAGGCGAGTTCTCCCAGCCTTTGTTAAAGCGCCTTGAGGATGCCCTCGACCATCTTCTTGGCGTCGCCGAACAGCATCATGGTGTTGTCGCGGAAGAACAGCTCGTTCTCGACGCCCGCGTAGCCCGAGCCCATGCCGCGCTTCACGAACAGCACGGTGCGGGCCTTTTCCACGTCCAGGATCGGCATGCCGAAGATGGGCGAGGCCGGGTCGGTCTTGGCGGCCGGGTTGGTCACGTCGTTGGCCCCGATGACGAAGGCCACGTCGGCGGTGGCGAACTCGGAGTTGATGTCCTCCAGCTCGAACACCTCGTCGTAGGGCACGTTGGCCTCGGCCAGCAGCACGTTCATGTGGCCGGGCATGCGGCCGGCCACGGGGTGGATGGCGTAGGCCACCTCGACCCCCTCCTCCTTCAGGCGGTCGGCCATCTCGCGCAGGGCGTGCTGGGCCTGGGCCACGGCCATGCCGTAGCCGGGGACGATGATCACCTTGGAGGCGTTCTTCATGATGAAGGCGGCGTCGTCCGCCGAGCCCTGCTTCACCGGCCGGGTCTCGACCTTGCCGCCGCCTGCGGCGGCCGTCTCGCCGCCGAAGCCGCCGAGGATCACCGAGACGAAGCTGCGGTTCATCCCCTTGCACATGATGTAGGAGAGGATGGCGCCCGACGAGCCGACCAGCGCCCCGGTGATGATCAGGGTGATGTTCTCGAGCGTGAAGCCGAGCGCGGCCGCCGCCCAGCCCGAGTAGCTGTTCAGCATCGAGACCACGACCGGCATGTCCGCCCCGCCGATCGGGATGATCAGGGTCACGCCGACAATCAGCGACAGGGCGAAGATGGCCCAGAAGGCCCACAGCGCCTGGCCGCCGCTGCTCACCAGCACGACGATCAGCGCCACGATGCCGACGCCGAGCGCGATGTTCAGCAGGTGGCGGGCGGGCAGCAGGATGGGCGCGCCGCCCATGTTGCCGTTCAGCTTGGCGAAGGCGATCACCGAGCCGGTGAAGGTCACCGCCCCGATGGCCAGACCCAGCGACAGCTCAACCAGCGAGATGGTGTGCACGTGCCCGCTGACCGCATCGACGATGCCGTAGGCGGCGGGCGTGTGGATGGCGGCCACCGCCACCAGGCAGGCGGCCAGGCCCACGAGGCTGTGGAAGGCGGCCACCAGCTGCGGCATCGAGGTCATCGCCACGCGTTTGGCGATCACCGCGCCGATGACGCCGCCGATCGCCACGCCGCCGCCGATCAGGGCCAGGGTCAGGGCGTCGAGCGCCCCTTGCGACCACAGGGTCAGCAGCACGGTGCCGACCGCGATGGCCATGCCGATCATGCCGTTGCGGTTGCCGGCCTGGCTGGTGGCGGGGCTGGACAGGCCGCGCAGGGCCAGGATGAACAGCACGCCCGAGACGAGGTAGGCGAGCGCGGCTAGGTTGGCGTTCATGGCGCGCCTACTTCTCTTTCTTCTTGTACATCGCCAGCATCCGCTGGGTGACCAGGAAGCCGCCGAAGATGTTGACCGCGGCCAGCGCCGCAGCGATCGCGCCCGATCCCTTGGAGATCAGCACGTTGCGGGTCAGCTCCCCGCCTTCGGCGTGGGCGGCGGCGGCCAAGAGGGCGCCGACGATGATCACCGAGGAAATGGCGTTGGTCACCGCCATCAGCGGCGTGTGCAGCGCCGGGGTGACGCTCCAGACCACGTAGTAGCCCACGAAGATCGAGAGCACGAAGATCGCCAGCCGGAAGACTGTGGGATCGACCGCATCCATGGTCAGAACCTTTGGTGATGGGAATGCGAAGGAGGCGACAAGGACCGCGCCCTACTGCAACGCCGGGTGGACGATACCGCCGTCTCTGGCGACCAGGGCCGCCTTGAGGATCTCGTCCTCGTAGTCGGGGGCCAGCGCCCCTTCCTTGTCGAGCAGCAGGCCGGCGAAGGCGAAGAGGTTGCGGGCGTAGAGCGCCGAGGCGTCGGCCGCCACCCGCCCGGGCAGGTTGGCCAGCCCCACGATGGTCACGCCGTTGTCGGTGCGGCTGATCTCGCCGACGGTCACGCCCTCGACGTTGCCGCCCTGCTCCACCGCCAGGTCGACGATCACCGAGCCGGCGCGCATCGAGGCCACGTGCTCGGCGGTGACCAGCCGCGGCGCGGGACGCCCCGGGATCAGCGCGGTGGTTATGACGATGTCCTGCTTCCTGATGTGTTCGGCGACCAGCGCGGCCTGCTTGGCCTGATACTCGGCGCTCATCTCCTTGGCGTAGCCGGCGGCCGTCTCGGCCTGGCGGAACTCCTCGTCCTCGACGGCGACGAACTTGGCCCCCAGGCTCTCGACCTGCTCCTTGGCGGCCGGGCGCACGTCGGTGGCGGTGACCACCGAACCCAGCCGGCGGGCGGTGGCGATGGCCTGCAGCCCGGCGACGCCGGCGCCCATCACGAACACCTTGGCGGGAGCGACCGTGCCGGCCGCCGTCATCATCATCGGCAGCACCTTGCCGTAGGCCGCGGCGGCCTCGATCACCGCACGGTAGCCGGCGAGGTTGGCCTGCGAGGACAGGACGTCCATCACCTGGGCGCGGGTGATTCGCGGCACGAATTCCATGGCGAAGGCGGTTGCCCCCTTGGCGGCCAGCGCCTGCAGGGCGTCCTTCTCCTGGTGCGGGTTGAGCTGCCCGACGACGAGCGCGCCGGGCTTCAGCGCCGCCACCTCCTCGTCCACCGGGGCGCGGACCTTCAACACGATGTCGGCGCCGGAGATGGCCTCGGCCGGGCCGGCGGCCAGGCTGGCGCCGGCCGCCTCGTACTCGGCGTCGGCATAGGAGGCGGCCTCGCCCGCCCCGCGCTCGACGACGATCGAGAACCCCGAGCCCGTCAGCTTCTTCGCGGTCTCGGGCGTAACCGCCACACGCGTTTCGCCGGCGCGGCGTTCCCTGGTGACGGCGATGACCGGCATGCGCGACGCTACCCCCCTAGCTACTGCGCGCGGACCTTGGGACATGCGGTGGAGGTTGTCCAGCAGAGCGGCGTTTTTCAGCCGCCCTCGGCCGGCAGCTCGCCCTGGCCCAGCAGGGTCAGCACCTCGAACTTCAGCAGCCAGGCGAGCCCCCGCTCGACGATCGAGGCGCGCGGGCCGAACGGCGCCGCCAGCTCGCGCACGCTGGCGTGGCCGGCGCTCGCCAGGGCGGCGTACACCTGCTCGACCTCGGCCAGGCTGGGCAGGAAGCCGCTCATCATGGTCGCCAGGTCGTGGCCGATTCGGGCCTTGGCCTCGACCCAGCTCAGGCCCGGGGAGATGGCCAGCCGGTCGTCGGGGCGCAGGACGCGGGTCGGATAGGCGCAGAACAGGTCGAAGGGATCCGGCCGCGCGGGACTGAGGGTGGGCCCGGCGATGCGGCCGCCGGCCTCGATCGCCGCCACGCGGCGGGCGTTCTGCTCGGCCCACAGCGCCTGGTACTGGGGAATCACGACCGACCAGTCGAACACCTCGGCGGCCCGCCGTCGGCCCGATTCGCCCATCCGCCGGCGCAGGTCGGGATCGAGGATCAGCCGGGTGAGCGCGGCCACCGTCTGGCCCATGTCGACGCTGGTCACCTGGCTGGTGACGGCGAGGTAGGCGTCGTAGCCGATGGTGTCGGCGGCATACTGGTAGGCGAGGTCGGGTCCGAGCCCGGGCCTGGGCGCGACGGTCGGGATGCGGAAGCCGTCGATCCCGTGACGGACGGTGTCGCGATAGCCGTCCCAGTCGCTGACCACGGCGGGCAGGCCGGCGGCCATCGCCTCCACCGGGGTCAGGCCGAAGGTCTCCTGAATGTTGTCGGACAGCGAGATGAAGAGATCGCCGGCCGACCAGATCGAGAGGCGGGTGTCGGCGGGACGCCCGTCCACCGGAATGTAGGTCACCGACGGGCAGAGGGCGCGGGTCAGCCCGTGGACCCGCTCGCCGATCTCCGGTGTCGCCGACCAGCCGGCGACGATCCAGTAGAGCCTGGCGCCGGTACGCTCGGCGGCCTGCTGCAGGGCGATGGCCGCGGGCGCCGGGTTCATCTTTCCCGACGCCGAGACGCGCCCCATCGAGAAGGCGACCACGCCGTCGTCGGGAATGCCGAAGCGCTCGCGCCAGCGCCGGCGGGCCTCCGGGTCGGGCGTGAAATCGGCGGCGTGGATCCCCAGCGGGATGGTGGCGAGCATCGGCTGCGCGAATCGCGTGGCGCCGAGCCGGGCCGAGAGGTCCTCGCGGACCAGCTCGAACTGCCGCTCGGTGGCCCGGCGCACGGCCCGCGAGGTGCAGATCAGCGCGTCCCACGGCTCGATGGGGCCCGTGACCAGCGCGCAGAGCGTATCCATGATGCCGTGGGTCGCGGTGGTGTGGGTCACGCCGCACATGGCGTAGCGCGCGGGGCCGAGGGGCCGGCGCAGCCAGGCCTCGTCCGGCGGCATCGGCTCGGGGAAATGGACCACGCCCGGCTCGCGCAGGTCGCCGCGGCTGGCGATCCACCGGATCGGTCGCCTGGGGGGCTCGATCCCCGCGACGATGGGGGTCAGCTTTTCGGCCGGGGCCTTGGTGACGTTCCAAAGGTGGAAGCGGTCGACATCGGCGTACCGCAGCAGGCCCCTCAGGAAGCCCTCACCGGCCGAGCGCCGGCCCATCAGGCGCTCGCCGCTCGTGACGTAGGCGTCCGGATGGAACTGGATCGCCGCGTTCGACATGGGACCTCCGAGTCGGCTCCGCCGCGCGAAGCCCTGCCGGAAGGCAGATCGCATCTGCCGCGCCGATGCGGCAAGCGGCGGCGCAAAACAAAAGGGGCCGCCTTTCGGCGGCCCCTTCCCGATCCCGAAGGATCGAAGTCTTAGATGAAGTTCGCCGCTTCGACGAAGTCGAGCGTACGACCTTGCAGGACGACCGCGGTGTCTTCCGTGCCGTTGCCGTCCATGTCGAAGAACACCACGACGTTGGTGCCGTACTGGACCGCGACGATGTCGTCACCGCCAGCGTACTCGCCCCGGACCCGGGTGATCATGGCGTCGAAGGTTTCGTTCGCCACGGCGCCCAGCTCGGTGTAGCCGCCGGCCAGACCGCCGACGTCGATGAAGTCGCCGTTCTCCCAGTCGGTGATCACGTCGAAGGCGCCCGAGGTGACCGCGCCGTCACCCTGAGCGAACACGAAGGTGTCGATGCCGTCGCCGCTCGACATGGTGTCCTGGCCAGCGCCGCCCGTGATGAGGTCGTCACCGACGCCGCCTTCGATGCGGTCGTTGCCGGCGTTGCCCTCCAGGGTGTCGGCGCCTTGGCCGCCCAGGATGGTGTCGTTGCCCGTATTACCAACGATGGAGTCGTCGCCCAGGTTGCCCTGGATGTAGTCGTTGTCAGCGCCACCATCGATGCTGTCGTTGCCTTGACCGCCGAGCAGGGTGTCGTTGCCAGCGCCGCCGCTGATGCCGTCATTCCCCACATTGCCGTGGATGAAGTCGGTGCCGTCCTCGCCAGACAGATTGTCGTCGCCGTTGCCGCCGTTGATGGTGTCGTTGCCGGCGCCGCCGAGGACGACGTCATTGCCGAGGTCGCCGTTGATCAGGTCGTTGCCGGCGTTGCCGTACAGGAGGTCGTTGTCCTGGCCGCCGAGCATGGTGTCGTTGCCGTCACCGCCCTGGAGGCTGTCGGCGCCGAGGTTGCCGAGAATGTAGTCGTTGTCGCCGTTGCCGATCAGCAGGTCGGAGCCTTGGCCACCGGTCAGGGTGTCGTTGCCCGAACCGCCGGTGATGTCGTCGTCGCCGGTGCCGCCGTGGATCAGGTCGTTGCCGCCGGCGCCGTACAGGCTGTCGTCGCCACGGCCGCCGTAGATGCCGTCACCCGCGTCGGTGCCGACGAGGCTGTTGTTGGTGTCGTCGCCGAACATCACCTGGCCCGAGCCGGCGGTGAAGGCCGCGATCTCGTTGCCGATGCCGGCCAGCGGGAAGGTCACTTCCTTGCCGTTGTAGGAGACCACCACGTTGACCACTTCCGGGGTCGTCAGGGTCGCCGGCGTGATCTGATAGGCCGCCAGGACGCCGCTGGCGCTGCCGCCGCTGGTGTTGAACACCAGCACGTCGGTCGTCGCGTAGGTCGACGCTTCCGCCTGCGTGATCGTCTCAAAAGTATAAGTCGCCATTCTTCTCTCCAGTCTGTGTCACTCGAGCCCCAGAGCGCCAGCCAACATCGAAGGATGAAGCGGTCCCCAGCGGCCCTCGCCTCCATACCACGCAGCTTCGCGGCGGAAGGTTAAACGAGCCCGTGGAAGACGTATCGGAAGGCCGTGCGTCGCGCAACATCAAAAACCGCTGCGGAATCCGCTCTCAAACAGCGTGACCTTTCGGCCACGTTTTGCCGCAAACTACTCCTCTCTGAGGGCGGTTCTGACCGTGTCGGTGATGGGTCCGAGAATGTATCCCATGATCGTCCGGCGCCCGGTGGTGATCATTGCCTGGGCCGGCATGCCCGGCGAGAGATTCGCGCCCTTCGGCAGCTTGCGCAGTTCTTCGACAGGTATCCGCAGGTCTGCGTTGAAATAAGAAGCGCCCGTCTTCTGGTCGACGAGGGCGTCTGCCGAGACGCCGATCACCTTTGCGTCCACCGGCTGGACTTTCCGGTAGTTGAAGGCCGACAGGCGAACCTTGGCGTCCATGCCCGGCCGCACGTCGTCGACCTCGTCGGGCTTGATTCGCGCAGTGACGATCAGCGGGGTGTCGACCGGCACCACGTCCATGATTTCTTCGCCCGCTCCGATCACCCCGCCCGGGGTGTGGGCGGTCAGATTGAGCACGAAGCCGTCGGAGGGCGAGCGGATCACCGTCTGCTGGTAGGCCTGGGTGGCGGCGGCCAGCCGCGGGCCGACCTCGGCGAGCTTGGTCTGGGCGTCGCGCAGCGCCTCGGCGCCCTTGGTGATCCGCTCCTCGCGCAGGGCCGAGAGCTGGATCTGGGCCTCGGCCATCTGCTCGCGGTTGCGGCCGAGTTCGCCCAGCAGCTGGCCCCGGCGGCCGCCCAGGTCGGCCAGCGTGCGCTCATAGCGCAGGATCAGCGTCTTGGGGGCGTAGCCCTTCTCGTGCAGCGTCTTGTAGCCGGCCAGTTCCTCGTTGGTCAGCCGGGTCTGCTCGGCGACCGATTCGAGCTGGGCCTGGATGCCGCCGGCCTGGGCCTGGAACTGCTGCACCCGCTGGGTCAGCATGTTGGTCTGGCTCTCGTAGAGCGTCAGCCGGGAGTTGAACAGGAACTCCTGGTCGCGCATCAGCGTCGCCGCCGCCGGGTCGGACGCCCGCGAGGTCAGCTCCGGCGGGAAGGTGATCGAGCGCTGGCCGGAGGTCTCGGCCTGCAGCCGCGCGATCTGCGCCAGGAGGGCGTCGTGCTGGCTGCGCATCACGTCGTAGGCCGCCTTGGCCTGGACCTCGTCCATGCGGATCAGCGGCTGGCCGGCCTTCACCTTCTGGCCCTCGCGGACCAGGATCTCGCGCACGGCGCCGCCGGTGAGGTGGCGCAGCGTCTTGCGGTTGGCCTCGACCCGGACCTGGCCGGGGGCCACCACGGCGGCGTTCATCGGCGCCACCGAGGCGAATAGGGTCATGCCGACGACGAACACGCCGACCACGGCCGCGCCCATCACCATCGGCCGGCGCAGGCGGCGCTTGAGCTCCTGATCGACGAGGTCGGCGTCCTCGACGGTGAAGGCCGGCGGCTGGAAGGGCCGCGCCGGTCCGAGTTGCCTGTTCATCCGTTGGCCTCGATCGGTCTGACGGGCGCGGGCTGGATCACCCGGCTCATCACCTGGTCACGCGGCCCGAACATTTGAACCCGCCCGTCGCGCAGGACGAGCATCTTGTCGGCCGAGCGGAAGATGCTCGGCTTGTGGGAGACCACGACCACCGTGCAGCCGCGCTCCTTCAGCGCCTCCAGCGCCTGGACCAGGGCCCGCTCGCCCTCCTCGTCGAGGCTGGCGTTGGGCTCGTCGAGCACCAGCAGGCGGATGTCGCCCAGCAGCGCCCGCGCCAGGCCTACCCGCTGCCGCTGGCCGGCGGAGAGGATGAAGCCGCCGTCGCCCAGCTCGGTCTCGTAGCCGCCCGGCAGGCGCAGGATCATGTCGTGGACGTTGGCCATCTGGGCGGCCGCGACCACCTCCTCGTCGGTCACGTCGGAGCGGAAGCGGGCGATGTTGTCGCGGATGGTCCCGGCGAACAGCTCGGTGTCCTGCGGCAGGTAGCCGACGTGACGGCCGAAGTCGGCCCGGTCCCAGGCGAACACGTCGGCGCCGTCCAGCCGCACGTGGCCGTTGTTGGGACGGAAGATGCCGACCAGCAGGCGCGCCAGGGTCGACTTGCCGGCCCCCGACGGGCCGATGATCCCCAGCGTCTCGCCCGGTTCGATCTTGAAGTTGACGCCCTGCAGGATGAACCGGTTGGCGCCCGGCGGGGCGAAGTTCAGGCCCTCGACGCTGAGCTGGCCGACCGGCTTGGGCAGCGCCGTGCCGACGCGCGGCGGCTGGTACTGCGAGACCAGCGCATTGAGCCGCTCGAAGGCGCGCATGCCGTTGACGATGTTGTCGTAGGAGGCGACCAGCCGCTCGATCGGCTGCAGCGCCCGCGCCGCCAGGATCATGTTGGCGAACAGCATGCCCGGATGCATCACGCCGCGGATGATCAGGAAGGTGCTGAGCGCGATGGTGCCGATCTGGATCGCCTGGCGCAGGAACTTGCTGATCGCCTGCAGGTTGCTTGCCCGCCCGCTCGCGGCCGCGCCGCGGTCGAGGGTGATGGCGCGGAAGCCGGCCCAGCGCGCGCCCAGCGGCTGCACCATGCCCATGGCCCGCACGACCTCGGAGTTGCGCAGGGCCGCGTCGGTGAAGGCGTAGCTGCGCAGCGCCGCTTCGTTGGCCTCCTGCAGCGGCGGCCGGGCGGCCCGGTCCTGCAGCAGGGTGAGGCCGAACAGGCCGGCCATCCCGGCCAGGGTCAGCAGCCCGACCCAGGGGTCGATCAGGAACAGGATGACCAGGAACACCGGCATCAGCGGCAGGTCGAAGATCGCCCCGAAGGCCGGCCCGGTGAGCATCTGGCGGAAGGTGTCGACGTCGCGCAGCGCCTGCGAGCGAATGCCCGGATTGCCCCGCACCGCCGCCTCGAACAGCGCCGAGAAGACGTGGCCGGAGACCCGCTGGTCGAGCACCTGGCCGTAGCTGATCAGGACCTTGGTGCGGAACTCCTCGATGACCCCGGAAACCACGAAGGTGACCAGCACGCCGACGGTCAGCACGACCAGGCTGGAGACGCTGTAGCTCGACAGGATCCGGCCGAAGACCTGGAAGGTGTAGATCGGCAGCGCCAGGTACAGCATGTTGCTGACCAGCGAGAAGGCGCCCGCCACCGCCAGCGGCGTGTAGCCCTCCTTGACGGCCCGGGTGAGCAGGTTGTCGGGCAGGCCGCCGAACAGGTTCAGAAGTTTCATATGGGCTGGACCGTTCCCGTCTCGCGTGCGCCGTCAGGTGTCCGCCCGGAGGGGACCCCCTATTGATGCGCGTTCGGCATGACGCCTTCAACGGGCTTGCATGGACAGGCGCGCCGAACGTCGGCGACAGATGATCGGCGCGGGTGTGCAAGTCAATGGCGCGAGGCTCATGCCCCTGTGCTAGACAGCCGCGACCGAACCGTTCCGGAAAGCGTGCAATCGGGAGCAGACTTGGCCAGGGTCGCCATCATCGGGAGCTGCATCACCCGCGACATCTGGCCGATTCTGGAGGAGCCCACGCCCGAGCTCCTCTACTTCTCGCGCACCTCCCTGCCGAGCCTCGTGGCGCCCCCCGTCGAGGGGCTGGAGCCGATCGCCGACCAGCCCGGCGGGGTGATCAGCCGCTCGCAGCGCACCTCGGTGCTGGCCGACCTGCAGAAGACGGCGCTGCAGGCGATCGCCGAATTCGCCCCGACCCACATCATCCTCGACTTCATCGACGAGCGGTACGACCTGCTTCAGGCCGGCGATTCGGTATTCACCCACAGCTGGGACCTCAAGGAGTCCGGCTACCTTGCCCAGCCCTGGGCGGCGGGCGCGCGGCGCATCCCGCGCACCTCCGAGGCGGCCAGGGCGCTGTGGCGGGCCGCCGCGCCCGCCTTCGTCGAGGCCCTGCGCCGCCACGGCCTCATGGGGGCGACGATCATCCTGCACGAGGGCGAGTGGGCCAGGTCCTACCGCGACCTCGAGGGCCGCACCCGGGAGCTGCCCGACGCGCTGCAGATCTGGGACGGGCTGCCGGCCAGCCTTGCCGAGCACAACGCCCTGCTGGCCGAAACCCAGGCGCGAATCGATTCCCTGATCCACGGCCTGGTGCGGGTGAAGGCGGACCCCTCCATGCTGGTCGCCGACGAGGCCCACCGCTGGGGCCTCAGCCCGTTCCACTACATCCCCGACTACTACCGGGACGTGCTGCGCCAGCTGAAGGCCGTGGGCGTGACGCCCCCCTAGGCCGCCCGGCGGGAGGCGACCACGGCGCGGTACAGCTGGGTGTAGATGAAGCCTTCCTCCTCGACGCGGAGCGGCAGCGGCAGGCGCGCGCGCCAGGCGGCGAGGCGGCTGCGGTCCTCGCAGATGCGGGCGATGGCCTGGGCCCAGGCGTCGGCGTCGGCGGCCGGCAGCACCTCGCCGCAGCCGGCCTCGCGCACCACCCGGCCGGCGTTGCCGAGGTCGGAGACCAGCGCCGGCAGGCCTGCGGCGAAGCCCTCGTGCAGCGACAGGCAGAAGGACTCCGGCACCTGCGAGGGCACGCACAGCACGTCGAACTCCTGCAGCAAGCGCGGCGCCTGGGCGGCCGGCACCGCCGGCTCGACGCTGACCTGCGCCGCGCCGGCCTCGGCGGCGATGCGGGCGGCGAGCTCGGGCTCGTAGCAGGGGCCGACGATGCGCAGCCGCGCTTCGGTGCGGCCGGCCTTGGCGAAGGCCCGGGCCAGGAGCCCCGCCCCCTTGGCCTCGGACACCGTGCCCAGGTAGCCGAAGGTCAGCGGGCCTTCCGCCTCGCGCGGCCGAGGTCTCGGGAAGGACAGCAGGTCGACGCCGTTGCCGACCACACGGATCTCCAGGTCCGGATGCTCGGCGGCGAAGCGTTCGGCGACGTAGCGCGAGACGGCGACCACCGCCGAGGCGCGGCGCAACACCTCGCCCAGCCGCACGATGCGGCCGGCGAACTCCCGCTCGCCGATTTCCGGCGACCAGCAGTGGAGCTGGCAGTTGCGACCGCCCGCCGGGCCCTCGCACAGGGCCCCGTCCAGGCGGATCAGGTTGATGCGGTGGCAGATCAGGTGGAAGTCGGTGAGGGTGACCACATAGCCCAGCCCGCGGTCGGCCAGCAGCTCGGCGGCGTCCGCCAGGCGCAGGGCGTGCATCACGTGGACGACGTCGAACCTGGGCCGCGAGTCGAGGAACCTGGCGAACCGCTCGCGCTGGCCCTCGACCGGCCGGAAGCCGAGGTCGTCCAGCGGGCGGCCGTCCTGATGCGGCGCGGCGTAGACCGGCACGCCCTGCACCAGGCAGCTGCGCAGCCCCCCCGCCTCGTTCCAGGGCGGGCCCGGGCGATGGGAAGTGGTGAAGACCTCCACGTGGTGGCCTTCCGACTGGGCCGCATGCGCCAGGTTCAGCGTCACCCGCTCGGTGCCGCCGCCGAACTCCGGGAGGAACTGGTGGACCAGGTAGAGGATGCGCATCAGATCCCCGCCAGCAGGAGGTCGCGCAGGGCGTCGAGCCGCTGGGCCTCGGCCCCGGTCGCCGTCGTCCGGGTGTGCAGGTAGATGTAGGCGAGCTGGGCGCCCAGGGTCATCGCCAAGGTCTTGTGGGCCGTGGCGACCAGCTCGTCCGCGAGGTGTTCGTCCGCCTCGCCGAACACCTGCTCCACGAAGGCGGCGGTGTGCTCGAGCCGGTCGACGAACATGCCGCGCATCTGCTCGGCGTCGGCCAGGACCGGCTGGCCCTCCTCGGCCACCACCCGCTCGAACCACGGGCGGATGGGCGGATGGCCGAAATCGTACGGGCTTTCCGGCGGACGCCCGGCGATGCGGACGTCCCGCGCGGTGTTGGCGAGCGCGCGGAGCGCGGCGGCGGCCGAGGCGCCGGCCTGCGGCCGCCAGGGCTCCACCACCCGCCACAGCCGGTCGGCGGCCAGCAGCGCGGCCGAGAAGGAACGGGCCCTCGGCGTCGCGAAGTCGGGGAACACCTCGGTCAGGAACACCACGTCCACGAACACCCGGCGCAGGTAGTAGCCGGTCTTGCGGTTGTGCGAGTGCACCACCTTGACCGACGAGAGCATGCCGGTCCGCAGCCCGTCGCGGATCAGCCGCACGCCAAGGATCAGGTCCTCGGCGTAGCGTCCCTGGTAGCGGTAGGCCTGGAAGATCTCGCGCGTCATCATGCAGGCGACGTCGCTGACCTGGCCCTGGGCGCGCAGGGACTCGTGGTCGGCCCCGGCGTAGGCGCCGATGCGGTCCTTGTCGTAGCAGCCGAGGAACCGGTAGTGGGTGTCGATGGCCGCGTTGTAGAGCAGCTCCGAATCCTTGCGCGGGAACTCGGCGCAGGAGACCGCGGCCAGCCGCTCGGCCTCGCTGCGCGGGGCGACCAGGGCGCTGGCCAGCGAATGCAGCCACCAGTCGCCCACCGGGTAGGCGTCCTGCACCATGAACAGGAAGAGGTCGCCCCTGGCCGCGTCGGCGCCCAGGTTGCGGGCGTGGCTGTGCGAGAACTCGCTGTTCGGGATGCGCACCACCGTGGCGCCGAACTCCTCGGCCATGGCGTCGGTGCCGTCGGTGGAGCCGGAGTCGACGACCACGATCTCGACGCCCTTCAGCCCCCGCTGGGCCCGCAACTTGCGCAGCAGCCAGTAGAACTCGTCGCCGGCGTTCAGCGTCGGGAGGACCACCGAGACGGTGAGGTCGAGCGGCCTGGGCGTCTCGCCGGCCACTTCCGGCAGGGTCAGGATGCGGCCGGGCAGCGGGAAGGCGACGGGACCGGCCGGGCCATCCTTGTCGGCGTCGCCCTCGGACGGGGCGGGCCGCACGGCGGGCGCGGCGCCGGGCGTGAAGCGCTCGCGCAGCCTGGCCTTCATCGACGGGGCGAGCGGCGCGCGCCGCAGCAGCGCCAGGAACACGCGCCGGGCGGCCTGGCCGGCCGGGACTTCGCCGCGCAGCACCCGCGAGCCGCCGCGCAGCGCCCGCAAGCCGAAGCGCAGCGGCCGGGTCAGCTGCCAGGCGACGGTGCGACGGCGCTGGGCCTCGTCGAAGTCGCCCATCCGCTTGATCAGGGCCCGGTACTGCACGTCGGCCATGGCGGCCTGCATGTCGGCGCGGCGGCGCTCGAGTTCGAACTGCCGCTCCAGCCACTGGCGATGGGCGGTGAGCTGGCTCTGGCTGGCGGCCACGTCCTCGCGCATGACGCGCAGGGCCTCGGCGATGTCGGCGATCTCGCGGCGCAGGGCGGCGAGGTCGCCCTCGGCCGGCGCGGGGGCCTGGGCCGGCTGGGCCGCGGACGGGGCGGCCGAGACGGTGAGGAAGGCGGTGACGGCGCGCGACGACAGCCGCGGGTCCAGCGCGATCTCCACCTCGGCGGCCTCGCTGAGGCACTCGACCACGACAGCCTGGCCGCAGCGCTCGGTGCGCACGTCGCGGGCCTGGTGGAACAGGTCGCCGGCCCCGGCCCAGCGGTAGAGGTCGGCGCCGTCTTCGCCGCGCACCACCAGGCTGTGCAGGGCGAAACGCGCCCCGGTCTTGGGAAACTGCACGCTCACGCGGCTGGCCGGGCTGGCCAGCGCCGGGGCCGTGACCGCCGAACGGATCGGGCGGTCGAACAGCGGCGCCTTGGCGGCGGGCGAGACGGCCTCCTCCGGGCGCGCGCCGGCGTCGGCGCGGCTGAGGACCCTGACCGGCAGCTCGTTCATCGGTTGGTGCTGGGCTCCATCGAGGCCGCCCCCATGCGGCGCAAAGCCGGTTTCGCGCTCCGCTCCGCGGCCATCACGCATCGGCCCCCGCTACACGGCGCCATATGGAGGGTCAACGGGCGCCGGCGTCGCGAACGCGCCCGCCCTCCTGCCGGCCGGTGAGGTCGGCGCTCATCCGGCTGAGGGACAGCGCATAGGTCGTCCGGCGGCGGGTCTCCGCCACTTCCGCCGCCCGGCCGGAAGCGAAGAAGTCGGCGAGCTCGGCCTCGGAGCCCAGCACCACCCCGCCCTCGCTCGCCGCCGTGACCGCCGCGGCGTTGCCGCTGTCGGCGAAGGCCACCAGCCCGGCGCCGGCCGACAGCGCCTCGAAGGCGGTCAGGCAGAAGGTCTCCGGACAGATCGACCAGATGACCACCAGGTCGGCCTGCAGCGCCTCGACCGCCTTGCGCATGGCGTCCAGGTGGTCCGGGGCGATGGCCACGCGGCGGAATTCCACCGGCGCGGACGGGTCGGGCGCATCGCCCAGCTGATAGAACTCGTAGCGCGGATCGCCGCGCAGCCTGGCCGCCACGTCCCGATAGGCGGGCCAGCCCTTGTGGGTGACCGGCAGGCCGAGGAAGGCGACGACCACCGGGCCCTTGCGCCGGCCGCGCTCGCCGGTGGGCGTGAGAGAGGCGTGCGGGTGGACGATCTCCACCGCCGCCCGCGGCCCGCCGCCCTTGCGCCAGATGTCGAGCGCCGTCTGCGAGGGCGAGACCAGCACCGGCGAGAGCTTCTCGAACAGCCGCCGGTAGCCCTCCATGTGCCGCCTGCGGTGAGCGCTGTAGATGCACAGCCCGCAGGCCGTGCTGTCCGGCGGCGGCGCGCCGCAGAACTGCACGTCGTTGCGCAGCAGGGTGTAGCCGGCGCAGACCGCCGCGAAGTCGTGCACCCAGAAGAAGGTCTCGGAGGGCGCCGCGGCCTCGACGATGCCCGCCAGCGCATCGGCCTGGTGGCCCAGCAGGTTGTGGATCGCCGCGGTCAGGTCGACGCCCGCCAGCAGCTCGGCCGCGGCCTCGCGTACGTCGCCGGCCCGGAAGTCGCCGATCATCCGGCCCTCGACCAGCACGGCCAGCGGATAGTCCGCGTCCTCGATCAGCACCGGCGCGGGCGTGCTGGGGAACAGGTGGATGTGGGCCCGCCCCTCCTCGCGCAGGGCCGCGCCCTCCCGGGCGATGCACAGCTGCACCCCGCCCACCTTGTCGGTGTAGTCGTCGTGGCTGACCGTCAGGTGGGCCCGCGTCAGGCCCGCCAGCGCCTCGCGCAGCAGCACCGGGTCCCCCACCTCGACCGGCCCGCGCTTCTTGGCCGCCCAGGCGATCCGCGCCTCGACGTCCTGCAGCTTCTCCAGGATGTCGTAGCGCCAGCCCAGGTGCGGCCGCGGCCGGTAGCCCGCGGCCCGGCCGATGGTCAGGTAGTGGTAGAGCGGATTGACGTCCGCATCGGCGACCTCGGGATAGGCCTCGAGGTAGTGCCGGGTGGAGAAGGCGGGGCTGGGGTCGCGCCCCTCGCGCCAGCCGCTCTCCAGGTAGTGGGTCAACGGGTCGGCCCCGGTGGCGGCGATGTCGGCGTAGAGGTCGAGGTAGAAGTCGCGGTCGAACGCCGGCTCCACCACGCTGCGCAGCTCGTCGAAGCTGGCGACCCGACGGCCGTCCGCAACCACCACCGGCGCCTGGCGCGGCTTGGGCGGCTCGTCCATGCCGCTGCGCAGGTAGTCCACCAGCGGATTGATCCCCAGCGAGAGGAGCTGCGGCTTGGCCTCCAGATAGGCCCGGGTCGAGAACCAGGCGTTGGGGTCGCGCCCCTCGCGCCAGCCGACCTCCAGGTAGTGGGCCACGGGATCGAAGCCGCGCATGTCGGGGTAGGTGGAGAGGTAGAATTCCGGGTCGAGCGCGGCCCACACCTCGCGGTACTCCGGGCGCTGGAAGCGCTCGAACAGCTCGTCGGGCGGATCGGAACCGTAGATGCCCATCCGCGGCTGCTCGGCCAGAGCGGCGATGGGCGCGGCCGTCGCTGCGGGAAGCGCCTCCAGCCGGCTGGCCAGCGCGTCGCGTTCGGCCTGGACGGCGTGCAGCTCGGCGGCGATGGCCTGCGCCTCCTTCTCCAGCCGGTTGCGCTGAAAGTCGACGAGCTGGCGCTGGAACAGCAGGTCCGCGCGGGTCTGGTCGAGGTCGTGGGCGATCGGAGAGACCAGGCCGCCCAGCCGGCGCTTCATGGCCGCGAAGTCGGCGGCGATGGCGTCGATCTCCTCGAGCGGCGGCTCCCGGCCGGCGCAGGCGCGCTCCATCCAGTCGGTCAGCCGGGCGGCCAGCTCACCGGCCTCGCCCAGGGCGGACAGATCCTCGTCCCCGCCGTGGTGGCGCAGGGCCTTGGAGACCGCCTCCTCGTCGCCGAGGCCTGCAACGTCGATCCCGGTCTCGCCGAAGGCTTCGGCGACGCGCAGCGTCTGGGCCCGCCAGTCCTCCAGCAGCTGCTCGTAGGAGACGAACAGGCGCGGGCGGCCGCGGCTGTGGCGCTCGGCGGCCAGCATGTAGCTGGTCCAGATCAGCACGCCGCGTTCCAGGGCGAACCCGTCGCGCCGCTGCAGCGACTTGGCCACCGCCAGCGGCCGGCGCATGGAGACGACGTTGCGGACGGCGATGCCCTTGCGCTCGAACAGCTCGAACCAGGCCGGCGCCAGCAGCGAGATGCGTGGATCCTTCAGCAGCGGCCGGGGCGCGCTCCCGAACTCCTCGTCGAACAGGTCGGAGGCCTTGCGCAGCCACTCTTCGTGCAGCGACGGAGGCAGCGGCTCCAGCGGGAAGGCGAAGGGGTCGTCCCAGGCGCTGTGGGCGGCGCGCAGCCACTGGTCGTTGAAGACCGCGATCGGCCAGGATTCGAAGTAGCCGGCCTCGTTGTGCTCGTCGCCCGGCATGGTGTGGGCCGGAAGGTCGGGGCCGAGCGCGGCCAGCGCCCGTGTCAGGGCCGAGGTCCCGGACCTGTGCATCCCCAGCACCAGGTAGACGGCGCGCGCGGTTCCGGCGGAGGTCATCGGGTGGGGCTTAAGCGGAACGGCGGGCGGCGCCAAGCGCGCTTCGCGGTTGCCTGCTGCGGCGACATGCTCCACACACGCTTCCGCGCCGGGGGCGGCGCCCAACCCCAGCCGTCAGGCGGACCTGGCCCTTGCGATGAACGTCGTCTGCTTCTCGAGCTTCACCTTCAGCTACCTGGACCGCGCGCGGGTGCTGTTCGAGACGGTGAAGCGCCACCAGCCGGGCTGGACGCGCGTCGCCCTGATCACCGACAGGCCGCCGCCGGGCGTCGACTTTCGCCTGGAGGACGAGCCGTTCGACCGGGTGGTCTGGGCCGAGGACCTGGGCCTGCCCGACTTTTCCGCCTGGCTGTTCAAGCACGACATCGTCGAGGCCTGCACGGCGGTGAAGGGCCCCTTCGCCGAGATGGTCTGCCGGCAGGGCGAGGCCGACGCGGTGGTCTATCTGGATCCGGACATCGCGGTGTTCGCCAGCCTCAATCCCATCGAGGAGGCGCTGCAGCAGGCCGACATCCTGGTCACGCCGCACCTCGTCGAGCCGAACGAGACCCACGAGGCGATCCTCGACAACGACATCTCGGCGCTGCGGACCGGCGTGTTCAACCTCGGCTTCGTGGGCATGCGCACGCGGGGCGAAGGCGCGAAGTTCGCCGCCTGGTGGGCCCGGATGCTGGCCGACTACTGCTACGACGACATTCCCGCCGGCCTGTTCACCGACCAGCGCTGGTGCGACCACATCCCCAGCTTCTTCGACAACTACGCGGTGCTGCGCGACCCCGGCTACAACGTGGCCAGCTGGAACCTGTCGCGGCGCAAGGTGGCCATCGGCCACGACGGCGAGGTGAGCGTGAACGGCGCCCCGCTGCGCTTCTGGCATTTCACCAAGCTGGGTCCGCTGGGCGATGCGATGACCCAGAAGTACGCCGGCGACAATTTCCAGGTCTACGAGATTTGGGACTGGTACCGCCGCCAGGTGCGTTCGAAAGCGCTGCAAGGTCTGCCCCCTCGCTGGTGGGCCTACGGAACCTATTCGGACGGCACGCCCATCCCCAAGGCGCACCGGGTCCTCTACCGCAGCCGGCCCGACCTGCAGGCGGCCTATCCGGATCCGTTCGACGCCAAGGGCTTCAAGGCCTGGGCCAGGCAGCACGAACAGGCCGCCGCGTGAGGGGATTCGGAATTCGACGCCGGCTGATCCGGCTGCTCATGGGCGCGCGCCCGGCCGCAGGCGACGCCGACCGCGCCTTCGTCGAGACCGCCTTCCGCCATGCCCTGCGCCGCGCCCCGTCAGAGTCCGAGCTCGACAACCTGGTGGCGGTGAACCGGGCCGCCGGGCCGCTAGCGGTGCTGAAGGCGCTGTTCGAATCCACCGAGTACGAGTTCCGCAACCGGGTCGCCCAACGGGCCGAGTTCGACGCCGGCCACTACTATTCCCCGGTGGTCGATCCCGAGGCCCTGAAGGCCGGCGGCTTTTCGGTCGACCGCGACGTCGATCCGGCGGCGCTGCCCGCCCTGAGCATCGATCCGGCGCGGATGCTGGCCTTCTGGAACGAAGCTCTGCCGGCCATGCAGGCGGCGGACTTCCCGGCCCATCACGCCCCGCCGCGCCGCTACTACGCGGTCAACGACGTCTACTCCTGGGGCGATGCGCTGGTGCTGGCGGGGATGATGAGCGTCCACCGGCCCCGGAAGGTGATCGAGATCGGCTCGGGCTTCTCCTCGGCCTGCATGCTGGACATGGCCGACGCCATGGGCCTGCCCACCGAGTTCACCTTCGTGGAGCCCTACGCCGACCGGCTGAAGTCGCTGCTGACCAAGGCCGACCGGGGCCGCTGCACCCTGCACGAGGTCCCCGTGCAAGCCACCTCGCCCGAGCTCTACAAGACGCTCGAGGCGGGCGACCTGCTGTTCATCGACTCCACCCACGTCAGCAAGACCGGGTCGGACGTCAACTTCGAGCTGTTCGAGATCCTGCCGCGGCTGAAGCCCGGGGTGATCGTCCACTTCCACGACATCTTCTACCCGTTCGAATACCCGGACCCGTGGATCTTCGAGGCGCGTCGCTCGTGGAACGAGCTCTACATCCTGCGCGCCTTCCTCATGTACAACCCGGCGTTCGAGGTGCTGTTCTTCAACGACTATTTCGGCCGCCGACACGCCGAGCACGCGCGCGCTGGACTGCCCCGGTTCCTCGAGAACCCCGGCGGCGGCCTGTGGCTCAGGAAGACCGCCTGAGCCTGGGGTCCAGGGCGAAGTAGAGCAGGCCCGCTATCGCCGTCAGGTCGAGGACGTAGAGGTAGCGGTAGTCGCAGGCGATCGAGATCCCGAAGTAGCTCGACGCAACCGCCAGCCCCGCCGCCAGCATCCCGGCCATGACCACGTCGGCCGGCGCGCCGCGCAGCAGGAAGACCGCCATCAGCACGCCCGCGACCAGCGCCCAGGCCAGGTGCGAATAGGCCGGGGTTCCCGCGAACTTCAGGGCCCAGGCGGCGAGCCGGCGGTCGTTCGCGTCCTGGCCGGCGGCGAGCCCCAGCGCTTCGAGCTGGGCCGGCACGCCTTCCACGCCCACCGCGACCGGCAGGCAGCGCTCCAGCTCGGGCGTCAGGAACACCCAGCGGAACACATCGAGCCGGTGCGCCAGGTAGGTCCCCGGATGGCCGGTGGCGATCTCCAGCCACTCGGCGCGGATGGCCGGGGCGGGCGTGCGCCAGAAGCTGCGGCGCACGTCCGGATGCTGTTCCAGCTGGTCGACCCGCTCGGGCGAGTAGGCGAGCCTCGCCTTGGCGCGGATCAGGTCGTCGGCGGCGGGGTTGGCGGCGTCGATGTGGCTCAGCGGCAGGCTCGGGTCGCGGGCGACGGCGCCCAGGATATCGTAGTGCAGCAGGATGCGCAGGCCGGTGTCGGTGCGCTTCGCAGGGTCCGCGTTCGGCGGCTGGATCGCCGCATCGATCGCCTGGGCCAGCAGGAAGACGGCGGCGAAGCTTCCGACAGCCGCCAGCGCCGCCTGCGCCAGCCCGCGCTTGCGGACCAGCAGGCCGACGGTCAGGGCCGCGACGGCGACGACGATCAGGCCGTTCTGGCGGACCAGGCAGGCCAGCGCCAGAGCCAGCGCGGCGAGCGCCAGCAGCGGCCAGCGCAGGACGCCGCGCGCCCGGGCGGCGTGGGCCAGGGCGACGAAGCCCGCGACCGTGCAGTTGGCGAACAGAACGTCCTTCCAGACGATCCCCTGGTAGAGCACCAGCGCCGGACTGGCCGCCGCCACCGCCGCGACGAGGGCGCCCGCCCAGGTCGTGCGGCTGCGCAGCCAGGGCAGCGAGCCGAGGGCCGCCAGCAGCAGGGCCGCGCTGGCGATCAGGTAGGCGCCCGTACCGCCCCCGATCCGGTCCGACAGCCCCAGCACCCAGGCGTAGATCGCCGGCCCCCACGACTGCTGGGCGTTGGCCCGGCCTTCGGCGAGCTGGGTGACGGAATCGTAGGTCAGGTGGCCGGGAAAGCTGAGGGCCAGCATCGCGGCCGCGCCCAGCGCCAGAACGGCGCAGTAGGCCAGGCGCGCGGTCGTCGGACGTGCCTGCATCGCCCTCCCCTGGTTGGCGGCGGCCGTTGGTAAGCCGCGGCGCGGCGGCTGAAAAGCCCGGCTTGGCCGCAGCGAAGGTTCGTGGTGTGGTCCGCCGCCCGATGACCATCCTCTACCTGTTCGCCCACTTCGACGACGAATACGCCGCCCTGCCGCTGCTGATGGCGCGGGCGCGCGAGGGTGTCGAGCAGCGGCTGGTGTACGTCGCCGACTACGCCTCGCCCGCGCTGGCGGCCCGCCGCTTCGACGAGACCCGGCGGCTGCTGGAGCGGATCGGCGTGCCGCCCGAGGCCGCCCGGCACGCGGGCCGCGGCGCCGGCGTCATGGACGGGGCCCTGCACCGCTCGCTGGCCGACACCTGGGCGGTGATCCGCGAGGCCGCAGAGGGGCAAGCGATCGAACGCCTGGTGGTCGCGGCCTGGGAGGGCGGCCATCCCGACCACGACAGCCTGGCCGGGCTCGCCGTGCGGCTGGCGGAGGGCGTCGGCGGCGCGCCCATCGACCAGGTTTCGCTCTACAACGGGCGCGGCCTGCCCGGCCGGCTGTTCCGCGGCGGCTCTCCGCTGCCGGAGAACGGCCCGGTCACCAAGGTGCCGCTGACGCGCGCCGAGTGGGCGCTCTACGCCGGCGCCGTCGGCTGCTTCCCGTCGCAGTGGCGGACCTGGGCGGGGCTGTGGCCGGCGATGTTCGCGAGCTTCGCGCTGGCCGGCTACGGCTATCAGCAGCTCGCGCCGGGACGGGTGAGCGAGCGGCCCCACGCCGGGCCGCTGCTCTACGAGCGGATGTACAAGGTGCCCTACGCCGAGGTGCGCGGGGCGCTGGACGCCCTAGGCTGAGCGGGGGGCGAGCAGCCACAGGCCGGCCAGCATCAGGCCGTAGCCGCCGGCCATGGTCCAGGTAAGCGGATCCCCGAACGCGGCCCAGGCGAGCGGCGGCACCAGCGCCGCGCCGACGATGGCCGCCGGATAGGCCGCGGACAGCGGCGTGCGCTTCAGGATCGCCACCCAAAGCGCCGCCGACAGGGCGTACCAGAGGAAGGCGCCGACGAGCGGCAGGTTCTGGGCCAGGCGCAAGGGCAGAGGCCCCTCCAGCGCGTGGTGCCTCAGGCTCGCCAGCTTGAACAGCAGCTGGCCCACCGGGACCATCGCCGCATAGGCCGCGACCAGGGCGAGCTCGGCCCGCTTCACGCTAGCGCTCGGTGAGCTTCTCGACCGCCCGCAGGTGCGGATGGATCGGCCGGGTCGGCACGCTCAAGACGTCGAAGTTCAGCGCCTGCAGCAGCAGCTGCACGCCGACGATCACCGGCAGGGCCGCGGCCATCACCACGCCGGCCGAGGCCGCCTGGCCCGGCTCGCGCACGTTGATCCACCACAGGGCGTAGGCCAGGCCGAACATCAGCGAGGCGAAGCCGGCCAGGGCCTCGACGGTCGCCACGTTGAAGTCGCGGATGAAATACTGGCCGGCGACGCGGCGGACGAAGTTGTGCAGGTGGCGCACCGCGAACGGCCCGACGATGCGGGTGATGCGGATGTTGCTGACCTCCTCGCCGTAGCGGGCCGGGATGGCCACGTCGCGCACCACCGCGCGCAGGGTGCCGAGGTGGTAGAGCAGGTCGGTCTCGAAGAAGTAGCGGCGGGCGATCTTCTTCTCCAGCACCCGCCGGGCGACGCTGGCCTCGACGGCGGTGAAGCCGTTGGTCGGGTCGAAGACGTTCCAGTACCCGCTGGACACCTTGGACAGGAAGCTCAGCACAGCGTTCCCGAACACCCGGATGGGCGGCATGTTCGACAGGTGGCTGGCCGAGGTGAAGCGGTTGCCCTTGGTGTAGTCGGCCTCGCCCAGAAGGATCGGCGCGATCAGCTGCGGCAGGTAGGAAAGGTCCATCTGGTCGTCGCCGTCGACCTTGACGAGGATCCGCCCGCCGCGCCGGTCCGCCTCGTGGTAGCCGGCGATGGTCGCTCCGCCGACGCCCTGGTTCTGGGCCAGCCGAACCACCACCACCCGCGGATCCCTGGCGTTGGCCTCGATGAAGTCCCCGGACTTGTCGGGACAGGCGTCGTCGACGCAGACGATCCCCTCGACCCAGGCCGGGGTCTTCTCGATCACCTTCAGGATGTGGTCGGTGACCCGGTAGCAGGGCACCACCAGCCAGACGCCGGCCCCGGCCAGCGACGGGACGGCGATCGGCGCCGCCATCGCCGGGCTCTCGTTCGCGAAGGTGGGGCGCAGGGACGACATCGGGACCGCCCGCAGGGCTAGCACGGGGGCGCGCCATGCGCCAATCGGCGCCTCCCGCCCGCAATTTCGACCCGAATCGGCCGCTTGTTTCGGCCATGTCGCCGCCCGGGCGGCGGCGCTTGCGCGGCCTGGCGACGACTGTTACCGGAGCCGCGCCAGTCGGGAGAAGCAATGGAAGCGGCCCAACATCTGCTGCGGATCGGCCGCCGCGGCGCGCGGTTCGAGCTCGAGATGGCGGTCGCCGACCTGCGAGGGTCCTTCAAGCGCCTGGGCCTGGCCTGGTCGCTCGCCCGCCACGACGTGATCGCGCGCTACCGCGGCTCCATCCTGGGGCCGTTCTGGATCACCCTGTCGATGGGCCTGATGGTGCTGGGCATCGGACTGCTCTACGCCTCGCTGTTCCGACAGCCGATCGACAAGTTCCTGCCCTTCGTGGCTCTGGGCCTGGTGTTCTTCCAGACCATGTCGGGGATCATCACCGAAGGGTGCGAGACCTTCGTGCAGGCGCGCGGCATGCTCAGCCAGACCGCCATCCCGATGTTCACCTTCGTCTGGCGGACCATCTTCCGGAACGCCATCAACCTGGCCCACCACCTGATCATCGTCGCCGGCGTGCTGATCGTGTTCGGCGCCTGGCGGAACATGAACCTGCCGCTGGCCGTGGTCGGGGCGCTGCTGCTGCTGCTCAACGCCGGCTGGCTCAGCATGGTGGCCGGCATCGTCTCGGCCAGGTTCCGCGACATCCCGCCGGTGGTCGCCTCGATCATGCAGTTCGCGATCTTCATGACGCCGGTGTTCTGGATGCCGAGCGTTTTCCCCGAGCGCCACGCGGTGTTGATGTTCAACCCCTTCGCCCACATGCTGCAGGCGGTGCGCGGGCCTCTGCTGGGCGAGACCGTGCCGGGCGTCACCTGGCTTGTGCTTATCGTGATGGCGGTGGTCGGCTGGTCGCTCGCCTTCTTCCTGTTCAGCCGGACGCGCCGGCGGATCGTGCACTACCTCTGATGAGCGCAATCCCTCTCCAGCCGCCGCCGGTCTCGATCAAGGTTACCGACCTGACGGTCCGATTTCCGGTCTACGGGGCCGACGCCAAGTCGCTGAAGAAGTACCTGGCCAAGGTCGCGGTCGGCGGCCGGCTGGGCTCCAGCCACGCCGGGTCCACCGAGGTGACGGCGCTGTCGAAGATCAACTTCAACCTCAAGGCCGGCGACCGGCTGGGTCTGATCGGCCACAACGGGTCCGGCAAGACCACCCTGCTGCGCGCGCTCTCCGGCGCCTACGAGCCGGACGAGGGGCAGATCGAGATCTTCGGCCGGATCGCCGCCCTGCTCGACCTCTCGCTGGGCCTCGACCCCTCGGCCACCGGCCTGGACAACATCCGCCTGCGCGGACGGATCGCCGGCCTGTCGTCCAAGGAGATCGAGGCCAAGCTGGACGAGATCGCCGCCTTCACTGGCCTCGGCCCCTTCCTGGCCATGCCGATGAAGACCTATTCGGCGGGCATGCAGGCCAGGCTCGCCTTCGCCGTCTCCACGTCGGTGGAGGCCGACGTGCTGCTGATGGACGAGTGGATCTCGGTCGGCGACGCGGACTTCCAGAAGATCGCCCACGAGCGGCTGCTGGGCCTGGTCGAGCGGGCCGGCATCCTGGTGCTCGCCTCGCACGACCTGGGGCTGCTGAAGCTCTACTGCAACAAGGTCATGCGGCTTGAAGGCGGCGTCGCCTCCGAGGTGGTGCCGATCCGCAAGCTCGGCGAGCTGCTGGCCGCCTGAGCCGGCCTCAGGCCCAGGGCGGGGCCGCCCTCGGCGGAGCGGCCAGCTTGAAGCCGCCGCTGCGCAGCGAGAAGTTGGGGTTGTAGAAGGGATCGGCCGCGAGCCATTCCCCCCAGCGCTCGCGCATCCAGGCGCCCTCCTGCTCCTGCCGCTCCCGCTTCTCCGGCGAACGCTCGGCCCCGCGGCTGGCGGACTCGTAGTGGTGCAGCTCGGCGAAGGTGGTGACGACCACTCGCAAGCCCGCCTCCCGCACCTTCAGGCACAGGTCGACGTCGTTGAAGGTCACCGCCAGGTGCTCCTCGTCGAGGCCGCCGACCCGCTCCCAGACCTGGCGACGTATGGCGAGGCAGGCGCCCGTCACCGCCGAGACCTCGCGGGTCAGCACCAGGGAGTCGCGGTAGCCGCGCGCCTCGCGGGCGACGTAGGGGTGGTAGTAGCTGGCCACGCCGCCGACCCCCAGGGCGATGCCGGCGTGCTGCACCCGCCCGTCCGCGAACAGCAGCCGCGCGCCGACCGCCCCGACGTCGGGGCGAAGAGTCTGGCCGACCAGCTCGCGCAGCCAGCCGGGGCCGATCACGTCGATGTCGTTGTTGAGCAGCACCAGCACCTCGCCGCGGGCCTCGCGGGCCGCGAGGTTGTTGAGCCGCGAGTAGTTGAACGGGGCCGGGTCGTTCAGCACGCGGACCCGCGGGTCGGCTCTCAGCCGCTCGAACAGCGCCGCCGTTTCGGGCTCGACGCTGCCGTTGTCGACGATCAGCAGCTCGAGGTTGGGGTAATCGGTACGCGAGAGCACCCCGTCCGCGCAGGTCGCCATCAGTTCGGCCCGGTCGCGGGTGGGGACGATCACAGACACCAGCGGCGCAGGCTCCGGGACCGGCCAGACGACGCGCAGCCCTCCGGCCGGCGCGGCCTCTGCCCGCCCGGGCCCTTGAGGCGTCGGATGGGCGGCGAGGAAGTCCTGAACCGAGCGGCGGCGCGCCTCGGCCGCCGGCGGCGCCTCGGCCAGTCGGTGGGCGAGCACCCAGGGCAGGTGCAGCGCCCGGCCGGGCGCGGGGCCGGCGATCCGAAGGGCGAGGTCGAAGGCCTCCGCCCCCTCGCAGCCCTCGCGCACGCCTCCGACCCGCTCGACCGCCTCGCGGCGGAACAGCACCAGCCCACCGCCGACCAGGTCCTGGCCGCCCAGCATCAGCTCGAGGTCGAAGCTCGGCTTGAACCAGGGATCGAGCCGCTCGCCCCGTGGACCGAGCCGGTCCTCGTCGGCGAACACCAGCTCGGCGTCCGGATGGTCGGCGATCTTCAGCGCCGCGGCGGCGAGCGCATGGGGCCGCAGCCGCACGCCTTCACCCAGCAGGCCGATCCAGTGGCCGCGCGCCTCGCCCAGCGCGGCGACGAGTCCCGCGGCGGGCGCCGTGCGGATGCGGGGATCCTCGTCCGCGGGCGCGGCGCCGGCCGGGAGGATCACTTCCCACTCGCCCCAGATCTGCGCTTTCAGCCCGGCGAGGTCGACAGCGCCCAGAGCCACGAAGCTGAACACCGGACGCCGCGGCAAGGCCTCGGCGCGTCTGGCCACCGCGCGGCGCTGTTCCGGGCCGAGGTCATCCCAGGCGCTCGCCCACTGGCCGTAGGTGCGCGGATCGAGCCGAGACTGCTCGGCGACCGGCATTCCGGACTGGTTCATCCAGCGCACCACCGGCCGGCCGATATTGCGCAGCAGCTCGCCGAAACCGCCCAGCCGGTCGCCGAACCGGTCGGCGGCGCTGACGGCCTCGCCGGCCAGCCGCTTGAGATCTCCGAGGCGGGACATCACGGCGGCTATTCCACGCCCGCGACCTGCGGTCCAGCCGCCCTGCGGCGAACTGACCGGCGCCATGCCACACAACCGGCCAAGTCCTTGCGAGGATTGACCCGGCGCCGCGAGGGCGTACATCACTCGCGACCGAGGGGCCTCAACACGCGCCGCAGTCACCTGGCGCAGGACACCTATGCCGTCACCGACCGATCCCGACGACAAGCCGAACCCGTTCGCGCGCCGCACGCCCTACGGCCAGCCGAGGGCGGGGGCGTTCCGCATCGGCCCGCTGCCGAAGGCGGCCGCGCCGCGCCCCGCGCCCGCGCCCGCGCCCCGACTGACGCCGATCACCGTGCCGATCCCCGGCGCCGAACCGGCGCCTCAGCCGCAGGCGACGCCGCAGCCGCAGGCGGCGGCGCCCGAACCCGCGGCGATCGCCGGCACCCCGATCCTGGTGCCGGCGCCCAGGCTCGGGGCCCAGCCCTCGCCCGGCATCCTGACCGGCTCGGCGCTGGCGCCTCGCGCGCCCGCAGCTCCGCAGCCGGGAGCGACGCCGACCCTCGCTCCGCTGGCCGGCCTGCAGCCGCGCCCGGTGTCCGCCCCGGTCAACCCGCACCGCCCGGCCGGCGTGATCCCGCCCGAGCCGCGGCCCGCCGCACCGACGCCCCGGCCCCGCCCGCAGTCGGTCCAGGCCCGCGCGCCCGAACCGGCGCCCGAGCAACCGATCCTCGAGCGGCCAGCCCCCGCCGCGGAACCGGCGGACGACGCCGGCTTCGCCATCCCCGCAGCCCCGGCCCGCGCCGCACAGGCGCGCAGGAGAAGCCGCACGCCCCTGTTCGTCGGCGGCGGTGCGGCGCTGGCGGCCAGCGCCGCGGCGGCCGTGCTGCTGACGGGCCGCGACACGGCGCCGCCCTCGGCGGCGGTCGAGACCCCTGCCCCGGCCGAGACCGCGCTGACGGCCGAGCAACCCCTGGATCTCCCGCCGGAGCCCGCGCCCGCCGAGCTCGCCGCTGCGCCTGCCCCGGCGCCGACGACGCCGGTCGAGAGCCGCCCGATCGCCGCGGCCGCGACGCAGCCCAGGCCTAGCCGCCCGGCCGCGCCGGCGGCGTCCACCCCGGCCCCGCCACGCCTGGCCCTGGCGCCCGCCCCGTCCGCACAGGCTCCGGCCGCCGCCGCCCCGCCGGCCGCGGAACCCTCCGAGGCCGCGCCTCCCGTCGTGGCGCTCGACCCGACGCCGGTCGCGCCGCCGCCGGTGGAGCCGCCGATCGCCATCCGCCTGGCGACGCCGCCACCCAGCGATCCCGACGCGCCGATGACCACGAAGCCGCCCGGCGAATAGCGCCACGCTTGTCGCTCCCCGGCCCGACGGCTATGAAATCCGCCGTCGAGTTCCGGGGGGTTCCATCAGTGCGATCTGCCGGTCCGCCCGCCGCGCATTTTCGCGGCATGTCGCTCGACGCCCATATTCGCTCGCGGGCCCCGTCCAGGCGTCCGCCCCATTTCAAGGGACCATAGATGTCCGAGGTTCTCGTCCCGCGGCAGTTCCGCGGTCCGCCGATCACCGCCAACGGGGGCTACATCTGCGGCGTCATGGCGAACGCCGTCGGCGGCAAGGGCACGGCCATGCTGCGCGCGGGCGTGCTGGTCGACCATCCCCACAAGCTGTCGCACGAAGACGGCGAAGCCCGGCTGACCAACGCCGAAGGTCAGCTCGTCGCCACCGCCAGGCCGCTGGCCGAAGGCTCCATCCCCGAGCCGCCGGCCCCGCCGAGCGTCGAGGACGCGCGCCGCTTCGCCGCCACCTCGCCGTTCGCGGCCAAGTCGCTGCACCGCGGCTGCTTCTCCTGCTGCGTCGAGCGCGAGGATGGCGAAGGCCTGGGCGTGTTCGTCGGCCAGATCGAGGGCGCGCCGGCCGGCGCCTGCGCCGGAGTCTGGCGTCCGCACGCCAACTTCGCCGACGCCGACGGGCGCATGCCCGACGAGATCACCTGGGGCGCGCTGGACTGCTCCGGTTCGATGGCCTGGTTCATCAAGACCGGCACCCATGTGGGTCTCCTGGGCACCATGTCCGGCGAAGTGCTGGAGAAGCCGAAGGCCGGCGAGGACTACGTGGTCGTCGCCTGGGCCCGCGAGAACGAGGGCCGCAAGTACTTCTCGGGCGTCGCCCTGTTCGACAAGGACGGCAAGCTGGTCGCCCACAGCGGCCAGATCTGGATCGGCCGCCCGCCGGCCCACGCCTTCAACCCGCTGGCCAAGGCCGAAGCCGCCAAGTAGGCCCGCCGCGCAGCCGCAAGAAAAAGGCCCGCCCTCGATGCGAGGGCGGGCCGTCTTGTTTCAGAGCTCGGTCGAAGGACCTTCGCCTACCAGCGCTCCTGCTCCCGACGCGGCGCGCGCGGGCCGCGGGCGGGACCGTCGCCTTCGCCGGTGACGCGGATGTTCTCGGCGCTGGTCTTGCCGGTGCGCCGGTCGCGGCCGAGTTCGAAGGTGACCGTCTGGCCCTCGTTCAGCGCACCCAGGCCCGAGCGCTCGACCGCCGAGATGTGCACGAACACGTCCTGGCCGCCGCCGTCCGGCTGGATGAAGCCGAAGCCCTTGGTCGAATTGAACCACTTAACGGTGCCGCTGGCGCTCTCGCCGGACGGGCCGCTGTCGTAGCCGCCGCCGTAACCGCCGCCACGGGGACCGCCGCCGAAGCCGCCGCCCCGGGGTTCGCGCCGGGCGCCGCCGAAGCCGCCCGCGCCGTGTTCGGTCACCGTCAGGTTTTCCGCCGCCATCTTGCCGGACCGGCGGTCCGGCTCGAGGTCGTACGTCACCTTGTCGCCTTCGTTCAGGCCGCCAATCCCGGCCCGCTCCACGGCCGAGACGTGCACGAAGACATCGGGTCCCCCGTTGTCAGGCTGGATGAATCCGAAGCCCTTCGCCGTGTTGAACCACTTTACCGTACCGCTTTCCATCAAGTGCTCTTTCGGAAGATCGCGCCGGCCGCTCGCATATGCCGGCAATGTTCAGGGCTTCGTCGCGTTTCCACCCTCGCTCGCAACCAACCTTAACCCGGCCAATCGCAACTCCCAAGCCGGATCGTAGGGGTATGCAACCGTCGCGCACACGTCCCCAAACGGGGACTTGCGCCCCAAACTGAGCCGTCGCCGGACGGGTGTTTCACGGTCGCCGGCCGGCGAGGACGGCTTGACCTTAAGGAAACGCTAACGCGCCCTTAACCCGGGTGCGGGCAGGCTGGCCTCAGGACGAGGTCGCCATGTCGGACATGACTCTGTTTCCGGTCGGCGCGCGCTGGGTTCTGCTCGACGAGCGCGCCTTCGAGATCGGCCAGTACGACAGCCAGCGGCAGGCCCTGGAGGCGGCCGGGGACTACGTCCGCCGGCTCGCCGAGCCGCGTTACATCATGATCTGCGAGAAGGAGTGGGAGGAGCGGCTGATCCGGCCCGCCCCGAACTGACCCGGCCAGATCCGGTCGTCAGGTGAGGAAGCTCGCCTCGCTGAGGCCGCTCAGGTTCACGTTCGCCAGCTTGATCACCGCGCCGAAGGTGTCGAGGCCGGAGTCCACGTAGACGTAGACGTCCGCCCCGACCTGCACGGCCACGATGTCCCTGGCGCCCGAGCCGATCTCGATCTGCGCCGCGGTAGTCGCCTCGGCGACGGTGGCGGCCGACATCTCGACGTAGTTCCCGGCCGTGCCCTGGATGCCCACCGAGAAGGTGTCCCCGGCGAAGTCGGTGATCACGTCCACCTCGTCGACGCTGGAGGCGCCCGGCTGGAAGACGAAGCGGTCGGCGCCGCCCCCGCCCGTCAGGGTGTCCGCGCCCGTACCGCCGGTCAGGGTGTCGGCGCCCTCGCCGCCGTGCAGCACGTCGGCCCCGGAGTCGCCGTCGAGCAGGTCGGCGTCGTCGTCCCCCCACAGGGTGTCGTTCCCCGAGCCGCCGCGCAGTTCGTCGGCCCCCAGACCGCCGAAGAGCAGGTCGTCGCCGCTGGCGCCGAACAGGTCGTCGGCCCCCTGTCCGCCGTTCAGGGTGTCGTTGTCGAGGCCGCCCTCGATGGTGTCGTCGCCCAGGTTGCCGTGCAGGACATCGGCGCCCGACCCGCCGACCAGCCGGTCGTGGCCCTGGCCGCCGACCAGGGTGTCGGAGCCGGACTGGCCGTCGAGATAGTCGTCATCGGTGTTGCCGTGCAGGAAGTCGTCGCCCTGCCCGGCCGCCATGGTGTCGGCCCCGCCGCCGCCGTAGAGCGCGTCGCTCCCGTCGCCGCCGTAGATCAGGTCGTCGCCGAGGTCGCCGAAGATCAGGTCGTCGCCGCTCTGGCCGTCGATCCGGTCGTTCGCCTGACCGCCGAGGATGGTGTCGGCGCCGGCGTCGCCCTCGAGCGTGTCGGCCCCGAGATTGCCGAGGATGTAGTCGTTGTTGTCGCCGCCCTCGATGAAGTCGCCGCCCTGGCCGCCGACCAGGGTGTTGTCGCCGAGGCCGCCTTCGATGACGTCGTCGCCGATGTTCCCGTGGATCAGGTCGTTCCCATCGCCGCCGCGCAGGGTGTCGGCGCCGGGCCCGCCGAACAGCCCGTCGCCGGTGGCGAGCCTGGCCGCCTCGAGGTCGCCGCCGGGCGTGCCGACGAACAGGCGCGAGCCGTCGCCGAACACGAAGTCGGCCTCGCCGTAGAGGGCGGCGCCGAAGGTCACCGTCCGCCCGCCGTAGGTGAGGGTCACCCGCTCGGGATCGCCCCCGCCGGCCGGCAGGTAGCCGACCCAGACCTGGTGGGCGCGGACGCCCAGGCCGAAATGCAGCTGGTCGGCGAAGGCGTCGTAGGCCAGCGCCTCGGCCTCGGTGATCGTATCGAAAGTATAGGCAGCCATAGCCCCAGAACTCCCTGGCCCCAGAGCGGCATAACCCTCGGAAGCGGCCCGAGTTTCATTTGGGCGCGCGCGGTCAAACTTCGACCGCGGGACGCACCTGGGGCGCCACGGCCGCGCTAGTGCAGCAGATGCAGGCCGGCGAGCGCCGTGGCGGTTCCGAACGCCGCCCAGCGCAGGTGCGGGCTGATCACCAGACCGGCGCCGGCGGCGATCGCCGCGGCCACCAGCAGCAGGTCGCCGACCGTCCCGCTGAGCCGCCACAGGGCGCGGCTGAGAGCGAGCACCTCTTCCATGACGGCGAAGTTGGCTCCGCCCGGGTCAACCGCCGGTTTGCGAGCGTGGCGAGCGGAATGTTGTCGACGATGGTGAGCGCCGGCTTGGCGCGGATGGTGAACGCCGGCGCCGTCAGCGGAAGGCGCAGCCGGGCTTCACCCCGAGCCGCTTGAAGGCCAGCGCCGCCGGGCAGAAACCCGTGAAGCCGGCCTGGATGAGGTTCACGCCGACGAAAGCGGTCAGCAGCAGCCACCAGGGGCTGACGAAGTGCGCCAGGGCCAGGCTGGCGAGGGTCATCGTCCCGGCGAAGACGAGCACGGCGCGGTCGAGGGTCATTCGTTGTATCTCCTTGGTCTGCGGGCCGCCCCGGCGCTTCGGCGCCTTGAACGGCCTCTGCTTATTAATATATGCGCACTTACGCATATAAGGAGACGGCATGCACGCCAAGTCCCTCGTCCTGATCTCCGCCGCCGCCCTCGCGCTGAACGCCTGCGGCTCGGGCCGGCCCGAGCCGCAGGCCTCCGCCCCTGCCGCATCGGCGAGCGCCGAACGCTTCGTCGTCCGGGAGACCCAGGTCGCCGACCTCAAGCCTGTGGCCGCCTTGGTCGCCACCAAGGACATGGCCGAGGCCCGCGCGCGCATCGGCGGCACGCTGACCAGGCTTTCGGTCGACGAGGGCGACGAGGTCCGCAAAGGCCAGGCGATAGGCTTCGTCACGGACCAGCGGCTGACGCTGGAAACCGCCGGCTACGCGGCCCAGGTCGCCGCCGCCGAGGCCGAGGCGACCCGCGCGCGCGCCGAGCTGCAGCGCATTTCCACCCTCTACGACAAGGGGATCTACGCCCGGGCGCGGCTGGACCAGGCTCAGGCCGCCGCCCGCGCCGCCGAGGGCATGCTGGCGGCCGCCCGCGCCCAGCGTGCGGCCAGCGCCGAGGTCGGGGCCCAGGGCGCGATCCTCGCCCCTGCCTCGGGACGGGTGCTCAAGGTCCACGCGCCCGAAGGCTCGGTCGTCTCTCCCGGACAGCCGATCGTCACCGTCACCGCCGGCGAGCCCGTGCTGCGGCTGGAGCTGCCCGAGGCTCAGGCAGGGGCCCTCGGCGTCGGCGCCGAGGTCGCCATCGTTCCCGAGGACCTGCCAGGCGCCCCGCCGTTCGGGGTGGTCGCCCAGGTCTATCCCGCGGTCGCGTCCGGCAGGGTCGTCGCGGACATCGCCGTCCCCGGCCTCGCCGCAGAGCCGGTCGGGCGACGCGTCCGCCTGCGTCTCCGGGTCGGAGAGCGGCCGGGCCTGGTCGTGCCCCGCCGCTTCGTCGCGACCCGTTTCGGCGTCGATTTCGCGCGGCTGGCCGGCCCCGGCGGCGCCGCGAGCGACGTCGCCGTCCAGATCGCCCCGACAGCCGACCCGGCGATGGTCGAAGTGCTGTCCGGCCTCGCTGTCGGCGACGTGCTTCTGGCCCCGGAGCGCGGATCATGAACCTCGGCCTCTCCGGGCGGCTCACCCGCGCCTCCATCGCCTCCCCCCTGACGCCGCTGGCGCTCCTGGCGGCGCTCGCCGTCGGCCTCCTGGCGCTGGTCTCCATCCCCCGCGAGGAGGAGCCGCAGATCAGCGTGCCGATGGTCGACGTCATGGTCGCCGCGCCCGGCCTGTCGGCCCCGGACGCGGCCGAGCTGGTGGCCAAGCCGCTGGAGGCCGTGGTCAAGAGCATCGACGCCGTCGAGCACGTCTACACCCAGGTGCAGGACGACCAGGTGCTGGTCACCGCCCGCTTCGAGGTGGGCGCCGACCCCGACGACGCCGCCGTACGGGTGCATGAGAAGATTCGCGCGAGTGCGGGCGCGAGGCCGGTGGGGATTCCCGAGCCCGTCGTCGTCACCCGCGGCATCGACGACGTGCCCGTGGTGGTGCTGACCCTCAGCCCCCGCCCCGGCCAGGCCGGCCGCTGGACCGACCAGGCGCTTTACGACCTCGCCGGCAAGCTGCGCACCGAGATCGCCAAGGTGGATGACGTGGGCCAGACCTTCCTGGTCGGCGGCCGCCCGGACGAGATTCGCATCGAGCCCGACCCCGAGCGGCTGGCGCTGCGCGGCGTGCCGCTCGGCGCGCTGATCGAGGCCGTCCGCCAGGCCAACCGCAGCTTCCCGGCCGGCGCGATCCGCGAGGGCGGCCAGGCGGTGGACGTCGCCGCCGGTCGCCCCCTCTCCGGCGCCGCCGATGTCGGCCTGCTGACCGTCGCCTCGGCGAACGGCGAGCCGGTCTACGTGCGCGACGTCGCCGACGTCGTGCAGGCCCCGCGCGAGGACCAGGCCCGCGTCTGGCGCTACGCCAGGGCCGAGGACGGGACCTGGACCACCGCGCCCGCCGTAAGCCTCGCGGTCGCCAAGCGCCGCGGCGCCAACGCCGTCGTCGTCTCCGAGGCGATCCTCGAACGCGTCGAGGCCCTGAAGGGCCCGCTGATTCCCGACGGTGTCGAGGTGGCGGTCACCCGCAACTACGGCGAGAGCGCCGACGAGAAGGCCAACGAGCTGCTGTTCCACCTCGGCCTGGCGACCTTCTCGATCGTGCTGCTGATCGGCTTCGCCATCGGCTGGCGCGAGGCGGCGGTGACCGCGGTGGTGATCCCCACCACCATCCTGCTGACCCTCTTCGCCTCCCACCTGATGGGCTACACCATCAACCGGGTCAGCCTGTTCGCGCTGATCTTCTCCATCGGCATCCTGGTCGATGACGCCATCGTGATGATCGAGAACATCGCCCGGCATTGGGCGATGAACGACGGTCGCCCGCGCGGCCGGGCCGCGGTCGAAGCGGTGGCGGAAGTCGGCAACCCGACCATCGTGGCCACCCTGACGGTGATCGCCGCCCTCCTGCCGATGCTGTTCGTCTCCGGACTGATGGGGCCCTACATGGCGCCGATCCCGGTCAACGCCTCCGCGGCGATGGTCTTCTCCTTCTTCGTCGCGGTGGTGATCGCGCCCTGGCTGATGGTCCGGTTCGCGCGCCGGGCGCTGGCGGCCGGCCCGGCCCACGCCCACGGCGGCGAGGGCCGGCTCGGCGGCGCCTACCGCGCCATAGCTTCCCGGGTGATCGCCTCGCGCCGCAGCGCCTGGGCCTTCCTGGCGGCGGTCGGGGTCGCGACCCTCCTCGCCATGGGCATGTTCTACACCAAGGCGGTGACGGTGAAGCTGCTGCCGTTCGACAACAAGTCCGAGCTGCAGGTGGTGCTCGACCTGCCCGAAGGCGCGACCCTGGAGGATACTCAGCGCACGCTGGGCGCGGCCGCCGCGGTCGTCCGGACCGTGCCCGAGGTGGTCTCGATGGAGGCCTACGCGGGGACCGCCGCGCCGTTCAACTTCAACGGCCTGGTGCGCCACTACTTCCTGCGCAGCCGCCCAGAGCAGGGCGACCTGGCCGTCGCCCTGGCCCACAAGAGCGAACGCGACCGCACCAGCCACGAGGTCAGCCTCGACCTCCGCCGCCGCCTCGCCGAACTGCCGCTGCCCAAGGGCTCCTCGATCAAGGTCGTGGAGGCCCCGCCCGGCCCGCCGGTGATGGCCACCCTGCTGGCCGAGATCTACGGCCCCGACGCCGAGACCCGCCGCGCCGTCGCCGCCGAGGTGAAGGAGTTGTTCCAGGCCGTACCCTTCGTCGTCGACGTAGACGACAGCTTCGGCGAGCGGCGCCCGCGCCTGCGGCTGACCACCGACCGCGCGCAGGTGGAGCACCTGGGCGTCGCCGAGGGCCAGCTGTTCGACAGCCTGGGCGCCGTGCTGGGCGGAACCACGGTCGGCTATTCGCACCGCAGCGAGGGCCGCACGCCGCTGGAGATCGCCGTCCGCCTGCCGCAGTCCGACCGCACCTGGAGCGAGCGGCTGGCCGCCACGCCCGTGGCCGTGTCCGAAGGCCCCGCCGGCCGCCGGCTGGTGGAGCTGGGCGAGGTGGTGCAGGCCAGCCGCGAGGCCGGCGGCTGGCCGATCTACCGCCGCGACGGCCGCGACGCCGAGATGGTCACCGCCGAGCTCGCCGGTCAGTACGAGGCGCCGATCTACGGCATGCTGGCCGTGCAAGAGGCCATCGAGCGCCACGACTGGAAGGGGCTGCCCAAACCGCAGGTTCGCCTGCACGGCCAGCCCGACGACGAGCGCTTCCCCACCCTGCTGTGGGACGGCGAGTGGGAAATCACCTGGGTGACCTTCCGCGACATGGGCGCGGCCTTCGCGGTCGCCCTCCTGGGCATCTACGTGCTGGTGGTGGCTCAGTTCAAAAGCTTCCGCCTGCCGCTGGTGATCCTGACGCCGATCCCGCTGACCCTGGTCGGCATCGTCGCGGGACACATGCTGTTCGGCGCGCCCTTCACGGCGACCTCGATGATCGGCTTCATCGCGCTGGCCGGGATCATCGTGCGCAACTCGATCCTGCTGGTGGACTTCATCCGTCACGCCCGTTCGCCGGGGCGGCCGCTGCGCGAGGTGCTGCTGGAGGCCGGCGCCATCCGCTTCAAGCCGATCCTGCTGACCGCCCTGGCGGCGATGATCGGGGCGGCGGTGATCCTGTTCGACCCGATCTTCCAGGGCCTCGCCATCTCGCTGCTGTTCGGCCTGGCCTCGTCGACCCTGCTGACGGTGCTGGTGATCCCCGCCCTCTACGTCGTCCTGCGCGACGACGGCCTTCCCGCCGGGGCGCCCGCCCCTGCCCCCGTGTCCAAAGGAGCCTGAACCATGAGCTACTACTTCTCCCGCATCCTCGACGCCCCGTTCGACGCCGCCGAGGCGAATGTCCGCAAGGCCCTCGCCGCGGAAGGCTTCGGCGTGCTGACCGAAATCGACGTCGCGGCCACGATGAAGGCCAAACTCGGCGCCGACTTCCGGCCCTACAAGATCCTCGGCGCCTGCAACCCGACGCTGGCTCACGAGGCCCTGAAGCTGGAGGACAAGGTCGGGACCATGCTGCCCTGCAACGTGGTGCTGCAGGACGCCGGCGAGGGCCGCGTCGAGGTGGCCGCCATCGACCCGGTCGCCTCCATGCAGGCGATCCCCAACCCGCAGCTGAAGGAGAAGGCCCAGCTCGTGGCGGACAAGCTGCGAGCCGTGCTGGCGCGGCTGTGACGGGCCGCCCCGGCGCGCTATCCGCGCCCAACCCCTACCTTGGCGCCATGCCGAACGCCGTCGCCGGGACGCTCCCCAGCGCCGAGGAACTCCAGACCCTCGCTTCGAACGCCCGGGCGGCGACGCGGCTGCTCAAGCTGATGGCCAGCGAACCGCGGCTGATGCTGCTGTGCCAGCTGGGCGAGGGGGAGCATGCGGTGGGCGAGCTCGCCCGGCGGACGGGGCTCAGCCAGACCGCCGCCTCGCAGCATCTGGCCAAGCTGCGCGCCGAGGGGGTGGTCGACACCCGGCGCGAGGGCCAGACCATCTACTACCGGCTGGTCGACCCCTCGGCCGCGCGGATCATCGAGCTGCTCTACGAAAGCTACTGCCGCCCGGAGGCGGGGTGAGCGTCCGCCGGCCGCGCGGCCCGGATCGGGCGGCGGCCGGCGACGCTGCGGACTTAGCGGACGACCAGCACCGGCACTTCGCTGTGGCCGACCACCTCGGCGGTCTGGCTGCCCAGCAGCAGGCGGCGCACGCCGCGGCGGCCGTGCGAGGCCATGACGATCAGGTCGCAGCCGCGCGCCTTGGCGGCCTCGACGATGGCTTCGCCCGGGTGCGAGCGCGGGGCGTGGAAGGTCTCGACCGCGACGCCCTTCTCCTCGGCCGCCTTGCGGGCCCCCTCGAGCACGCTGCGGGCGACGTTCTCGGCGTGCTTGTCGTAGTCGGCCAGCACCAGGCCCGGGTCGAAGCCCATGCCGGGCGCGCCCACGGCCACCGGCATCGGCTCGGTCACCGTCACGATGGTGACCTGCGCGCCGAGGGCCTTGGCGAGCGACAGCCCGTGGTCGACGCCCTTGGCGGCGCATTCGGAGCCGTCGGTCGGGATGAGGATGTGCTTGTACAAGAGGCGTTCTCCTAGCGGTTTCGACTGCCCGCCGGCGGCGGGCGCTTCGGCTTCTCGGCGGCCAAGCTGTCGCACTCTTCGCACGCCTGAGGCGCGACCGGAACAGGACTCCGACCGCGCCGGCGCGTCACTTGCCGCGGAGCGCCTCGACCACCGCCTGCGGACCGCGTCCGATCAGCTCGCGGGGCAGTTCGCCGATCAGGGCGGCGGTCAGCTCCTTGTGGTAGTGGCGGCGCAGCTCGCCGAGCGTGCGCGGCGGGGCGATCACCACCAGCTTCTCGATGCGGTGGGTCAGCACCTCGTGATTCAGCCACTCGGCCACCGCCGCGGCGTGGGCGTCCTCCTCGAGCTGGTGCTCGGGGTTGATGACGGTGGAGTCCCGCCGCACGCCCGCCGAGCGGTTCTGGGACGTCAGCTCGGGGGTCGGGAGCGCGGTCAGCGAGGGCGCCGTCGCGGTTCCGGCGTTGCGGAACAGCTCGAGCTTCGCACCGTCCGCGACGGCGATGACGGCGCCATGAGGCAGCAGCATAGATCCTCCTGAAAATTCGGGCGGCGCCGGGAAGGGTCCGGCGCCGCGACCTCACCAATCTCTTCGCATAAGTCGCCCGCGCCTTGCGCTGGATCAAGCTCGGCCGCCGACCTGTCTTGCGGCGCGCCTCGGGGGCGTGCCAAGCGCGGGCCATGCCGCGCCGCATCGACTTCCTGATCGTGGGAACCCACAAGGGCGGCACCACCGCCCTGCATCGCTACCTTTCAGACCAGCCGGCCTTCTCCATGGCCGAGCCGAAGGAGCTGCACTTCTTCGACGACGAGACCGGCGTCGACTGGGCCGCCCCCGACTACCGCGCCTATCACGCGCGGTTCCCGCCCGACGGCTGGGACCGCATCGTCGGCGAGGCCACCCCCGCCTACTGCTTCTGGCCGAACGCCCCGGAGCGGATCGCCCGCTACCATCCCGGCATCAAGCTCGTCTTCCTGCTGCGCGATCCCGTCGAGCGCGCCTGGTCCCACTGGAAGATGGAGTTCGCCCGCGGCAACGAACGCCACCCCTTCGCCTGGTGCATCCGCGAGGGCCGCGCCCGCCTGGCCCCCGGCTGCCCCGAGGCCCACCTGCGCGCCTACTCCTACGTCGAGCGCGGCTTCTACGGCCGCCAGCTCCAACGCCTCTACGCCCTCTTCCCCCGCGAGCAGGTCAGGCTCGTCCTCTCAGACGACCTGAAGACCCGCCCCGACGCCGTCCTCGCCGACCTCTCCGCCTTCCTCGGCGCCCCGCCCCCAGAGCCCGTCCGCCCGGAGCTCGTCCACGTCGCCCCCGACATCGACTACGCCGGCTCGGCGCTGACGGCGGAAGAGGTGGGGCATCTGCGGGAGGTGTACGCGGGGGACGACGCGCTTCTGGGCCAGTTGGCGGGGATCACTTTCGGCGACGCGGCGGAAGCGGCGGCGTCGGTCAAGTGATGCGATTGTTCGAAAGAGAAAAATGGCGCGCCCGGAACGATTCGAACGTCCGACCCTCAGATTCGTAGTCTGATGCTCTATCCAGCTGAGCTACGGGCGCGCACCGCCTTGCGGCGAGGCCGCGGAACCTAGTGGGGCTCGGCGCGAAGATCAAGCGGGGCGTCGACGGGAAATTTCGCATCGGCGCCCCGCTGGGGCGTTCGGCCCCCTCTCCCTAGAGCCCGGGCAGGCCGATGCCGCCGCGGATCACGTCGCCGAGGCCGGGGCGGCGCGGGGGCTGTTGGGGCTGCTGGCCGGGGCGCGGGCGGGCGCCGGGGCGGGGCCGGGCGCCCTCGTCGTCGTCATAGCCGCCCGCCATGCCCGACATGTCCATGCCGAGCAGCGCGCCGGTGGTCGACTTGTAGCGGACCTTGGCCACCCACTCGGGGGCCCAGCCGGGCGGCGGCTTGTCCGGCCGCGGCGGGTAGGAGAAGTTGGCCTCGCCCCCGTAGGCGGCCATCTGCACCATGCCGGCGGGGCTGGCGTCGAGCGCCTCCTTGGGGATGGTGCAACTGGTGGTCGTCGGGGCCATCAGGGCCTTCTGGGAGACCAGGCGGCTGATGTCGCCGTCCGACAGGTAGTCGGTCAGCATGGCCATGGCCTGGACCTCGCTGGAGCTCCACATCACCACGGTGTCGTTCTCGCCGCCGCCCATCATGATCGCGTGGTAGGCCTTGGCGCCCTGCACCGGCCGCCAGCCGAGCTGGCCCGAGCCGGACGGGTTCTTGCGGTTGGTGGTCAGTTCGAAGGGCCCCATGAAATCCTGGGCCTGCGAGAGGGCGAAGCGGATCTCGGGCGTGTAGTTGCCGCGCACCACGTGCTCGCCCACCAGCGAGCCGTTGGCCGGCACGCGGATGCGGGTGCGCTCGTTGGGCCATTCGCCGTAGGTCGTGCTGCGGCCCGGCGAGGGCGGGTTCTGGCTGGAGACGAACACCTGCGAGAGGTTCTGCAGGCCGGCCGGCAGCCTGCCCTCGGCCATCTGGGCGAAGTCGAGCACCAGCGGCTGGCCCGGGCGGGCGCGCTCGCCGCAGCCCCAGAAGATCAGCATCCGGCCGCGCGGCTTCTGGAACTCGCGCGGGATGTCCGGCTCCTCGCGCGGCGCGGGCGGGGCGCTGCGCGGGGTGAGCAGCGGCAACTGCTGGCCCGCGCCCAAGCCCGCCGGCGGCAGGTGGTCGGCCTGCGGCTCGCCGGCCGGGCGGCGCGTCGAGCCCAGCTGCAGGGTCAGCGTCTTGACGACGTTGTTCCCGCCGCCGCCCATCATGCCCATGATCTGGCCCATCGAAGGCCGGGCGCCCGGCTGCATCCCGGCGCCGAAGCCGGTCGCCGTCGCCGCGCTCACCCAGTAGGTCGCCACCGGTCCCCGGTTCGCCGGCTGGGCCGTCGCGGTCCCAGCCAATGCCGCAGCCGCCGTCACCAGCAGCGCCTTGCGCCCCCAACCCATCGGAAATCTCCACACGAAACGAGACTGCCCTACAACCTAGCAGGGGTGACAAAGCGCCGCTAGGCGAACCACGCGCGCTCGGCAAGCCGTTGTGGGGGCGGGCGTTTTCCGGATTCGGCAGCCGCCGCCGCTCAGGCCGGCAGGTCGCGCCAGGCAGGCGTGTCGGTTCCCGGCCAGGCGCGGGCTTCGTAGACGCCGCGGGCGATGGCTCTGGCCAGGCAGTCGGCGGCGATCGCGCCGAGCCGGGCGAGCTGGCCGTCGCCGCCGGTCAGCGGCCGCCGGGAGGTGGACAGGGCGAAGACCACGTCGCCGTCGAACGGCGAGTAGGCCGGCCGGATGGCGCGCGCCAGGCCCGCCTGGGCCATGATCGCCAGGCGCCTGGCCTGGGCCGGGGTCAGCGCCGCATCGGTGGCCACGCAGGCGATGGTGGTGTTCCGGCGCGGGGCGGCGGCGCCCTTGGAGAGCCCCCACTCGCCCGGCGCGGCGGAGAGGCCTGCGGCCCCCAGGCCGCCGAACTCGCCGTTCACCTCGAACGGAGCGGCCCAGAACGTCCGCCCGCCCGGGGCGACCACCGAGCCCTGGCTGTTGACGCAGGCGATCGCGCCCACCGCCGTCCCGTCCTCGCAGATCCACGAGGCCGAGCCGGCGCCGCCCTTCAGCGCCCCGGCCATGGCGCCCGCGCCGGCCCCCGCGGTTCCGAGGGCGAAATCCAGTCCAGCGGCGGCGGCGGCCTCGCGGCCCAGCCGGGCGTAGGGCGGCGTCTCGCCCCAGGCTTTGTCGCCGCCGTTGGCGAGGTCGTAGAGGATGGCCGCCGGCACCACCGGCGAGACCGGCACCCCCTCGCGCTTCACCAGCCCGAAGCCGCGGCCCCGCGCGCCGAGGTAGCTCACCACCCCGTCGGCGGCGGCCAGGCCGTAGACCGAGCCGCCGGACAGCACGACCGCGTCCACCGCCTCGACCAGGTTCTCCGCGGCCAGGGCGTCGGTCTCGCGGGTGCCGGGCCCGCCGCCGCGCACGTCGCAGGCGGCCACAGCCCGGTCCTCGGGCAGCAGGACGGTGACGCCGGTGCGGGCCGCCGCATCCTCGGCCTGCCCGACCAGCAGGCCCGGCACGTCGGTGATCAGGTTGCGGGGTCCGGGCGCTGCGGTCATGGATGGCTGCCTTGCACAGCTGCGCGATTGTTGTCCACGGCCGCGCCGCTATTCTCCGCCCCTCTCCCCGCCTGACCGGAGTTCGTCCTTGCTTCGCCTGCCCCGCCTGCTCGCCGCCGCCCTGGCCCTGTCGCTGGCCGCCTGCGCCGGCGCGCCCAAGCCGGCGGACGCGCCGCTGGAGACCGCCGCCACCCGCCCGAGCGCAATGGTCGCCGCGGCCAACCCGATGGCCGTCGAGGCGGGGCTGAAGGTGCTGAAGGCCGGCGGCTCGGCGGTGGACGCCGCCATCGCCGTGCAGGCGGTGCTGGGGCTGGTGGAGCCGCAGAGCTCGGGTCTCGGCGGCGGCGCCTTCATGACCTACTACGACGCCAGGACCCGCCAGGTGACCGCCTTCGACGGCCGCGAGGTCGCCCCCGCCGCAGCCGGGCCGGACCTGTTCCTGGACGAGACCGGCAAGCCGCTGAACTTCCCCGAGGCGGTGCTGTCGGGCCGCTCGACCGGCGTGCCGGGGGCGGTCGCCATGCTGGCCATGGCCCACGAGCGGCATGGCAATCTGGCCTGGAAGGAGCTGTTCGGCGAGGCCGAGCGGCTGGCCGAGGAAGGCTTCCCGGTCCCGGCGCGGATGGCCGCGGCGGCCGCCTCGCGCGCGCCGCAGGCCGCAACCCCCGACGCCCGCGCCTACTTCACCAAGCCCGACGGGACGCTGGTCCAGCCCGGCGAGACCTGGCGCAACCCGGCGTATGCGGCCACCGTGCGCAAGATCGCCGCCGAGGGGCCCAAGGCGCTGCTGGAAGGGACCATCGCCGAGGCCATCGTCGCCAAGCTGGCCGAGGGCCCGCGGCCCGGGACCATGACGCTGGCCGACCTCAAGGCCTACCGGCCCAAGGCCGGAGCGGCGCTGTGCCGCCCCTACCGGGTGTTCGTGGTCTGCACGCCGGACGCCCCGTCCGGCGGCCCCACGGTGCTGCAGGGGCTGGGCATCCTCGAGCACACCAGGATCGCCGAGACCGGCCCCGACGAGGCCGAGGGCTGGTACCTGTTCAGCCAGGCGAGCCGGCTGATGTACGCCGACCGCGACCGCTACATCGGCGACCCGGCCTTCGTGCAGGTCCCGGTCGAGGGGCTGCTGGCCAACGACTACCTGGCGGCCCGCGCCGCGCTGATCGGAGAGCGGGCGGGGCCTGCGCCGCAGCCCGGCCGGCCCGCCGGCGCGCCGGCCGAGCTCGCCCCCGACGCCACGCTGGAGCCGGCCGGCACCTCGCACTTCGTGGTGGTGGACGCCGACGGCAACGTGGTCTCGATGACCACCACCGTGGAGAGCGTGTTCGGCTCGGGCCGGATGGTCGGGGGCTTCTTCCTGAACAACCAGCTGACCGACTTCTCCTTCTCGCCGGTGACGGCGGACGGAAAGCGCGCGGCCAACGCCGTCGCCCCCGGCAAGCGGCCCCGCTCGTCGATGGCGCCGGCCATCGTGCTGGACAGGGACGGCCGCTTCGTGCTGGCCGCCGGCTCGCCGGGCGGCCCGGCCATCCTGGCCTACGACCTCAAGACCCTGGTCGGCGTACTGGACTGGAAGCTGCCGGTTCAGGACGCCATCGCCCTGCCCAACCTGATCGCCCGCGGGTCGTCCTATGGCGCCGAGGTCGACAAGTTCGCGCCGGGCGTGGTCGAGCAGCTGGCGGCCCGCGGCGTCACGCTGCGCCCGGCGGCGAGCGCGGAAGGCTCGGGCCTGCACGGGGTGCAGAGCACGCCGCAAGGTTTGATCGGCGGGGCCGACCCGCGCCGCGAGGGCGTCGCGCGCGGCTTCTGAGCGCGCTGAGCGGCGCCGGCTAGTCGCCGTTGGCCCTGGCCGCGGGCCGCCGCCGGGGCGCGCGCAGCCGGCCGGGGGCGCCGGGCAGCTGCAGCTCGAAGGCGGTGCCCGACGGGCCGGTTTCGGCCAGGGTCAGCGACCCGCCGTGCTTCTCGGCCAGCTCGCGGGCGATCGCCAGGCCGAGGCCCGCGCCCCCCGGCCGCGAGGAGCCGGCGAAGGGCTCGAATAGCCGCTGGCGGGCGCGGTCCGACAGGCCCGGCCCGTTGTCCTCCACCCGGATGCGGCTGATGCCCTCCTGCTCGGCGAGGGTGATCCGCACCCGGCCGGGCTCGGCGCGGCCCTCCTGGGCCTCGATGGCCTCGCGGGCGTTGCGCATCAGGTTGGTCAGGATGCGGTGCAGCTGGTCCGGGTCGGCGCGGACCTGGTCGGCGGGATCGACCTCGGCGACCAGCCGCACGCCCTGATCGGACAGCCGCGCGTCCTCGGCGGCCATCTCCAGCGCCGGCAGCAGCGGCAGCGGCCGCGCCTCGGGCGGCGGCTCCTCGGTCTTGCCGTAGGTCAGCACGTCGGAGGCGAGCTTGACGGCCCGGTCCAGCGCCCGCTCCAGCCTGGGCAGCGCCTGGCTGACCTTTGGATCGTCCAGCGCCGCCAGCCGCTCGGAGGCGATCTGGGCGCTGGTCAGCATGTTGCGCAGGTCGTGGTTGATCTTGGCCACCGCCTCGCCGAGCGCCGCCAGCCGCGCCCGCGAGCTCAGCGCGGCCCGCAGGTCGGCCTGCATGCGGTCGAGCTCGACCTCGGCCCGGCCGATCTCGTCGCGGCGACCGGACAGCTCCACGTGCGCGGCCGGATCCTCGGGATCGGCCCGGAACCGTTCCATGGCCCGGGTGATCCGCTGCATCGGCCGCACCAGGAAGAAGTTCAGGGTGAAGTAGACGAACACCCCGGCGGTGCCGGAGACGAAGGCGACGATCAGCAGCAGCCGGCCGAGGTAGTTCTGCAGCTCGGCCTTCAGCGACGCGTGCGGGGCCACCACCTCGATGAACTCGACCTGCATCTGCCGCGGCTCGGCCAGCACCCGCACGCTGGCGTCGTCCGGGGCGGTCAGGGTGCGGAACGGGGCGGCCAGCCAGGAGCCCGCCGCCTGCTCGCGCAGGTCCACGACGTAGGGGTTGCGCAGCGCCCGGCCGCCGCCCAGCACCAGCCGGCGCACGCCGTCGGCGTCCTGGGTGGCCACCCGCTCGATGCCGGCGGCGCGCAGCAGCTGGGTGCGGTGCTGCAGCGTCACGCGGCCGCGCGCGACGTCGGCCGCCAGCGCGGCCATTTCCGCGGCCCGCACGCGCTCCAGCAACCACTGCTCCTCGAAGGCGGCCAGGGCGGGCGGCACGACCAGCAGGCCGCCGAACGCCACGAACAGCGCCGTCAGGATCAGCAGGCGCGCCGAGAGGCCGCCTGGCCAGTAGAAGCGGCGCCTGTGCGGCCTGATCGGCTCCTGCGGCGAGGGGGCGTCCGCCATGACGAACCCGTTACTGCACTAACGCTTTGGCGGCAACGCGGCGCGGGCGAGTGCGTGCCCTTGCGTCCGTCCGAAGATCAGCCGGCGCCCACCGCCTCGGCGACGGTGAGGAAGCCGTCGGCCTTCAGGCGAGCGGCGAGATCCCTGGCGATGCGGGGGACCAGGCCAGGTCCCTGGTAGACCATGGCCGAGTAGAGCTGCACCGCGCTCGCACCGGCGCGGATCTTGGCGTAGGCGGCCTCGCCCGATCCCACGCCGCCGACCCCGATCAGGGTGAGCCGGCCCTCGGCCGCCGTGTGGAACTGGCGCAGCACCCGGGTGGAGGGCTCGAACAGCGGCGCGCCGGAGAGGCCGCCCGTCTCGCCGGCGTACTTCGAGCGCAGCGGCGGGCGCGAGAGGGTGGTGTTGGAGACGATGATCCCCGACAGATCCTCGGCCACGGCGGTCTCGACGATGGCCTCGACCTCGGCCTCGTCGAGGTCGGGGGCCACCTTCAGGAACACAGGGACCCGGCCCCTGGGGGGCAACTCGGCGCAGGCCTCGGAGACGCGGCCGAGCAGCTCCTCCAGTGCGCCGCGGGTCTGCAGGGCGCGCAGACCCGGCGTGTTGGGCGAGGAGACGTTGATGGTGAAGTAGTCGGCCAGGCCCCACAGGCGCACGAGGCCGGCGACATAATCGGCGATGCGGTCCTCGGAGTCCTTGTTGGCGCCGATGTTGGCGCCGACCACGCCGCGCCCGCGCCCGCGCCGCTCCAGTCGCTGGGCGAACGCCTCCAGCCCCTCGTTGTTGAAGCCCATGCGGTTGATCACCGCCTGATCCTCGGTCAGCCGGAACAGCCGCGGCTTGGGGTTCCCCGCCTGCGGCTTGGGCGTCACCGTCCCCGCCTCTACGAAGCCGAAGCCGGCCCGCAGCATGGGCGCGAACACCTCGGCGTTCTTGTCGAAGCCGGGGGCGAGGCCGATCGGATTGGGCAGCCGGATGCCGGCGAGCATGGTCTCGAGCGCCGGGTCGAACTTCGGGCCCGAGCGCGGGCCGAGGCCGGCCTTCAGCGCCCTGATCGTCAGGTCGTGCGCCGCTTCGGGGTCTTGGCTGCGCAGCAGGCGGGTCGCCAGGCCGTGGATCACGAGAGGTCTCCCAGCACCGGGACGCCGTCCTCGCCCAGCGGCGCAGATCGGGTCCAGAGCGCCCGCGACGGGTCCAGCGCGCCGTAGGCGTGCGGAAAGAGGTCGCCGCCGCGCGAGGGCTCCCATTTCAGCGCGGCCCCCAGATCGTCGGCCTCGAAGGCGGCGATCACGAGGCCGGGCTGGCCGGCGAAGTGGCGGCGGGCGGTCTCGGGCGCCTGGGCCGCGGTGGACAGGTGGATGAAGCCGTCCTTGCGGTCGACGGCCGATCCCTCGTAGCGCCCGGCGGCGAGCGCGGCCCGCCACTCGGCTTCGGCGAGGATCTTGTAGACGCGCATCAGTGGCGCCTGCCGCCCGGCATCAGCAGCCCGTCGAAGGCCGGGCGGCCGTTGGCGTCGATCAGGAAGACGGCGGCCGCTCCGGTCGGAAAGCCCGCCTTGGCGCGCGCGATCAGCTGCGGGGCGGCGGCGCCCTCGATCAGCAGCATGACGATGAGCTCCTGCAGGCCCGGATTGTGGCCGACCACGATGACCGTCCTGGCCTGCTCGCCGACCGCGTCGGCGGCCTCGCGGATCACCGGCGCCTCGGCCAGGTAGAGCCGGTCGTCGTAGCGCACCTCCGGACAGGGCAAGGCCGGCGCCGCCGCGGCCCAGGTCTCGCGCGCCCGCGCGGCGCCGGAGACGAGCGCCACGTCCGGCATGAAGCCGAGGTGGGCCAGGTTCTCGCCGGCTTCCAGAGACTCGCGGCGACCCGTCGACGTCAGCGGGCGGTCGAAGTCCTCGCCGCTGGCCGAGTGGCGCTCGGCGTCGCCGTGGCGCAAGAGAATCAGCCGGTCCATCGCATCCTCATGACAGGGGTCTTTAGCAAACCCCGCGGCTGCGCGAAGCGGTTGACTACGCGAAGGATCGAGGTTCCAAGGCGGCGTGGACGACACAGGCGGCATCAACGAAGGCCTGCTGACCGGCGGAGGCGTGATGTGCTTCCCCGCCGACAAACCGCTGCGGCTGGACGGCGGCGGCGTGCTGGCCCCCCTGGAAATCGCCTACAAGACCTACGGACGGCTGAACGCGGACCGCTCCAACGCGGTGCTGGTCTGCCACGCCCTGACCGGGGATCAGCACGCGGCCTCGCCGCACCCGATCACCGGCAAACCCGGCTGGTGGGACCGGGTGATCGGGCCGGGACTGCCGCTCGACCCGGCGCGCTATTTCATCATCTGCTCGAACGTGATCGGCGGCTGCATGGGCTCGACGGGGCCCTCGTCGGTCAACCCGGCCACCGGCAAGCCCTGGGGCCTGAGCTTCCCGATGATCACCATCGGCGACATGGCCCGCGCCCAGGCGATGCTGATCGAGGCGCTGGGGATCGAGACCCTGTTCGCCGTGGTCGGCGGCTCGATGGGCGGCATGCAGGTGCTGCGCTGGGCGGCCGACTATCCGGAAAAGCTGTTTTCGGCGGTGTGCATCGCCGCGGCGGCCCGCCACTCGGCCCAGAACATCGCCTTCCACGAGGTCGGGCGCCAGGCGATCATGGCCGACCCCGACTGGCGCGGCGGCGACTATCTCTCGCACGGGGTGCGGCCCGAAAAGGGGCTGGCGGTGGCCCGCATGGCCGCGCACATCACCTACCTCTCGGAGGCGGCCCTGCAGCGCAAGTTCGGCCGCGAGTTGCAGCGCGACGGGCTGTCCTGGGGTTTCGACGCCGACTTCCAGGTGGAAAGCTACCTGCGCCACCAGGGGGCGGCGTTCGTGGACAGATTCGACGCCAACTCCTATCTCTACATCACCCGGGCCTTGGACTATTTCGACCTCGCAGCCGACGTCGACGGCCAGCTGGCCCGGGCTTTCGAACGAGCCAGGCACGTGAAGTTCTGCGTCCTCTCCTTCTCCTCCGACTGGCTCTACCCCACCGCCGAGAGCCGCGACGTCGTGCGCGCGCTGAACGCCGCCGGCTGCCGGGCCAGCTTCGCCGAGATCGAGACCGACAAGGGCCACGACGCCTTCTTCCTCGACGAGCCGCAGCTCGACGCGAGCCTGCGCGGCTTCCTCAACGCCCAGGCGGAGGCGCGGGGCCTGACGTGAGCGTCCTTCGCGAGGACTTCCGCGAGATCTTGCGGCTCGTACGCCCCGGCTCGCGCGTGCTCGACGTCGGCTGCGGCGAAGGCGAGCTGCTGGAGCTGCTGGCCAAGGAGAAGGGCGTCGACGGCCAGGGCCTCGAGATCAGCCAGGCGGGCGTCGCCGCCTGCCTGAAGAAGGGTCTGGCGGTGGTCCAGGGCGACGGCGACCGCGACCTCGACCACTTCCCCACGCGGGCCTTCGACTACGCCATCCTGTCGAAGACCCTGCAGCAGATGCGCGAGCCCCGGCACGTGCTGGCCGAGCTGCTCCGGATCGCGGACCAGGCGGTGGTCTCGGTGCCGAACTTCGGCCACTGGCGGGTGCGGTGGGCGCTGCTGACCGCCGGGCGGATGCCGGAAACCGGCGCGCTGCCGGAGCCGTGGTACTCGACCCCGAACATCCACCTGTGCACGCTGCGGGACTTCACCGACCTGTGCGAGGATCTCGACCTGCGCATCGACGCCTGCTCGGCCTTCGTGCAGGGCAAGCCGGCGCGGCCGATCGATCCCTTGCGGCCGCTGGAGAACTGGCGCTCGGAGCAGGCGCTGTTCCTGCTCAGCCGGCGGCGGCCCGACCCGGCGCCGGCCAAGAGCCCGAAGGCCGACCTGTTCTCCTGACCTGAGGCGCCGTCAGCCGGCGATGGCGGCCGCGTCGCGGTCGCCGGTGCGGATGCGCAGCGCCTGCTCGAGGTCCAGCACGAACACCTTGCCGTCGCCGATCTTGCCGGTGTTGGCGGTCTTGGCCACGGCCTCGACCACCCGGTCGGCGATGTCGTCGGGCACGGCGATCTCCAGCTTCACCTTCGGCAGCAGCTTCACCTCGTATTCGGCGCCCCGATAGACCTCCGTCTTGCCGCGCTGGCGGCCGTAGCCGCGAACCTCGGTGACGGTCAGGCCGGAGGCCCCCGCCTCGGTCACGGCTTCGAGCACCGCATCGAGGCGGCTGGGCTTGATGACCGCGACGATCATCTTCATGCGAGAACTCTCCGGAACGGTTGGCGCGCCTTAATGCCGCGGGCCGGGACAGGTCCACAAGCTAGGTCGAACGCTCGCGCGCTCCAAGGGGTTCGACCTGCACCTGCCGGCCGGCGGGGGTGGGCGCAGGCGCCAGCACCGGCGGGGCGACGCGCACCCGCACCCGCGCGCCCTTCGGCTTGACCGCGAAGGTCTGCTTGACCGCCTCGGTCAGCACGACGCCGGCGAACTTCGGCCAGAGCCTGGAGCCGGCCTGTTCGAAGCCCTCGGCCCAGCGGCTCATCCACGACACCGGCGGCACGTAGAGCGCGCGCGTCCAGCCGGACGGCTCCAGCTCGGCCTCGCGCAGCAGCTCGGCCAGCTGGCTGCGGCTGTAGGGCCGGCCGTGGCCGAAGGGGGTGCCCTCGGTGTTGGCCCACAGGCCGTTGCGGGCGGCGACGGCGACGATCACCCGCCCCGACGGCGCCAGCACCCGCCACACCTCGCGCAGCAGCGCCAGCGGGTCGGGACTCTCCTCCAGGGCGTGCACCGCCAGGATGCGGTCGAACAGGGCGTTGGCGAACGGTAGGCTGTCCTCGCCCGTCAGGCAGGTGAGGTTCTTCTCGCCGACCGGCCAGACTTCGACGCCCTGCTGGGCGGGCATGGCCGCCACCACCCGTCGGGCGACCGGCCGGAAGAAGCCGACGAAGGGGGTAGCGTAACCGAGCCCCAGGATGTCCAGCCCGGTGGTCTCGCCCCACGCCTCGGCGACCTTGCGGCCGATCATCTGCCGCGCCGCCTCGCCCAGCGGGCTGGCGTAGAACTCGCGGAGCTGAAGGACGTCGCGGCGCAAAGGCGTGCTCTCGACTCGGCTTGGCCCCCCAACCTAAAACGTCGGGGAACACCTTGTCTTTTAGATGGGCGGAGCGCGCGCAATGGCCATAGACGTCCACCAGTTCCCGTGCCTTTCGGACAACTACGGCTTCCTGGTCCGCGACCGGGAGAGCGGCCTGGCCGCCTGTGTCGACACCCCGGACGCCGCGGCCATCCTCAAGGCGCTGGAAGAGACGGGCTGGAAGCTCGCCCTGATCCTTAATACCCACTGGCACCCCGACCACGCCGGCGGCAACGCCGAGATCAAAGCCGCCACGGGCTGCGAGATCGTCGGCCCCAAGGAGGTCACCCGCATCGCTCCCCTCGACCGCGAGGTGGGCGATGGCGACGTGGTCGAGCTGGGCGCGACGCGCTTCCGGGTGCTGGAATCCGGCGGCCACACCCTGGGGCACGTCGCCTACTACGACGAGGCCGACAAGGTCGCGTTCGTCGGCGACACCCTGTTCGCGCTGGGCTGCGGGCGGATCTTCGAGGGCACCGCCGAGCAGATGTGGGCCAGCCTGCAGCGGCTGGCGGCGCTGCCCGACGACACCGTCGTCTACTGCGCCCACGAATACACGGCCTCCAACGCCCGCTTCGCGCTGTCCGTGGACAAGGCCCCGGCGCTGAAGCAGAGGGCCGAGCAGATCTTCGCCACCCGCGAGCGCGGCGAGCCGACCGTGCCGACCACGATCGGCCTGGAGAAGGCCACCAACCCCTTCCTGCGCGCGCCCCTGCTCGCCCCCGCCCTCGGCGTCACGGGCCCCGACTACCAGGCCTTCGCCGCCGTCCGCGCCGCGAAGGACTCGTTCAAGGGGTAGGCTTCCCTCCTCTTCGTGGGAGCCTCCTACCCCCCCCCCCCGCGTTGCGGGGGCGCTAGGCGAAGGAAATCACCTCACCCCCAGCGCATAGGCGATGCGGTCGGAGGAGGGGCGTCCGGCGAGGCCCTGGCCGGGGGCGACGGTGATGCGGAGCACCTCGTTGGAGATGGTGGCGGCGGCGCGCGAGCCCTGCACGAGCTGCACCTTCTTGACCTGCGCCAGCCGCGCCCGGCCGTCGGGCTCGCGGGAAATGCGCGCTACCGCCTCGGCGGTGATCATCGCCGCGTCGGCCACCAGGGCCGCGGAGGAGGGATCGGCGTCGGCGTCGAAAGGGATCAGGCGTCGGGCGGCGCGGCTGGCCCGCGCGCTGGCCTGGGCCAGCTTCTCAAGCAGCGCCTGCGGGCTGAGCGCCGGCAGCCTGAGCGGCGTGCCCGCCCCCGAAAAGGCCGCCGCGCTGCCGCCGGGCCGAGTCGAGGTGAACAGGGTGAGCCCGCCCAGGCGAGTGGCCCGCAGCACCGGCTGGCCGAGGTCGTTCTTGTAGATGATGTCGCCGCGGGGGGCGGCCTGGGGCTGCAGCGCCCAGACCTCGTAGCTGTTCACGAACTTCAGCAGGGGCCGCGAGGTGCTGCGGTCGAAGATGAAGGCCCGGCCGTCCTCAGTCACGTAGCGGCCGATCGGCGGCGGGGCGTCGCGTCGGAAGGCGGGGCCCCTCGGCTGCAGGCGTTCGCGCAAGGAATCCGGCGCCGCGCTCGCCTCGCAGGCGAGTCCGCCGAGGGCCGTCAGGAGCGCCAACCCGATGACGCCCCTTCTCAGGACCCTCTTCTCTCCGCTCGCCATGGCGTCACACCCATTGCCGAGCGACTGGGGCGCTTTTTGGACACCCTGAGTCGTCACCCGACCATGTACTGACCGCCGTTGAGCGACAGTGTCGCCCCGGTCACAAAGCCCGCGTGCTCGCCGGCCAGGAAGGCCACCATGTCGGCGATCTCCTCGCCGCGGCCCAGCCGACCGACCGGGATCTGGCCGACGATCTGCTGCAGGACGTTCTCAGGCACCGCCTGGACCATCTCGGTGTCGATGTAGCCGGGGGCGATGCAGTTCACGGTCACGCCCTTGCGGGCGTTCTCCAGGGCCAGCGCCTTGGTGAAGCCGATCACACCCGCCTTGGCGGCGGAATAGTTGGTCTGGCCGATCTGGCCCTTCTGGCCGTTGATCGAGGAGATGTTGATGATCCGGCCCCAGCCGCGGTCGCGCATGCCCTCGATGACCTGGCGGGTCATGTTGAACACCGAGTCCATGTTGACCCGGATGACCTCGCTCCACTGCTCGGGGGTCATCTTGTGGAACACCCCGTCACGGGTGATGCCGGCGTTGTTGACCAGGATATCGACGGGGCCGAGCTCCTTCTCCACCTCCTCGACAGCCCGACGGCAGTCTTCGAAGTTGCCGACGTTGCCCTTGACCACCATGCAGCCGAGCTCCTCGGCGCAAGCGCGGGCGGCCGCGTCGTTGGCGGAGTAGCCGGCGGCCACCTTGATCCCGTCGCTCTGCAGGCGCGCGACGATCGCATGCCCGATGCCACGGGTCCCCCCCGTGACGAACGCCACCCTCGCCATGATCACCTCTTCCCCAATGAACGCGCCGCCAAGTCAGCCGGCCGGCGTCAAACCGCTTCCACGCACATCGCCACGCCCATGCCGCCGCCTACGCACAGCGTCGCCAGGCCCTTGCGCGCCGTCGACCGGCGCATCTCGTGCAGCAGGGTGGTCAGGATGCGGGCCCCCGAGGCGCCGATCGGATGGCCGATGGCGATCGCCCCGCCGTTGACGTTGACCTTGTCGGGGTCCAGCCCCAGGTCGCGCACCACGCACAGCGACTGGGCCGCGAAGGCCTCGTTGGATTCGATCAGGTCGAGGTCGGCGACGCTCCAGCCGGCCTTCTCCAGCGCCTTGCGGCTGGAGGGGATCGGGCCGGTGCCCATCACCTCCGGCTCGACGCCCGCGTGGGCCCAGGAGGCGATGCGGGCCAGCGGCTTCAGCCCCCGACGCTGGGCCTCGGCGGCGCTCATCAGCACCAGGGCCGCGGCCCCGTCGTTGATCCCCGAGGCGTTGGCGGCCGTCACCGTGCCTTCCTTGGCGAAGGCCGGACGCAGGCCCGAGATGCTGTCCAGCGTCACCCCGTGGCGGATGTACTCGTCGTTCTCGACGATGGTGTCGCCCTTGCGGCCCTTGATAGTCACCGGGACGATCTCGTCCTTGAACTTGCCGGCTTTCTGGGCCGCCTCGGCGCGGTTCTGCGAGGCGACGGCGAAGCGGTCCTGGTCCTCGCGGGTGATCTGCCAGCGGGCGGCGATGTTCTCCGCCGTCTGGCCCATGTGATAGCCGTGGAAGGCGTCCCATAGGCCGTCCTTGATCATGGTGTCGACGAAGGCCATGTCGCCCATCTTCTGGCCGGCGCGCAGCTGGGCGGCGTGAGGGGCCTGGCTCATGCTCTCCTGGCCGCCGGCGACGACGATCGAGGCCGAGCCGTCGGCGATCTGCTGGGCCGCCAGCGCCACCGCGCGCAAGCCGGAGCCGCAGAGCTGGTTGAGGCTCCAGGCGGGCGCCTCGACTGGGATGCCGGCGCCGACGGCGGCCTGACGGGCCGGACCCTGGCCGGCGCCGGCCTGCAGCACCTGGCCCAGCACCACCTCGTTCACCTCGGCGGCCTCGACGCCGGCCCGTTCGACCGCCGCCCGGATGGCGATCTTGCCCAGTTCGTGCGCCGGCAACGAGGAAAGCGCCCCATTGAACGAGGCGACCGGCGTACGGGCGGCGGAAACGATGACGACGTCGGTCATGGGGGCGGCTCCTGCGCGAGGAAGATCAGAGGTCATCTAGGAGGGTCGGCGCGGCCAGGGCAAGGCCGCGGACCGCGGGTTTTGAAGAGAATTGCCATTCTGCTCGCAACAGCGATACTGCGATGCGAGAGGCGCAGCCGCGGCCGCGGCGCCCGCGAAAAGGGGGCCAGATGCCCGACACCAGCGGAAAACACACCAAGGCCGACGACCGCGTCGTCATCAAGAAGTACGCCAACCGCCGGCTCTACAACACCGCCTCGAGCTCCTACGTCACGCTGGACCACCTGGCGGACATGGTGAAACGCGGCGTCGACTTCGTGGTCTACGACGCCAAGACCAACGAGGACATCACCCGTACGGTGCTCACCCAGATCATCTTCGAGGAGGAGAGTCGCGGCGAGAACCTGTTGCCGATCCAGTTCCTGCGACAGCTGATCGGCTTCTACGGCAACTCGATGCAGGCCTTCCTGCCCTCCTACCTGGAGATGAGCCTGGCCACCTTCGCCCAGCAGCAGGAGGCGATGCGGGCCCAGCTGTCGAAGCTCGGCCATGGCTCGGGCCCGTTCGAGGACCAGATCCGCCAGAACATGCAGATGTTCGAGCGGGCCATGAAGATGTTCACCCCGTACGCCTACGCCCGCCCGGACGAGGCGCCCGCCGCCAGGCCGGCCGAGCCGGAACCGGCCGCCACGCCGCCCGCCCAGGCCGCCGCCCCGCAGGAAGACGCGGTGGCGGAGCTGCGCAAGCGGCTGGAAGAGATGCAGGCGCAGATCGAGAAGCTGGCCAAGCGCTGAGGCCCCAGGCTGGGCCGTTCGCCCCTTGAGCCCCTGCGGCCCTTCCTGGCCATGATGGCGTTTCTTAACCGCGCCCGCGCCAAGATGAGGCCGTCATGACCCGCCCGATCGACCCGGCCCGACGCATCGCGCGCATCCGCAGCGCCAAGCGCGCACTGGTTCCGCGCGGCGAAGCGGCCGAGGTGAACGCCAACCTGCCCGTTCCCGTCGCCAGGCCTCCGGCGCCCAAGCCCGAGGTCGGCGTGGCCGTGCAGTTGATCGGCGAGGGCGAGCGCCGTGGCCTGCGCGGCGGCGAGCCGGTGCTGAAGGCGGCAAAGACCGCCTACGTGCACACCGAGTGGTCCGGATCCGCCGACCGCCGCACACCGAAGGGCAGCCTGACCAAGAAGGAAATCTGAGGCTAGAGCGCGCCGCGCTTCAGCCGCGCCACCTCCGCCTCCAGCGCCGCCACCCGCCTTTCGAGCTCGGCCAGGCGATCGCCGCCAGGGACCGGAGTCGAGATCCCCGCACGGTCGGCCACCTCTGCGGCGGGAACGCCAAGGATGTCCGCAAATGCCTGCACCTCGGCGGCCGACAACTCGCGCTGGTCCTTGAACGCGAGCGTCAGCTCGGCCTCGATCATGCCGGCTGCGGCGGCCAGCACGGTGCGCGACAGGCCCCGTTCGGCCAGCCGCGCGTCGAACCATTCGGCGTCGAAGAACAGGGCCATCAGTCCTGGCGCCGCTCTTGCTTGACCATCTGCATGACCGCGCTCGCCACCCGCATCGTCGACGTCCTCATCGTCGCCCTGATCTTCACCGCATTCACCTAGAGCCCGACGCCGGCCCCGAAATCGACGTCCCGCCGGGCCGCCAGGATGGTGACGATGAAGCCGGCCAGCACGTCGAGCAGCACCATCAGGGTGATCAGGAAGAAGACCGAGGTGGCGAAGGCAGGGTGCAGCAAGAGCTCCACCAGACAGGCGATGAACAACAGCATCGACAGGCCGTGGTTGACGATGGCCGCCCGGCGGCTGTTGGCGGACTTCAGGAGCTCGGCGAACAGCACCACCAGGCTCGCGGCCAGCAGCAGGTCGCCGACCGTCACCCGCCAGTCGGCGCCCGAGGCCATGTGGACGGTGAACAGGCCGATCTCCAGGCCGTCCGGCCCGGCGGGCAGGACGATCAGGTTGTAGACGAGCACCGGCAGCGCCAGCAGCGGCAACGCAGCGATCATTGGGTCCCCTCCCCGCAGCGGCGGGAGGATGACGCGAAACCTAGAGTTCGTCGATTGCACCCGGCAGCCGAGCGCGCGAGCGCAGCCACACGACGCCGAACAGGTCCGACAGCGACGCGACGAGCCGCCCGAGGTTGGTGTATTTCGACCGGCCGGTCTCGCGGTGCCGGTGGTTCACCGGCTGGAAGGCCACCTCGTACCCCTCGCGCAGCATCAACGCCGGCAGGTAGCGGTGGATGTGGTCGAAGTAGGGAAGCCGCAGGAACACCTCGCGCCGGAAAGCCTTGAGCCCGCAGCCGGTGTCGTTGGCCTGGTCCTTGAGCAGCGCCTTGCGCACCCCGTTGCCGATCTTCGAGGCGACCTTCTTGGCCTGGCTGTCCTGCCGCTTGACCCGCTCGCCGCCGACCATGGCCAGGGTCGGCGGACCGGCCTTCAGCGCCGCCACCAGACGTGGGGCGTCGGCCGGGTCGTTCTGGCCGTCTCCGTCGAGGGTGACGATTATATCGCCGCGGGCCCCCAGCACGCCGGTGCGGATCGCCCGGCTCTGGCCGGAGTTGGCGCGATGGGCCAGCACGCGCAGTTGCGGGATCTCGGCCTTGAGGCCGGTCAGCACCTCGCGGGTGCGGTCCCGGCTGGCGTCATCGACGAAGATCATCTCGTAGTCGGCGCCCGCAAAGGCGGCGGCGATCTCGCGCGCCAGCCCGGCGGCTGCGCCCTCCTCGTCGAACACGGGGACCACGACGGAAATTTCGGGCGCGTCGGCCATCGTCCCTCCATAGCGGAAAAGTCGGCCGACGGAAGGATCGTGCTATCAAGCGGCATATGAGTCTGGAGGGACACCTGGAGCGGCTGAGCCGCGGATGGCGCGGCGTGGCCGTGGCGGCGCTGGTCGCCTTTCTGGCAGGCCTGCCCGGCCTGTTCGCCGTTCCCCCGCTCGACCGCGACGAATCGCGTTTCGCCCAGGCGACCGCCCAGATGCTGGAGACCGACGACTACGTCGTCATCCGCTTCCAGGACGAGCCGCGGTTCAAGAAGCCGGTGGGCATCCACTGGATGCAGGCGGCCAGCGTCTCGCTGCTCTCCGACGAGGCGGCGCGGGAGATCTGGGCCTACCGCATCCCCTCGCTGCTGGGGGCCATGCTGGCGGCCGGCGCCTGCGCATGGGGCGCGGGGCTGTTCTTCGGCCGCACCGGCGGGATGTTCGCCGGCGCCATTCTGGGCGCCTCCATCCTGCTCTCCACCGAAGCCTTCATCGCCAAGACCGACGCGGCGCTGTGCGGCTTCACGACCCTGGCCATGGCGGCGCTGGCGAGGATCTACGGGGCGGCGAACGGCGTGGGCCAGGTCGGCTGGCCGACGCGGCTGGCCTTCTGGATCGGCATTTCGGTAGCGGCCCTGATCAAGGGACCGGTGGGGCCGATGGTGGTGGGCCTTGCCATGCTGGCCCTGTGGATCATGGACCGCCGGGCGCCCTGGGCGCGCAACATGGCCTGGGACTGGGGCCTGATCCTGTTCGTCGCCATCGTCGGGCCCTGGTCGGCGGCGGTGACGGTGGCGACCGACGGCGGCTTCTGGCTGACCGCCATCGGCGGCGACCTGGCTCCGAAGCTGGTCGGCGGGCACGAGCGCCACTGGGGCCCGCCCGGCTACCACACGCTCCTGACCCCCTTCCTGTTCTTCCCCGGCTCCATCCTGCTGCCGGCGGCGCTGATCGCTGGCTGGAAGTACCGCGACGAGCCTGGCGTACGGTTCGCGCTTGCCTGGATCATCACCACCTGGCTCGCCTTCGAGATCGCCCCGACCAAGCTGGTCCACTACACCCTGCCCGGCTACGGGGGATTGGCCTGGCTGGCCGCCGCCGCGCTGCTGGCGCCAATGGGCAGGGTCGGCCGCTGGGCCGGCGTCGTGGTGAGCGTTCTGGCGGCGGTGCTGTTCGCCGGGCTGATCTTCTACCTGGCCGGCGAATACGGCGATCCTTCCGACGTCTTCCCCGCCGCCGTGGCCGGCGGGCTGTTCATCGCCGCCGGGGCAGCGGGCGCCTACATGCTGGCCAGGAAGGCGGTGCGCGGGGCGCTGCTGTCGGCCGGCGTGCTGGCGATCCTGGCCCACGGGGCGCTGGCCGCCGCCTTTCTGCCGAGGCTCGAGCCCCTGTGGCTCTCGCGCGAGATCGAGGAGGCGCTGGCCGCCCGCCGGTTGCTGCCCCGCCAGGGCATCGCGCCGGCGCCGGTGGCCGTGGCCGGCTACGCCGAGCCCAGCCTGGTCTTCGCGCTCGGCACGCCCACCGACCTCGGCGATGCGGGGGATGCGGCCGCGGCCATCGCCGCCGGGCGCCCGGCCGTGGTGGAGGCGCGCGAGGAGGCGGCCTTCCAGGCCGGCCTCGCCATCCTGCGCGCCCAGGCGAGCGAGGTCGGCCGCGTTCAGGGCCTGGACTATTCCAACGGCGACGAGATGGACTTGCGCATCTACGCGCCCCGCTCACCGGTTGGAGTCCCATGAGCCGCCGCATCGAGATCGTCGAAGTCGGCCCCCGCGACGGGCTGCAGAACGAAGCCGCCGTCCTGGAGACGCCGCAGAAGCTCGAGTTCATCAGGAGGCTCGAGGCGGCCGGCGCGCGGCGCATCGAGGCGGTCTCCTTCGTCAACCCGCGCCGCGTGCCGCAGATGGCCGGGGCCGAAGAGATCATGGCCGAGCTGGCCCCCGGCAACGCCGTCTCCCGCATCGGGCTGGTGCTGAACATGCGCGGCTGGGAGCGCTGCATCGCCGCCGGCTGCGACGAGGCCAACGTGGTGGTCTGCGCCACCGACGGCTTCGGTATCCGCAATCAGGGGGCCGGCACGGCCGAGCAGATGCAGGCCCTGGCCGACATCGTGGCCAGGCAGAAGGCCGAGGGCGGCCCGCCGATCACCATGACCGTCTCGGTCGCCTTCGGCTGCCCGTTCGACGGCGAGGTCTTCGAGGACCAGGTCACCGCCCTGGTGCGCGAGGCCGCCGGCCTGGGCGTGCCGGAGATCGCGCTGGCCGACACCATCGGGGTGGCCGACCCCTGGCGGGTGCGCCGCGCCGTCGAGGCCGCGCGCAAGGCCGCACCGGGCGCGCGGCTTCGGATGCACTTCCACGACACCCGCAACACCGGCCTCGCCAACGCCTACGCCAGCGTCGAGGCGGGGGTCGAGGTGCTGGACGCCAGCTGCGGCGGGCTGGGCGGCTGCCCCTTTGCGCCCAACGCCACCGGCAACATCGGCACCGAGGACCTCGTCTACATGCTGGAGCGGGCCGGCTTCGAGACCGGCTACGACCTGGCCGCGCTGATCGAGACCGCCCAGTGGATGGCCGGCGTGCTGGGCAAGCCGCCCACCGCCAGCGTCAGCCGGGCCGGCGGATTCCCCGCCGCCCGCTGACGCCCCACCCGCCGAGCGGCTGGCTCCGACGAACGACAACGACAATCAGAGTGAGGGACCGAGCATGACCGCCACCCGCCAGATCCATCTCGTGCGCCGCCCCAAGGGCATGCCGGTGCTGGAGGACTTCGCGCTGGTTGAGGCCGAGGTCGGCGAGCCGGCCGAAGGCGAGATCGAGGTCGAGGCCCTGATCATGTCGGTCGACCCCTACATGCGGCCGCGCCTGGACGCCGACCAGCCGCTGAACCAGCCGCTGCTGGGCGGCGGCATCGGCCGGGTGGTCCGCTCGCGGAACCCCAGGTTCCAGGAGGGCGACATCGTCCGCCACGGCGCGGGCTTCCGCGAGCGCTTTCTCTCCGACGGCCGCGGCGTCTCGGTGCTCAATCGCGACCCCGAGCTGCCGCTCACCGTCTACATGCACGCCCTGGGCGGCACCGGGCTGACCGCCTACGGCGGGCTGCTGGAGATCGGGGCGCTGAAGGACGGCGAGCAGGTGTTCGTCTCCACTGCCGCCGGCGCGGTGGGCTCGGTCGCCGCCCAGATCGCCAAGATCAAGGGCTGCTACGTGGTCGGCTCCACCGGCTCGGACGACAAGGTCCGCTGGCTGAAGGACGAGGTCGGGCTGGACGCGGTGATCAACTACAAGACCCAGCCGCTCGCCGAGGCGCTGAAGGCGGCCACGCCCAACGGCATCGACGTCTATTTCGAGAACGTCGGCGGCGCCCACCTGGACGCGGCCCTGCCGCGCATGAACGTGCGCGGGCGCATTCCGGTGTGCGGCATGATCTCCACCTACAACGGCGGCGGCGAGGGCGTGCGCAACCTGTTCAACATGATCTACGGCCGGGTGCGCATGGAAGGCTTCGTCGCCTCCGACTTCCCGCATCTCAACGCCGCCTTCCAGGCCGACATGACCGAGTGGCTCAAGAGCGGCCGCATCAAGTACCAGGAGACGGTGCTGGAAGGCTTCGAGAAGGCCCCCGAGGGGCTGATCGGCCTGTTCGAGGGGCGCAACATCGGCAAGATGCTGATCCACATCGCCGACTGAGCCGCCGATCCCCTGGCGCCGGGCGGCGGGAGGGTCCAAGTCTATGGGCTTGAGAACCCGACGCTCCATCCTCGGTCAGTTCGGCGCGCTCGGCATCGCCGGCGGCGCGGCCTTCCTGTTGCGCGACCAGATCCTGTGGCCGGACCCCGAGCCGCGGCTGGAAGCCAACGGCGGATCCTCCAGCGGCTGGCTGAGCTTCATCGGGCGCCCGGGCGCGCCGGCGGTGATGGTGCTGACCGAGGTCAACGGGCGGCCGGTGCGCGCGCTGCTCGACAGCGGGGCGCAGTATTCGGTGATCGACAAGGCGCTGGCCGCCGAGCTCGGCCTGCCGCACGCCTTCGCCGCCCCGATGATCGCCTACGGAGTCGGCGGTAAGCCGCAGCTCGGTCGCGGCGTGACCCTGGCTGTGCGGGCCGGCGCCCTCACCCTCCCCGCGCTGCGCGCGGCGGTGCTGGATTTGGGCCCTATTTCCGGCGGGCTGGGGCTGTCCGTGCCGCTGGTGCTGGGCCAGGACGTGCTGTCCACGCTGGTGGCCGACATCGATTTCCCACGCCGGCGGGTGCGCTTCCTCACCCCCGAGGCCTACGAGCCCCCGCAGGGCGCCTTCGCCGTGCCGGCCCGCCGCAAGGGCCGGGCTCTGCTGGCCAGGGTGGATGTCGAGGGCGCGAGCCTGGAGCCGGTGCTCGACACCGGCGCCTCCTCGGCCCTGGTGCTGGCGCACGACGTGGCCGAGGACGCCGGACTGCTGTCGGGCCGCGAAGTGCGCCCGGCCCGCAGCCTGGTGCTGGGCGGGATCGCCGCCGGACGGATGGTGACGGTCCGCACCCTCGCCTTCGGCGGCGAGGTGCTGCGCGACGTGCCGGTGCACATCTACAAGCGACAGCCGATGCCGGGATTTCCGAGCGGCCTGCTGGGCGTCGGCGCGCTGTCCCGCTTCCGGGCCGTGCTCGACCACCACGGCGGGCGCCTGCACCTCGTGCGGGGGGCGTGACGTCTTTCCCCTGCAGGAGAGGGAAAATTTAGGCCGCGCGGCCCTTCAGACGCCAGACGACCGGGCGCAGCACGGCGGTGCAGACGATGACCGGCGAGAGCAGCCAGGCGAGCAGACGTTCGACCGGCTTTTCGCTGCGCTTGCGGAAGTAGCGGGCCAGGCCCAGCCCCTTGTGGAACTCGACCCTCACCGGGCTGGCCTGGCTGGTGTGGCCCAGGTGGATGACCTCGGCCTTGGGGTGGAACAGCACCTGGCCGCCGGCCCGGCGCACACGCCAGCACAGGTCCACGTCCTCGACGTGCAGGAAGTAGCCCTCGTCGAAGCCGCCGAGGCTCTCGAAGTCGGCGCGGCGCATGCAGAAGCAGGCGCCGGAGATGGTCGGCACCGGCGCCACCGCATCGGGCGCGGCATCGCACTCCCAGTGCACCTCGTAGCGCCGCAGGGCGGGCGCCAGGCGGGCCAGCCGGCTGAGCGAGAGCAGGGCGGTCATCGGGGTGATGTCACCGCGCCGCGCACCGCGCTGTTCGGTCCGGTCGGCGTTGAGCACCCGGCCGCCGACCAGGCACGGCGAGGGCCGGCTCTCGATCTCGCGCACCAGGTTGGCGATGCAGCCCGGCTGCAGGAAGGCGTCCGGGTTGAGGAACAGCAGGTGCTCGCCGGTGGCCTTGCGGGCCCCCAGGTTGGCGCCGCGCGCGAAGCCGACGTTGCCGTGGCCGGTCAGCAGCACCACCCGCCGGTCGCGCTCGGCCAGCGCCTGCAGCATGGCCGTCTGACGTCCCGGCGAGCCGTTGTCGACGATGACGAACTCGTCGACCAGCGGGTCGGCCAGCACGCATCGCACGCTCTGCTCGAGCGCCTCGCCTGTCATGTAGACGACCATCACCACCGAAACCCGGCGGCGCGGCGACCAGAAGACCTGTTCGGGTGCGGGCTCTACGGCGACGATCGGTGCGGCGATGCCGTTCATCCAGCCTCCATGGCCCCGACCGAGGTGCGGCGAGACGACTCCTCGCCTAACGCGCGAATCGCAAGATCGGGCGGACTCGCCTGCATGGCAAGAGTCTTGACCGCCTCGTCCAGCGTCAGGATTTCCTGCCGATCCGAGCCGAGGCGCCGCAGCGCGACCTTGCCTTCTTCAGCCTCTCTGCGGCCCACGACGGCGATCACCGGCGTCTTGGCCAGGCTGTGCTCTCGCACCTTATAGTTGATTTTTTCGTTACGGAGGTCGCTCTCCACGCGAAGGCCGGCCTTTCGGAACGCTTGCACTGCGGCCCGAGCGTAATCATCGGCGTCTGACGTAATTGTGGCGACCACCACCTGGGTCGGCGCGAGCCACAACGGGAAGACGCCCGCATAGTGCTCGATCAGGATGCCGATGAACCGCTCCATCGAGCCGGCGATCGCCCGGTGCAACATCACCGGCCGGTGCTTGGCCCCGTCCTCGCCGACGTAGGAGGCGTCCAGCCGCTCGGGCAGCACGTAATCGAGCTGCAGCGTGCCGCACTGCCAGGTGCGGCCGATGGCGTCCTTCAGGTGGAACTCCAGCTTGGGCCCGTAGAAGGCGCCCTCGTTGGGCAGCCGCTCGACCTCGAAGCCGGCGGCGTTGGCCGCCCGCTCCAGCGTGTCCTCGGCGATCGTCCACTGCTCGTCCGTGCCGAACCGCTCGTCGGGGCGCAGGGCCAGCTTCACCGAATGCAGCTCCACGTTCAGGTCGTCGTAGATCTGCTTCAGCAGCCGGATGAAGGCCACCGCCTCCTCCTCGATCTGCTCGTCGGTGCAGAAGATGTGCGCATCGTCCTGGCACAGCTGCCGCACCCGCATCAGTCCGTGCAGCGAACCCGAGCTTTCGTTGCGGTGCAGGGCCTCGAACTCCGACAGCCGGATCGGCAGGTCGCGGTACGAGCGCTGGCCGTGCTTGAACACCTGCACGTGGCCCGGGCAGTTCATCGGCTTGACGGCCATGATCTGGCCGTCCTCGTCCTCGCAGACGAACATGTTCTCGCGGAACTTGGCCCAGTGGCCGGACTGCTCCCAGAAGGTCTTGTCGAGGACCTGGGGCGTCTTCACCTCGTCGTAGCCCTCGGCCTCCATGCGCCGGCGCATGTAGTTCTGCAGCGTCCGGTAGAGCGTCCAGCCCTTCGGATGCCAGAAGATCATGCCCTTGCCCTCTTCCTGGATGTGGAAGAGGTCCATGGCCTGGCCGAGCTTGCGATGGTCGCGCTTCTCGGCCTCCTCCAGCCGCTTCAGATAGGCCTCGAGGTCGGCCTCCGAGGCCCAGGCCGTGCCGTAGATGCGCTGCAGCTGGGCGTTACGGTGGTCGCCGCGCCAGTAGGCGCCGGCCAGCTTGGTCAGCTTGAAGGCCTTGCCGGCGTGCTTCGTCGACGGCAGGTGCGGCCCGCGGCACAGGTCCTTCCACTGGCCCTGGCGGTAGACGGTGATCGTCTCGTTCTCGGGCAGGTCCTCGATGATCTCGGCCTTGTAGGCCTCGCCGATCGAGCGGAAGTGGGCGATGGCCTCGTTGCGGTCCCAGACCTCGCGCTGGATCTTCTCGTCGCGGTCGACGATCTCCTTCATCCGCTGCTCGATCTTGGCCAGGTCTTCCAGGCTGAACGGCTCGTTGCGGGCGAAGTCGTAGTAGAAGCCGTCCTCGATCGAGGGGCCGATGGTCACCTGCGTGCCGGGAAACAGCTCCTGCACCGCCTCGGCCATGATGTGGGAGACGTCGTGGCGGATGGTCTCCAGCGCCTCGGGCTGCTCGCGCGTCAGGATCTCGAAGCGGCCGCCCTTCTCCAGCGGGCGGTCGAGGTCCAGAAGCTCGCCGTCCAGCTTTACCAGGATGGCCTTCTTCTCCAGCGACTTGGAGATGCCGGCGGCGATGTCGCGGCCCGTGACCCCGGCCTCGTACTGGCGCTTGGAGCCGTCGGGTAAGATCAGGTCGATCATGTCTCACACGTCCATTTCCGCGCCGGGGGCTCGCCCTTGCGGCGCGGCGGGGGCGGCGGGTCGTAGCCTGCGCCGCCCCAGGGGTTGCATCGGCACAGCCGCCGGGCGGCGAGATAGGATCCGCGCCAGGGGCCGTGATTGATCAGGGCCTCGGCGGCGTATTCCGAGCAGGTCGGAAGGAACCGGCACTGGCGCCCGATCAGGGGTGAGAGCGTCAGCTTGTAGGCGCGCAACGCGCCTCTGACGCAGGTCTCGTAGAGAGTCATGCCGGCTCGCGGGCTTGCGATAGCTCGCAGCGCTTAGAGCGCGAGGGGGGCCAAATCAAGCCGCGCCGGCGCGGCTAGTTCGTTCCACGGCCCGCCGGACGGCCTCGGCCGCGGCCTCGAACGCCAGCAGCGTCGAGGTGTGACGGGCGGGATAATCCTTCACCGGCGCCAGCATGGCCAAATCCGCAAAACGTCCTTCGGGCGGCGCGCCGCCTTCTTTCAACATAGCACGGAAGGCGTCGCGGGCCATCTCGATCTCGGCGAGCGAGGCCCCGACCACCGAGGCGCCCAGCACCGCCGCCGAGGCCTGGCCCAGCGCGCAGGCCTTCACGTCCTGGGCGAAGTCGGCCACCCGGTCGCCCTCGACCATCACGTCCACCACCACCCGGCTGCCGCACAGCTTGGAGACCTTCTCCGCGCTGGCGTGCGGCGCAGACAGCCGCCCCACCCGCGGCAGGTTCGCCGCCAGCTTCAGCACCTTGGCCGAGTAGAGGTCGTCGATCATGCGCGATAGGTCGGTGCGAAGGCGGCGGTTGTCAAATGGACGACGCGCCGCGGACCGCCCTCACCGCGACACCAGCAGCGGCACGGGGCAGCGGCTGAGCAGCTCGCGGCTCATGCCGCCGAGCAGCAGCTGCTGCAGCCGCGGCCTTGCGTAGAGTCCCGCGGCCAGGAGGTCGGCGCCGAACGCCTCGGCCTCGGCCAGCACGATGTCGGGGGCGTCCCAGTCCGAGCCGCGCCGGCAGATCAGCTCCACCGTCTGGCCGCGCCTTGCGAACCTCGCCCGCAGCGCCTCCACCTTGTCATTCGGGGGATCGTCGCCGACGGTGACCACGGCCACGCTCGCGGCCTGCTCGACGAACGGCCAGGCGTCGCGCAGCAGGCGGGCGGACTCGCGGGTGTGCGACCAGGCGATGAGCATCTTGCGGCAGGGATCGCCCGCGTCCGTCCCGGGCGGGACGACCAGCAGCGGCCCGCCGCAGGCCATGCCGATCTGGGCCGCGGTCAGCTTGTTCTCGCCGTAGGGGGTGTGCAGCTCGCGCGGGGCGACCACCAGGTCGGCCCCCTGGGTGAGCGCCAGCAGGGGGCCGTCCTCGTCGCCGTCGACCTCGATCCAGCGGCCGGCGACGCCGGCCTCGGCGACCGCCGCCTCGAAGCGCGCGCGGGCCTCGCCCAGCGCCTCGGCCACCGCCCGGCCGTGCCGGTTGAGCAGCGCGTCCACCGCCTCGGGCGACAACTGCGGCAGCCCGTCGACGGAAGAGAAGAAGCGCAGGAACTCGCTGACCGGAAACCCCGCCTGCAGCTCCGCCCCGAACCTCGCCGCCAGCGCCGCGGCCAGCCTCAGCCGGCGCGCGCTGTCCTCCGTCCGGTCCAGCAGGACCAGCACCTCCCGATACCCCAACACGCCCCTCCGTCACCTCCGCCGCGGCCACGGCGCCGCCGCGGGGCAGGGTGCGGGAAAGTCGGCGGCGTGGGAAGGCGGGGGCGGGTTTACGACCAGGGCGCATTCGTGAACCCTTGGAGTGCACCAACACGCGCAAAGGCGCCTGACGGCTCGTTGTTCGCATACCCCGTGAGCGACGCAGGCAGGGGCGGCCCCCTCTGGATTTCTGCAGAACCACATGAGGAGTGCTAAGGCGTCGTGATCCGAAACCTGATCTCCAGCCTGGCCGTACTTTTCAGTGAGCTCGGCTTTACCGCCCAAGCTGAACCTGTCGTTGTCGAAGTCCAGGCGCAGGATCAGGTCTGATCAGAAAGCGGGCGGATCGAACACGAGGCGATCTGCGACGGGAAGCCGGTGCTCTTGAGGGTGCTGCGGTCACCGGGCGCGTTCTCGGCCGACATCGGGTTCTATGGCGCCCTCGCCCCGGTTGCTGAGCCGCTGCGTAGCGTTCTGGAGCGACCTGCCGCTCTGACTTCGATGACGTGGGCGTGCGCCGGCCCGACCGCCATCCTGCACGTGGTTGTGGCGCGGCCGACGCCCAGTGGCGCGGACTACTTCTTCAGCCGAACATTCGTACGGAGGGACGGGACAGTGGTCACCGAACCGCTGACCCCGAGGAGTGCGAGTGACGCGGCGTACCTCACAGGCGGCGAGTAGAGTGGAACCCGCAGGGCGCGCGCGGCGGCCCAGCTTGGCAGCTGCAGTACGTTTCCAATGCACATGTCGCTGCGGCTTAAGGCAGGCGGCCGTCTCAGGTGCCAGGAGTTTTGGCGGGTTCGGATTGCGCCAGGAGCAGGCATTGGCCCGCACGCCTAAAGCGGACGTCCATCCGTGACTATTCTGCCCACTCCGCCGTGGTGGCGCGGACGGACCAGACCAACGTCCTCGCGCTTTCAGTTTGATCCAGGCCTGTGAGCTCGGGAACGCTCCAGCAGTTTCCCCAGCCTTCACCAGGTTTGATGATTGCGTCGTTATCCAGCGACTGGCCGGAGTAGGAGACTAAGTTAGTGCTGCGGTCCGGCCGACGCGCCTCGAGTGCCAAATAGGTCCGCTTTACCGTGCGTCTGGACTTATTCACGATGCCGATGAACAGAGGAAATTCTGCGTCGCACAGCTTCATATCGTACGGCCTGATCGTCAGTTGAAGCTCGGAAAGCTGAGGCTCGCCGATCCGAAGAGATTGGGCCCAGGCGGCAACTGCAACGATGACCACGACTCCAACGACACCCAGAAAGATGATCAGGAGCGTTCGCCAGATCGTCTCAAGGATCTTTAGCAGCGCGTCGCCGAGAGCGACCGGGGGCGTCAACCGCCCGACGTGAAAGGGCCCGTTCCAGGTGGCGAGCCAGCTCGTCCGAAGCGCAGCACCAACAGCTCTCATGTGGCCCCCCAGCCGCTCGAGGTGGAAAGTATGGCCGAAAGCCAAGCTCGCGGGCAAACGGCAAGGCGGTGTCGCGTTACAACGCGCCACCTTCAACCCAGCAGTGTTTCTGCTCAGAGCGGTCGTCGAGAACGTCTCGACCTAGTTCAGTTCGACGGCGACTCTGCGAACCCGATGCTGGACGACGTCTCCGCCGATGGCGCGGGCCGGGTCAAAGAGGGCGAGATTGACGCCGCCGCCCACCGAGCTGCTGTAGAGGACGCCATCGTAACCGGCGCGTTCCGCGCCGCCATAAGGCGCGTTTTTAATCAGCTCGCAGAGGTACTGACTGGGAACGTAGTCGATCGCCGCGCCCGACGGCAGCACCGGTCGCGTCAGCTCGTCGCCAAGCCTCCCCAGCAGCGCGAGGTCCTCGCGCAAAGCGCCGATCTTGTCTTCGTCACCGAAGCTGAAGGGCGACATACGTGTCCGCGGATCACGTAGATCGATAATGCGTAGGCTCTCCGCGAGCTGGAACTCCGCGACGCAGGCCATTTCACCCGTGTGCGGCCGCACCTCGGAGATCGCTGAGACAGCATCGGACCCCAGGTACAGATACGGAATTCCTGGGGGATTGGCGCGACCATGGGAGGAGCGGCGCGCCGGAGGCGGCCCCATCTCCTCGATCGTGTACGGCGTCCCGCCGTCCATCAGCCTTGCCCGATACCAGCGCTCGGGAAGGTCCTCAGCGATTAGCGCTGGCAGCAAGGAGCTCAACCGGTCGACGTCGAGGTTGGCGTTAGGAAAGTAGCGGTTCACGTACATCAGCTCGTGGCGCAGCTGTTCCCAACGGGCCAGACCGTCGCTGCTGAAGCGCTTAGAGGGACGAAAAAGGCCGCGGGTGACTTCGCCGTTGTCGAGGATCTCGCCCAACAGCCGAACCGCGCCCGCCTCATTGATCAGCGCGCTATTGAAGAGGTTCCAGTCCTGCGCAAACCATTCGACAAGGGTCCGCCCCTCCTCATCCTCCTCATAGATCGTCACCAGGGGCGCGAAGAGATCGGCGAGCTGCAAGGGATCAAGGAGCGGAACGGCGCGGCTCCCACAGAAGCTGCAGTCCCCGGTGACCTCAGTAAGCGCGACGATCGTTTGACGGAGGTGGCGGTCGTTGAAGCATTGGGCGCAACACCGCAGCTGGCGCCGAGCGGTCATGCGAAGTAGCGTGCCATGGTCTCGATGTGATGCTGCATCGACAGCTTCTTGACGTAGCCAAGCCCGGGGAAGTGCGCCTTTTCCCGGAGCGCCTTGAATTCTGCCACGGCCTCGGTGGGATAGATCTTCGACCCTGGTGCATCGACCGCCGCCACGAGCTTCTCGAGCGCCTCGGCGAACTTGCCGGCGGGGTCGGTCGGCGTATCCATCCGGTCGGACTTGAAGTGGTATATGAACATCGCATCGTCCGCCGCCGGATCGATGAAGGTCAGGTGAATGGCGATGGCGTAGGCTGGACCGCCACTCTCAGAATAGTCGTCGCCCACCGTGAGAAAATCCCCGAAGCCGTCCATCCCATCGTCTGCGTAGGTAATGTGCAGGTCGGAGAAGAACTCGCTGTCGGGATGATCCCGGTTGCGACGGCGTTCGAAGCCATCCTTTACCAGGACGCGGTGGCCATCCTTGAAGTGACGCCGGTAGAGCTTGCTGCTGTGTTCGTCGATGAAGACGTGGCGGGCAGCGCCGAGCTCGTTGCCGAGCGCGTCGGCAAGCCCTTTGCCGTCGGTGAAGCCTGCGTGGATCAACGTCGGCGAGTGCGCCTTGTGAGCCTCGAAGCACCCCATAGCGTCGGCGAGGGACATGCCGTTCTTTAGAAGAACGCCGGCCTCAACACCGGGCGTATCGAGAAATCCGTCCGCGAGCAGGGTCGAAATGCTGTCCCCACCTGCCGAATGGTCGCCGTAGTGCGGATTGACCACCACCACGACCTTTCCCTTTGCTTCGCAGACGGCCTTCAACGCCTTCTGCAAGCCGCCGAGGGACTCCCGAACAGGCTCGATGATCGGCAGAAAGCCGGCCTTGGCGAGCCGTTGAGCGTTCTCCCGGATGGTGATCAGCTCGTACTGTTTGCCGCGGAAGTAAGGGTGGTACATCGCCGCTCAGGCCCAGGCCATGGCGTCGGCAACCGGGGTTTCGACAGCCCTGACAAGCCGATCGTGGTCAACCTTACGCAAGCGTACGGACAAGGCTGCAGGCTGTAGCGACGGCGGCAACTGGTCGATCAGGTCGCCCAAAGGCCGAAGGTCGCGCTTTCGCTTCAGGACATCGACCATGCCCTTGTGGGCTGCGAGCGGTGAGAGCTCTTGGAAGGCGTCGCGCAACACGGCGTGGAGGCGAGTGTTGGGCACGTCCGGAACGGGTACGCCAAGATCGCTCAACAGCGCCTTTGCCTCATCGGCGCGCAGGGCGTCCAAGACCGCCATGGGGTCCACGCGGTGGGGGCGATCCACCGCAGGCTTCACAACCGAAATTTGATGGCGCTTGGAGAGTTGCAGTACGCCATCATCGGGGCCGACCCTCTGCATCACGGCCCCGACATGGTTCTCGCCCGCAATGACAAAGACGCTCGGGAACAACGGTCTGTAGGCGGCGAGCTGACGCTCAAGACGCGACAAGGAATCGCGCTCAGACTTGATCTCGTAGACGGTGGCCGTGCCGTTCAGAATGACCATATCGGCCTTGCAGGCGCCGGCTCGAAACTCGTTCAGCATGCACGCAGTGCGCAGGGAGTGTTTCCCGAGCAGAACCTTGTGCGTGAGCGCGGCCTTGTAGACGTATTCGTCGCGGGCTTCGCCCAGCCGCAAAAACGCGAAGGCGGCTTCGAAGATGTCGGCCACCGTCGACATCGGCGCAATCGCTCCCAGAAGCTCTGTCTCACCCAACAGGCGTGCAAACAGGTTGGAGCGTCCCGTCGTCGCCAAGTCGCGAACGACGGCGGACGAAAAGAGGCGCGAAGTAGCCGCGAGGGTGGATGGGCTGGGTCTCACACGCGGGCCTGGCGGCTGCTCCTTTAAGCGAATCGACTGTACGCATCTGGCGAGCATTTGCGATGCATTTTTCGGTGGCGATTCGGCATCCCGCCGCAGGGACGCCGCTCGACGCCCCCTGCCAAGGGCGGCGATCAGACGTGCCGACGAGGCCGTGCTCGTTCGGCTCAACGAAGATCATGTAGGCACCGGCCACGATTCACAGCGGAACTTTGGCGGCGAAGCTCGGGCCTTCCGAACGCCCGCTATGAGTCAGAAGCGGCTCCGCCTACCCCAGCCCCAACTCCACCACCGGATTTCCCGCACATCCACTTGGTCCGGACGCCGTCCTTGAGCGGCAGTTCGGCGGTCTCGGCGACGAGCTGGTGGAGCGGGACGCCCTGGGCGCCCCAGCCGGAGCCGAAGATGGCCTTGTCCTGGAGGTCGCCGCCTCGTCGGCGTGTCGCACTCGAAGTCGATGATCATGGCCCCCTCCGACGCAAACCGGCGGCGATTGGCGAGGCCGCGGAGCCGGATGTCGATCGGCGGCGGCGTCAGGCCCTGCCCGCGGCGTCGGCCCGGCGCACGGCCGGGGCCGGATCGATCCAGTCGGCGAGGCCGCCGCCCACCTTGCGCAACAGACCGGCCGCGGCCTTGCGGACCTTGGCGACGCCTTCGCCGAGGGTGACGAGCGGCCGGCGCCAGGCAGGGACCGGCTCGGGCCCCTCGGCCGCGGGGCGGGCGCCGCGCACTTCGACCGGCTCGACCGCCGGCGGGGGCGTGGCGGCGGCGGTGCGCACCGGGGCGGCCTGGTCGGCCCGGGCGATCATCGTGCTATCGCCCGGCTGGGGCGCGCCGGCGGCCAGCTCGATGGTCTCGCGGATGTAGCGGGCATGGGTGACGATGCCGATCTCCAGCCGCTCGTCCTCAAGCTGCACCTGCTGGACCAGCAGGCCGGCGATGCGCGGCTTGCCGGGCGCCGAGCTCGCGCGGCTGAGGTGCGAGGTGATGAACACCGGCCCGCCGGAGTTGCCGGGGAAGACCGCGAAGTCGAGCAGGAAGGTGGGCGCAACGTCCGGCGAGACCGGGTAGGAGGCGACCCGCCCGGACCGCAGGATCGGGAAGCCCGCGTTGTTGGCCGCCACCCCGCGCGGAAAGCCCAGCACCATCAGCTCGTCGCCGGGGGCGAGGTCGCCGCCGGTCTTGGGGGCCAGGTAGCCGGAGGGGATGGCCGCGCGCGCGTATTCGGGCGGGGCGACGATCTTCAGCACCGCAACGTCCTGGCCGGGATGGCGGGTCCACAGGGGCTGGCCGTCGGGATCTCGGATCTTCAGCGGGGCGGGGGCGTAGCGCCAGGTCCCGTCCGCGCCCAGGGAGCGGTAGCCGATGCGGGCCTCGGCGGCCGGCATCTTGGCGAGCACGTGGTTGGCGGTGACCAGCACGATGGTCGGCGTCCCGTCCGCCGAGGCGGCGGAGATCAGGAAGCCCGTTCCGATCGTGCGCTGACCTTCCGCGCTCGGCTGTTCGAGCTGGACCGTCGCTTGAATGATGTCGACAGGGGTGTCCAGCACTTGCCTCTACCAGCTCCTTTCCCTGGATCGGATGTGTTCTAACCTTGTTCCGGATGTAGTGATCACACCTGTCGTGAACAACTCCCAAGACCGTGAGCGCCCGCGCCGAAACGTCGCGCAGTAATCGTCGGGCGCGAATACATCACGGCGCCGTGATTTCCGCGACGCACCGAGGGGCGATGCGCCAAATGAATTCTTCGGGAGTTCTTCGAAAAACTGCGTCGTCCGGCCGACATTTCGGCGTCGGGGCGCCGGCGCATTTACCCGGATGAAAAAGGCGGCTATATCACCCGGGTGAAAAGGGGCCGTCGATGAACCGCCAGGACCGCAAGGCGAAGATCGCCGCCTACAAGGATAGGAAGACCATCGCCGGCGTCTATGCGGTGATCTGCGAGGCCACCGGCGAGGTCTGGGTCGGCCCCAGCCGGCACATCGACACCCAGCAGAACGGGCTGTGGTTCGCGCTTCGGATGGGCGGCCATCCCAGCCCCTCCCTGCAGGCCGCCTTCCGCGAACACGGCGAAGCAAGCTTCCGCTTCGAACAGCTCGACCGGCTGCCCGAGGACGCCTCGCCGCTGGCGATCGGGCCGGAGCTGAAGAAGCGCGCGGAGCTGTGGCGCGTGCGGCTTTCGGCCTCGCCGCTTCCCTGACGCGCGAGCGCCACAAAAGCGTGGCTATTCGGCAACATGTTCTTTGTTTGCACGTCTGCAGACCTCGTCTGCGAAAACGCCGATTGAGACAGGCGGGGCGCGCTCATATCTCATCGTTCACGCGCCGCTGGGGCGCGAATCAGACCCGAAGGAACCACCGCCGTGACGGCCGTTACGCCCGCCGCCTCCGCTCAGTCCGCCGCCGCCCGGCGCCGGACCCTCGCCAACTCGCCGAACCGTCGGCGCGAGGTGATGCGCGTGGCCGTCTGGGCCCTGCTGGTCGGCGGCCTCGCGGTCCTCGCGCCCTACCTGCTGCTGACGACGGTGGGGTAGGCTTCCCTCCCCTGCACGGGGAGGGAGCGGGGCGCTGTCATTCCCCGCGCCGAACGCCCCAGCGGGACTCGGCTTCGACCTTGAGGGCTTCGCCGTGGGCGGTGAAGGCCAGGCGCAGGGGGCGGCGGGTCTGGCGCAGGTAGAGGCTGGTCAGCAGGCCGGAGGCGAAGATCTCGCCGGTGGAGACGATGCAGGCCGCCTCGCCCAGCTGTTCGATCTCGATGTAGCGGACCGACTTCACGAAGCCGCCCATCGCGGAGTTGCGCAGATGCAGCTGTTCGAGCGGCACCCATTCCATCACCTGGAAGGTGGCGGGCCGCTCCGGCAGGCCGGGCAGCACCTCGGAGGTGAGCAGCCGCGCGCCGATGCGGATCTCGCCCTCGGCCCAGCGGTGCAGCGGATTCCAGCGCTTCCAGTCCTCGATGTCGTAGACCAGATCCCAGATCACCTCGGCGGGGGCCTGGACGCCGATGCGGTGCTCGACCTTCACCGGGATCGGTCCGGCGGTGGCCTTCATCTGGGCGGCCACGGCCTTGCGGTTGGTCAGGCTGCTGACGGGGGGCGCGAGGGCCATGGTGGGGGCGGGCTCCTTGTCCTTTTCCCGATAGTTAGGTGCGAACCCGCCAGGTCGCACCTGCCGGGCCGTCCATCACCTCCACATTCAACGAGGCCAATTCGTCGCGGATGCGGTCGGCGCGGGGCCAGTCCTTGGCGGCGCGGGCCTCGGCGCGCTCGGCGATCAGCGCCTCGACCCTGGCCTTGAGCTCGGGGTCGGCGCCGCCTTGGAACCAGGCCTCGGCGTCGCCCTGCAGGAAGCCGGCGATCCTGCCGGCGGCCAGCAGCTGGCCCTTGGCGCGGGCCCTGGCCGCCGCATCGCCGGTCTCCAGCTCCGAGGCCAGGGCGAACAGCTCGGCGAAGGCCTGCGGCGTGTTGAGGTCGTCGTGCAGGGCCGCAAGGAAGGCGTCCGAGGGCCGGTCGGTGGAGGGCGTCACGTCGGCTGCGCGGCGCAGGGCGCCGTAGAGCCGGTCCAGCGACTTCTTCGACTGCTCGATCAGCTCGCCGCTCCACTCCATCGGCTGGCGGTAATGGCCGACCAGCAGGGCCCAGCGGATCGCCTCGCCGGGCGCCTTCTCCACCAGGTCGTGGACCAGCACCACGTTGCCCAGCGACTTGCTCATCTTCTCGTCGCCGAAGTTGAGGAAGCCGTTGTGCATCCAGTAGCGGGCGTACTCGCGGCTGTGGCCGGCGCAGACCCCCTGGGCGAGCTCGTTCTCGTGGTGCGGGAACACCAGGTCGATGCCGCCCCCGTGGATGTCGATGGGCAGGCCCAGCGTCTGCTCGATCATCGCCGAGCACTCGATGTGCCAGCCGGGCCGACCGGGGCCCCAGGGGCTGTCCCAGACCGGCTCGCCGGGCTTGGACGGCTTCCACAGCACGAAGTCTGCGGGGTGGGATTTGTAGGGTGCCACGTCCACCCGGGCGCCGGCGATCATCTCGTCCATCGGCCGGCCCGAGAGCTTGCCGTAGTCCGAAAAGGCCTGGGTGTTGAACAGCACGTGGCCTTCGGCGGCGTAGGCCGCGTTGCCCAGCACCAGCCGCTCGATGAAGGCGATGATGGCCGCCATGGTCTGGGTGGCCCGGGGCTGGAAGCTGGGCCGAAGCGCCCCCAGCACGCTCATGTCGGAATTGTAGGCGGCGAGGTAGCGGTCGGTGACGACGTCGATGGGGACGCCTTCCTCGATGGCCTTCTGGTTGATCTTGTCGTCCACGTCGGTGACGTTGGCCGCGTAGAGCACGTGGTCCTCGCCGTAGAGATCGCGCAGGACGCGGAACAGCAGGTCGAAGACGACCACCGGCCGGGCGTTGCCGATGTGGGCGTAGTTGTAGACCGTCGGCCCGCAGACATACATCGTCACCCGCTTCGGGTCGGCGGGGACGAAGGGGCGCTTGGCGCGCGCCATGGTGTCGTACAGGGTCAGGGTCATTTCGTTTGACGCAGCGTGACGGTTGCCGAGGGGTGGCCGCGCCCCATATACAGAGCAGCCGGCGGTCAGGCCACGGGGGCCACGGGCTCAATTTCTGTCCGCCGTAAGGGAGGGTGGCACGCGTCATTTCCGGAGCCTTCGCTCCGGCGCAACTCAGCCCCTCAGGGAAGTCTCGTCTCACATGGATGCTATCAGCCGCGACCGCTCCGCTATCGGCGCCGCCCAGGACCTCGAGCCGATCAGGCGCCCGACGCGGGAAGAGGCCATGGAGGCCGTCCGTACGCTGATCGCCTGGTCGGGGGACGACCCCCGGCGCGAAGGCGTGCTCGACACGCCCAAGCGGGTGGTCGACGCCTATGCCGAATGGTTCGAGGGCTACAACGCCGACCCGGCGAAGGAGCTGTCGCGCACCTTCGAGGACGTGCAGGGCTACGACGACATCGTCATGCTGCGCGACATCGAGGTGGAGAGCCACTGCGAGCACCACATGGCGCCGTTCCTGGGCAAGGCCTACGTCGCCTACATGCCGACCAACCGGGTCGTCGGCATCTCCAAGATCGCCCGGGTGGTCGAGATCTTCGCCCGCCGGCTGCAGACCCAGGAGACCATGACCCAGCAGATCGCCGACGCGATCACCGACAGCCTGCGCCCGGCCGGCGTGGCGGTGCTGATCGACGCGGCCCACCAGTGCATGACGACCCGCGGCGTGCACCATCGGCACGTCTCGACGATCACCACCCAGTTCACCGGCGTGTTCAAGACCGACGCCTCGCTGCGCCAGCGGTTCCTGGACTTCGTCAACCGCCGCTAGGGAGGCGCCCGCCATGGCCGCCTTCCCCACCGCCCCGGACAAGGCGGCGCTCGAACGGGGCGAGACGCTCGCCCCCCGCTTCGACGCCAACGGCCTGATCTGCGCGGTGACCACCCACGCCGAGACCGGCGAGGTGCTGATGGTCGCCTGGATGAACGCCGAGGCGCTGGAAGCCACCCTGCGCACCGGCGAGGTCCACTATTTCAGCCGCTCGCGCGGCGAGCTGTGGCGCAAGGGCGAGACCAGCGGCCAGGTGCAGAAGTTGGTCGAGATCCGCGTCGACTGCGACCAGGACGCGGTGTGGGTCAAATGCCTGCCCCAGGGCGACGGCGGCGCCTGCCACGTGGGCTTCCGCTCGTGCTTCTACCGCGTGGTCGAAGACGGAAAGCTGGTCGAGCGGCGCTGACCGCCGCCCCTCAGAGCGAGGCTATGCCGCGTTGGCGGCCATGATGGAGCCGGCGGCGGCGGCGTGGGCGCTCTTCTGCGCGCGGCGGCGAGCCTTGGGCAGGTCCACGTCCACCAGCTCGGCCAGATGTTCACGGGCGCGGTTCACGCGGCTCTTCAACGTGCCGATCGGGCACCCGGCGATCTCGGCCGCCTCCTCGTAGGACAGGCCGGCGGCGACCACCATCGACAGAGCGTCGCGGGCCTCCGGGGTCAGGTCCTCCAGGGCGTCCAGCATCTCGCCGTACTGGACGCGCCACTCCTGGTCCGGCCCGCAGGCGAGGCGGGCGGCGAATTTGCCCTCTACATCCTGCACCGTTCTCCGGCGCGCCACGGCGGCCGTGTAGAATGTGTTGCGCAGGATTTTGCACATCCACGCCGTCAGGTTGCTGCCCTCCTGGAAGCTGTCGCGGAAGCGCCAGGCCCTCAGTAGCGCGTCCTGCACCAGGTCGTCGGCTTCGACGGCCGAACCCGTCAGCGCCATCGCGTAGCCCCGCAGCCGCGGCATCAGCGCGACCAACTCCGTCTTGAACCTGTCCGCCATCTGCCTCTCCCCAATCCCACGGTGGTCGCGTGCGTCTCAGCGAGCGTCTGCGACCTCCCACAAAGGCGCCGATACGCCTTCGAGGGCCCGGCCTGGATCGGTGGGGGCGATGAGGGCCATCGCGGCCGCCACGCCGGCGACCGTTATCGAAAGCACGAGCGTCCTCATTCGTCGTTCCACCCTGAGCGAACCCTGTTCGTTGAGGAACGATTTACGTTACGGCGCCCTGATCGTGCAGTTGCAGCGACGCTCGGCGCGATGCGCAAGCGTTGCAGAGGCCGAAACAACGGTTGCAGCATTCGAAGCAACCGCTGCGAATCGAGGCGCAACCGGTTGCACAGGGTTGCAGGCGAGTTTGCGCAGTTTTACAACGGTTGCATGCAACGGTTGCATCCGGATTCAGACTTAGGGGCCGGACGTCGGATGACCGCACCGGATTCCTTTCCCGCGAAGCTCGACCTTGTACTGAAGGCGCTCTCGATGAGCCGCGGGCGACTGGCCGCCGATCTCGGGGTCGACAAGTCGCTGGTGGGCCGCTGGTGCTCGGGCGCGGTGACGCCATCGGCCCACAATCTGGAAAACCTGACCAAGCTGATCGCCGGCAAGCAGCCGGGCTTCACCATGCTGGACTGGGACCGCGACCTGGCGGGCCTGGCCCATGTGTTCGGCATCGAGCCGCCGGCCATGCCCGCCCGCGCGCCGGCCGCCGCCCAGGCCTCGAACGGCCTGCCGCTGCCGGGGCTGGACCTGGTGCGGATGGTCACCGAGCGGCGCGCGGCGACCTACGAGGGCTTCTGGCGCACCACTCGGCCGTCGATCGCCATGCCGGGGCGGTTCTTCCACGACTACGGAATGATCCGCAAAGGCCCCGACGGGCTGCTGTCGTTCAAGATGGGCGGCTCGGGGCTGCTGTTCGACGGCTGGCTGCTGCCGGTCGAGGGCCAGCTGTTCGCCATCCTGTTCGACACCGTCGGCCAGACCCCGGTGTTCCTGATCTTCAACGGCGTCTCGCTGCATCGCGCGGCCCAGCTCGACGGCCTGATCCTGGCCGCGGCCCTGAACGCCGCCCGCACGCCGTCGGCCTATCCGGTGATCATGGAGCGGATCGGCGACCTGACCGGCGACGTCGAGGCCGACGACGAGCACTGCGCCGAACTGCTGGCTTCCGACCCGGCCGCGCCGGAGGAGAGCCTGCCCGAGCACGTGCGCCGCCACCTGATCCGCGACATCGGCCCCAAGGCGGTGGAGAACGGCACGGGCGAGCTGTTCCTGCTGTCGACCTGGGCCAACAGCCTGTCGAAGGGCCTGAGCGCCGGCGGGCACCTGCAGGGTTGAGCGCCGCCCCGCCCCCCGAAGCCGAGGACGACGAGCTCGAGCCCGCCGAGGAGCGGCTCGTGGAGATCCTGCCCGAAGACGCCGGCGAGCGGCTGGACAAGGCGCTGGCCGCCCGCGCCCCCGACCTGTCGCGCGCCCGCATCCAGGCGCTGATCGCCGAAGGCCGGGTGAGCCGCGACGGCCGGCCGATCGCGAGCGGCTCGGGCAAGGCCGTCCCGGGCGTCTATGCGCTGACGATCCCCGCCCCGCTGCCTGCGGACCCGCAGCCCGACGCGATCCCGCTCGCGGTTCTGTACGAGGACGCCCACCTGGTCGTGGTCGACAAGCCGGCGGGCATGGCCGTCCACCCGGCGCCGGGAAGCGAGCGCGGCACCCTCGTCAACGCCCTGCTGCATCATTGCGCGGGCAGTCTGTCGGGCATCGGCGGCATCGCCCGCCCGGGCATCGTCCACCGGATCGACAAGGAGACCTCGGGCGTGCTGGTGGCGGCCAAGTCCGACGCCGCCCATCAGGGGCTGGCCCGGCTGTTCGCGGACCACGACATCGACCGGCTCTACATCGCCTTCACCCGCGGCGCGCCGCACCCGTCGCGCGGGACCATCGAAGGCGCCATCGCCCGTTCGGCGCACGATCGCAAGAAGATGGCCGTGGTCCGCTCCGGCGGGCGGCCGGCCGTCACCCACTATGTCGTCGAGCGCGCCTTCGGGCCGGCGGAGAAGCCGCTGGCGGCGCGCGTCGCCTGCCGGCTGGAGACCGGGCGCACCCACCAGATCCGCGTACACTTGGCCAGCAAGGGCGCGCCGTGCCTGGGCGACCCGGTCTACGGATCCGGCCAGCCTGCCGCGCCGGTGCGCGAGGCGATGGCCGCCGCCGGGCTGGCCCGCCAGGCGCTGCACGCCGCGGTGCTCGGCTTCGTCCACCCGATCACCGGGGAGGCGCTGCGCTTCGAGAGTCCGCTGCCGCCGGACCTGGCGGCGCTGGAGCGGGGACTGGATACCCTCTGAGTCAGGCCTGGGCCGCGCCCTGCCGGGCGCAGACCTGCTCGTAGGCCGCCTGCAGTTCCTCGCGGACGGTCGGCCCGCCGAGCGCCGGCGCGCCCAGGTGTTCGCAGCGCAGGTCATCCATGAACCGGTCCCACAGGCCGGGCCCGCCCTCCTCCAGCAACTGGGCGCGGATGGAGAGCTCTTCGGTCACCGGCCGGTGGCGCCGGCCCCAGGCGCCCATCTGGGCGAACACCGGCACCAGCTGGATAGCCGCTTCGGTGAGGCTGTAGATCGCCTTCTGCTTGTGGCTGGGATCGTCGGCCCGGGTCAGCAGCCCCGCCTCGACCAGGCGCTTCAGCCGATCGGCCAGGATGTTGGAGGCGATGCCCTCCTCGGACCTGGTGAGCAGTTCGCGGAAGCGGCGGCGGCCGCCGAACATCATGTCGCGGATCACCAGCAGGCTCCAGCGGTCGCCGAGCACCTCGAGCGTGAGGTTGATCGGGCAGCCCGAGCGATTGGCGTTCATGTTTAAACCAGTTGCAAAATCTAATCAGAAAGCTATATAGACATCTGCTGTCGTGCCGCAAGCGCCGGGGACCGCCGGGCCGAGAGCTTTGCTGCGGCGCCTTCGAGAATCGCTCGCCTTGAACGCGCCCCTTTCCGTCTGTAGTAATACCTGAGCGTCTATGTCGGATATCGCCCGCCGCTCCTCCCCCTACGCGTGCGGCCACATGTCACCCGCAACCAAGGAGCCTCCCCCCTGGTTGGAAGGGCGGACAGGCCACGCGGCAGATCCAGCGGCCAGCAGATGTCCACAGCACGAGGGGATTGACCATGGCTGCCCGCTTGCCCGTGGTGATGTCGCCGGAAGGCGGCCTCAGCCGTTACCTCAACGAGATTCGCAAGTTCCCCATGCTTGCGAAGGACGAGGAATTCATGCTGGCCAAGCGGTGGCGCGAGCATGAAGACCCCGAAGCCGCCCACAAGCTGGTCACCAGCCACCTGCGCCTGGTCGCCAAGATCGCCATGGGCTATCGCGGCTACGGCCTGCCGATCGGCGAAGTGATCTCCGAAGGCAACGTCGGGCTGATGCAGGCGGTCAAGAAGTTCGACCCGGACAAGGGCTTCCGCCTGGCCACCTACGCCATGTGGTGGATCCGCGCCTCGATCCAGGAATACATCCTCAGGTCCTGGAGCCTGGTGAAGATGGGCACCACGGCGGCGCAGAAGAAGCTGTTCTTCAACCTGCGCAAGGCCAAGAGCGAGATCAGCGCCCTGGAGGAAGGCGACCTTCGCCCCGACCAGGTGCGGCAGATCGCCACCAAGCTCGGCGTTCTCGACGAGGAAGTCATCTCGATGAACCGGCGCCTCTCGGGGCCGGACGCCTCGCTGAACGCGCCGCTGCGCTCGGACTCCGAGAGCGAATGGCAGGACTGGCTGGCGGACGAGGACAGCCCCAGCCAGGAGAGCGTGCTGGCCGAGTCGGAAGAGCGGTCGATCCGCATGAGCCTGCTCGAGGAGGCGATGGCCGAGCTCACCGACCGTGAGCGGCACATCCTCACCGAGCGCCGGCTGAAGGACGACCCGACCACGCTCGAGGAGCTGGCCTCGCAATACGGCGTCTCGCGCGAGCGGGTGCGCCAGATCGAGGTCCGCGCGTTCGAGAAGCTGCAGAAGTCGATGCGCGCCGCCGCCGAAGAGCGGAATCTGGTCGAGGCCTAGGTCCAATCGACATTCAGGGATTCACGGGGCGCGCGACGCGTGATTCATAGGTCTCCGCTTTGAGCGGAGGCTGGGATGGGCGTGAAGCGGTACGAGCTGACGGATGCGCAGTGGCGG